>Ga0137401_10000022_pt1 | contig 43349 bp, 39 predicted proteins | sample CZOMad1_1_16fung_FD_108286 | JGI IMG/M metagenome (GOLD analysis project Ga0137401, IMG submission 108286) | Vadose zone soil fungal communities from Angelo Coast Range Reserve, California, USA - CZOMad1_1_16fungal (Illumina Assembly) | ecosystem: Environmental > Terrestrial > Soil > Vadose...
CTCGATCTTTTCCTGCGCGTCTGCCAGCGACAGGAACCAATTCACATTCAAACACTCATCGCGAAAGCTGCCGTTGAATGATTCGATGAACGGATTATCCGTTGGTTTTCCCGAGGGTGTAAAAAGTTTTGTGTAAATGGTCATCGCTGAACTAACCGGGTAAGGTTAGGAGAAGGAGAAAGATGACCAGAGACACGATAGACAACGAGCTGATAGACAATCTACTGAAGGACTACAAAAAGCCCGAAGATCTGATCGGGGAGAACGGGCTGTTGAAGCAACTGACGAAGCAGTTGTTGGAGCGGGCGATGGCCGCGGAGATGACCGAGCACGTCGGCTACGACAAGCACGACGCGGCCGGGAACAACAGCGGCAACTCGCGCAACGGCAACTCGGCCAAGACGATCAAAGGAACCTTTGGGGAGTTAGCGCTAGAGACGCCGCGGGATCGGAATGGGACCTTCGAGCCGCAGATCATTGAGAAGCATCAGACACGCTTCACCGGGTTCGACAAGAACATCCTCTCACTATATTCACGGGGACTGTCGACCCGCGAGATTCAGCAGCACCTCGAAGAGATCTATGGGGTAGAAGTAACTGCGGGTTTGATCTCGAGTGTGACCGATGAAGTGCTTGATGAGGTGAAGACGTGGCAGAACCGGCAGCTCGATGCGGTCTACCCGATCATGTACCTGGACGCGATTCAGTTCAAAGTAAGAGACAACGGGCACGTCAGGAACAAAGCGATCTACCTGGCGATTGGGGTCACGATCGAGGGATTCAAAGAGGTTCTGGGGTTGTGGATCGCGCAAACGGAAGGCGCCAAGTTCTGGCTGCAAGTGGTGACGGAACTGAAGAACCGGGGCGTAACCGACATCTTCATCGCCTGTGTTGATGGGCTGAAAGGGTTCCCTGAAGCGATCGAGAGCGTCTTTCCGCAAACCGACGTGCAGTTGTGTATTGTGCATCTGGTGCGACACTCACTCAACTATGTGGGTTGGAAACAGCGCAAGGAAGTGGCCCGCGAACTGAAGCTGATTTACACGGCGGCGACTGACGGGGAAGCCGAGCAACGACTGGCCGAGTTTGGCCTGAAGTGGGACGCGAAGTTTCCCATGATTGCGAAGTCCTGGCGCAACAACTGGACCCGGGTGATCCCGTTCTTCGCGCATCCGCCGGAGATTCGGAAGATTATTTACACGACCAACGCCATCGAGTCGCTGAACATGTCGCTGCGCAAAGTGACCAAAGCACGCGGCTCATTTCCCAACGACGAGGCGGTGAGCAAACTGCTCTATCTGGCGTTGCGCAACATCGCGAAGAAGTGGACCATGCCAGTCCACGCCTGGAAGGATGCGCTCAACCGCTTCGCCATCATCTATGAAAACCGGTTGCCGGCGAGCTAAGCGAGAAGTTGAAACAAGACCGGGCTGCTAATAAATTAAGATGAAAAAGCGGCGACCCAAAACAACAGACGATCGTTTACACAAAATCCTTGACGCTACCGGTCAATTGCCACAACTCGACGAAATACTTGTACGCATACTAAGCATCGTATCTCACACTCGGGCTTCCCGCCGGGTAGAAAATACCCAACAATCGCAGCTCATCATCACCCGTATTTTCAACGCAGTGAATCTGACCTTTGGGTAAGTAGATGCAGGATCCAGAGGCGATGGGAGTATGAGTCTTCCCGGCCCACATACGGCCCACGCCGCGCAGGATGACAAGCGTCTCTTCATAATTGTGAAAATGATCGGGCGCGCGGCCCGGGGGAATTGAACCGACAAACTGAGTCACTTGAGTGCTGCCGACCTCATCGTCGACCAGCACTCGATACCAACGGTCTGCGGTCGGGACGGCCTCACGATCCGCGAGACGTACGATCGGCGGTGGATTTAGTAGCGACGTCTCTGACGACTGAGGAGAGGTGAATGGTGGCGACGTCTCTGACGTGGTTCCCGGCTCCGGGCATTGCGAACTGATGAGAACAAAGGGTTGTGGACCAGGATTGTCGACTGTCAGGATCACGCCGGGTCGTAGATAGACGCCAGTCTCTGGCTGAACCTCATAAGGCCAGCCGTCTATGAAGATGGTGCCAGCTCCTTGCAGGACGTAAATGACCTGGTCACATTCCTGATTGCGGAAACCCGGCGACAAGCCCGGCGCGAACTCCATTGTGCGTAGAGAGATTGCCGATGCACCGTTGGCCCGCCCGATCTGAGGCCAAACGCGTAATGTTCCATTAATCGTTGGCTCGCCGTCTCTAATTCCTGTTACCCGGCAGCCGCCTTCCAATACCACAGCCATTTTCACCTCCGCATCGCTTCCAATAAATTCTAACGTTAACCCACCGCGCCACCCACTCTCCTACGAGTGGCTCACAGGGATAAAATGGAGTTGACTATCAACTCAACGCCGTGCTAACCTCCCTTCGGTTTCAAACAATGCCATTCAACGGGGAGACTATATGCAAGACACCTTTGGGAAGAAGTTACAGTCATTAAGGAGAGCGAAAGGGATGAGTCAGCGTAAACTGGCGCAACTTGTGGGGGTTGATTTCTCTTACATCAGTAAGGTTGAAAACGACCGACTGCCTCCACCGGCGGCCGACACGATCGAAAAGATATGTCACGAGATTGGCGTCGGCCATGACGAGTTGCTCGGAATGACCAACAAACTCCCCACAGAAGTTCGGCAAATGCTGGTTGAGAGTCAAGGGGCTCGCGACTTTATGCGTGAAGCGCGGGTAATGGATCTCTCCGATAAGGAGTGGCAAAAGTTAGCGGGTCGTCTGAAGCGCATTAGGAGTTGAAATGGTGCAGGTAGTCCAGCAATCACTGTTTTTTGGTTTCGACACTGACCCGCCAAGACGCTCGAAGAGTGCACTGCTGGATTGGTCTCCGTCTAAACGAGGCCAACTGGAGCAGTGTCCGCGTCGTTATTACTACCAATATTACGCAGATCCTTTGGAAATCGTTGTGGGCCAGCCAGCGTCACTTAGGTTCTAGAGAAAACTGAGTAACTCATGGATGTTGGCCGGCATTTTACTCCACCAAAAGATCAAAGAGGTGTTTGGGATCTGGCGAACCGGTGGAATAGTAGACCACGGACAGTTCGTGAAGGACGTCTCGGTAAGGTGTCAGAAAGTTCGCGAGTCATCCGTGCAATTCGTGAGGAGCGGCAACTATTCACAGGACCCGGCCCGAGTATTGCTAATGGAGTTCATCTTTGCGGATTCGACGGCGAACAAGATCTGGTGGGAAGCGGGGCAGAGACTTGAACGGGCGTTGCATGGATTCTTGACGCTTCCAAGCGTGGATCGTTTCCGTCGAGGCGGTCTCGTTGACGATGCTGTCATTGAAAAGCGCGTTGTGGTTGAGGGTCAGGGCTTTCGGATGCGAGGCCAGATTGACTTGGCATGGCGGGAACGCGGACGGGTGGCGGTGGCGGACTGGAAGAGTGGCGGGCACGACGGTGCCGATTCAGACTTGCAATTACTTGCATACGCTCTCGGCGTCCAACAGCGCTTTGGTTGTGAGCTTGATGAGCTGGATTTGTTTCGGGTCGAGTTGGGCACCGGAAATATTGTGCCACTGCCGATCAATCAACAGGAGGCGGCAAGGGCAAAAGCACGGATGGCTCAAGATACGGCGCTTATGATAGGTCTGCGGAGATATGGCGAACAAAGGATCAGTGCGGCCTTTACCCCTACCGGCAGTCCGAAGATATGCCGCTTGTGTCCGTATCAGCGAATCTGCCCTGGAAGTGAGGCTTAGGCGAGGAGGAATAAGGCGAATGTTGGAGACTAATATTCGGATTGTAGAGACAGGAACAAGTTTATGCCTGCAAACGAGAGTGCTGGAATTCGAAGCCAGCGAAGGCACGGCTAGAACCGGTGAGATAGCGGTCAGCTTCTTAAGGCGCGATCGAGGCCTGGCATCAATAGTGGCAGGAAACTCCCTGCTTGCCTTGACCTCTGAGCCGGTAAGAACGGTAGAACGCAGAGGGGGGGCCAGCGTATGGTGATTCGCGATACCGGTCGATTGCGCGAATTGAAATTTTCCAATCCGAGCGATCGAATGCTTCTCGCAAATCTCATGGAAAGGCAGTTGGAACTCCAAGTTAATAGACTCAACTGCTGGTGGTCTCTTGATAGTTTACGGATCTGGTACGAGCGAGAGTCTTTCGACGCAGCGAACGGGATCGCGGCGTGGAGACGTTACGAGTTGGCTACCGTCATAATCGAAGGAGAAGGAATTGGTTTAGTCGTTGATGTCGGTACGGCTTTCATTACTCAGGCCAGTGTTGCCGATTACTTAGTCAACGGTGCCAACGGAACTCGAAAGCACGAATTCCTCCGTTTGACTTCAAGACGGCAGGAGCAGAAAGGCACGCTTATCTACGACAACGGCAGAGATAAGCACAAGTGTTATTTCGAGGAATGGGGCAACGGTATGACTTGTTCGACCAGTGGATCGATCGACGTGCGCGGTCGGAAATACGGATCCCTTTATGATTATGCGGTCGCTGAGTGCAGGCGAGATCTCAGTAAGGACGCTCCTATCGCGCGCGTTTCGTTTGGAGGACTCGGCACACAGAGAGTACCCGCGGAATGGTTGCAGATTCGAGTGATGAATGACTCTGCGCCGGGTCGACTCAAACAGGTCGATAAAGTCTGTCCAGCGGACAGGAGCCGTTTGATTGAGGCATTTTGGAGAAAGTTGGGTTCTCATCCACTCGGTGAGGGACTACCAGTCCCCGGCACGAGGGTCCTGGCGCCCCAACAGTCAACGAATTCTTAGGCTTCGCATCCCGGCGCTGCTCTTCGGAAGTGGTCATGTCTTGCGTCCTCCCGAAACGGATGGCATCAATCCTATGAAAGCTAACTTTCGGCACCGTGAGAAATGTCTGGCCAAGTATGGGGGCTGGTACGTCCCTCAGACAGTCCTGCGCATTGTTCATCTGGCGATACGGAGGGATTGCGGCGAAGTAACGGCGTCGTGGTTGGCGGTAGGAATTCAGAAACGGCTTTCGATGTGGGCCAAGAAGCAAATCAATGTCGAACTGATCTGTGAAGACACCTTGGACGCGCTGAAGAAGAGATTGAGGCAAGTCAGCGAACCGGCCCTGGCGGTAATTGTATTTCCGGACGATGACCCCGCTACTTATCACGACTTGGAGTACGAGTTCGATGACTGGCGAATCAAACGGATTACCGAGCGACAACTAGTGCGCAAGGCCGCTCAGCTCCCGGACGAGGAACCGGCAGGGTCAAGAAGCAACAGCCTGCATCGAGAAAATGCTTTATGGATGACGGGCTTTTCAAATGTCGGCACACCATAGGCACACAAAACGAGAAAAGGGCGTCCACACGCGACGCCCTAACTTATTGAAAATAAATGGTGCACCCGGCACGACTCGAACGTGCGAGAGAACAGCACTGGGCTCCCACCAACGACCCTAATACTTATTACTACACTCAGGACACGTACAGTTATGACTCGCTGAACCGCCTGAGTTCGACGAGTGAAGTTCACGGTGGACCCAACTGGCAAAGCGGACAGGACTATCTACAGTCGTATGATTATGACCGGTTCGGCAATCGCTCCATCAATCCCGCCAGCACCGGCGTCAACAACACTCAATTCGACAAGAGCGATGCCCAAAATACCAATCGGCTCTACGCACCGAGCGATCTCTCGCTGTCGATGAGTCAGCGAAAAATGCAATACGACTCTGCGGGAAACTTGACCCACGACTCCTACACAGGAGACAACCGGACAAGAAGCTATGACGCCGAGAATCGGCTCTCGCTCCTTAGCTTACCAGTGCCTCCACCTCCGCCGCCTGTTTGTTACCCGGATGGAGAAGGCGGACAAATTTGCTATCCAGTCGATCCACGTCCAGGACCACCGCCGATCCAATACATTTACGATGGTGAAGGTCATCGTGTCCGGCGCTTTATCAACGATCAAGAGACACGGCAAGTCTACGATATTGGGGGAGAGCTGCTCGCCGAATACGCTGCAAGCATTTCTCCAAGTGTGCTGCAAAAAGAATATGGCTATCGCAACGGAGAGCTGTTGATTACAGCTACTCCCGGAGCGGGTACATACGCGAGTGTTCAACCGCAATCTGGAAAAGACACGTCGTCCACTGATCTACTTGCCAAACTTACCAGCACTGAAGTACTGCTCTTTTTGCGAGCTCTATCTCTCGCCAATACTGCAGTGAAACCTGTCTCCGACGCGACGACGCCACTCTACGGCCCAACTTTCCCTTATGCTTCGCTGAACAGCGGTTTCCTGTCTAGTCCACCCCAGTCGAATTCCACAAAGATCGCGTTTTCAAGTAATCGTGATGGAACCTCGCAAATCTATTCTATGAATCCAGACGGCAGTGGAGCATTACGCCTGACCAATGACGCGGCTAATGATGATTATCCACGGTGGTCGCCCAATGGTTCGCGCATCGTCTTTCAGAGTGATCGGGACAACGTTTTCAGCGGTATGGCGGATATCTACGTCATGAACACCGATGGCAGTGGACAGTCGCGTTTGACGACCGATGCCAACGATGACGGCGCGCCCGCCTGGTCCCCCGATGGCAGCAAGATTGTCTTTCGAAGCGCGCGCAATGGCGTTAACTACCAGATCTATGTGATGAACGCCGATGGCAGCGGACAAGTAAACGTTAGCAATAGCGCCGCGAATGATACGCAGCCGTCGTGGTCGCCCGATGGGACGAAGATCGCGTTTGCCAGCGATCGCGATCATTCCGGTTCTGCGAGCGTCTACGTGATGAGCAGCGCCGGTGCGAATCAAACGCGCTTGACATTTGCTGAAGCACCTTACACCGATGATCAACCTTCATGGTCGCCGGACAGTTCAAAAATCGCATTCACGAGTACGCGCAATAGCACTACCGACACATGGACAGAGACTGATGATGACGGAAATGTCATTAACCGCACTCGCGTAAACATCAATAAAGAGATTTATGTCATGAGCGCGAATGGCTTTGGTCAAACACGGTTGACGAACACGTTGGAAAACGATGAGTCGCCTTCGTGGTCAGGCGATGGGGCGAAGATTGTCTTTCGTAGCGATCGCGAAAGGGACTGTTGTGACCCAACACCGCAGTTGTGGATGATGAATGCTGATGGAAGCAATCAACTGAGTCTGTCAAACAATGGATTTGGCGACTACAATCCGAGCTGGTGTGACGTCGTGATGAGTCCCCCGCCGCCGAACAGTGCCCAGTTCGTTTCTCAATCAGTACCGCAAACGATGACGGCGGGACAGACCTACGCCGTCTGGGTACGGATGAAGAATATTGGTAGTAATACTTGGATGACCCAAGGGCTCTATAGCCTCGGTTCTCAAAATGCGCAGGACAATACGACTTGGGGCATGGGACGAGTTGCCTTGCCAGCGTCTGTTGCAGCCGGCAGCGAAGTGACGTTCAACTACACAGTTACCGCCCCGTCTACGACAGGCACTTATAATTTCCAGTGGCGCATGGTTCAGGATGGCGTCGAATGGTTCGGCGCTTTCAGTCCGAACGTCTCTGTAACTGTGAATTCTCAGTCGGGTGGCAACAGCGGCACTGACCCTGATCCCAATACGCCATATGCTGACATACGTTGGATCGTTGCAGATCGCTTGGGAACACCGAGAATGATCTTGGACGAAAGTGGCACCCTTGCCAATGCTTCGCGTCATGATTATCTGCCGTTCGGTGAAGAACTCACTGGGCAGATAGGAGGTCGCACTGCGCAACAGGGCTACAATGGCGATAGTACGCGTCAAAAGTTTACCGGTTATGAGCGGGATTTTGAGACAAGTCTTGACTATGCGCAGACCAGATATTATTCAAGTGCGCAAGGGAGATTCAGTTCTGCGGACAAACCATTCGCCGGACAGTATAGGGGCAATCCGCAATCATGGAACATGTACTCGTATGTCTTAAACGATCCTCTCAACCTCACTGATCCGTTTGGCTTGTCGCATTGGGAGTTAGGTCCCGACGGTAAAATGCACTTTGTTGGCGATAAGGATAAAGAGTACAACAAGGACCTGAACGCAAACTGGAATGCTAAGTCAGGTGTCTGGGACTTTCTACCGACCGGTGCAAAACCTGCTCAAACGATACATCTTGAGGCATTGTTCTTAAGACCCGTGCTAAGTCTGAAGCATCTGAGTTCACTTGGGGGTCACATGGCATGGAACATTAATGGGACCGTGCACTCATGGGAAGATGGTGGTTGGCACACATATACGATGGATCAGTACAAAAGGGATAACAACTACAGAGATATGCTCGGTTACGTGCTCGGTGATGAGAATGATCCTGACTGGGCGGAGAGGTTTGCAGATAAGGTCTTGAGCTTTCAAGGAGATGGTGAGGGTATATTACAAAAACTTCTTGGCGTTGGCCCGTACGCTTTGAGACAGGACAATTGTGCGGAAGCCTTTTGTCGGGCGGTCAACGCAACGCCGGGTCTTCCGACCGACGGAGCAATAGCGCCAGTGCAGCATGAATTGTTTCTTGTGCAGAGGATGAAGCCATATATTAGAGCAGTTCATCGATACACTCATTACGAACCGCACCACAGGCAGAAGCACGGCGATACATGGTATCGCCCCTAGTACAGTGAAAAAGACCACGCGCATATTGATGATAGTTTGCATTTCGGTTGTAGTGTGCTTTGTGGTCTTCGCATTTGCCTTGTACACTTCAGAGAGCATTTATAGATTCTTTCATCCCTATCTAGATCGGCAGATCGCAGGTGCGACCACAGTTCCCTCTGATTGGCTTGAAATCACACTCCAAGAGCCACTCCGAGCCGAGAGAGTAGTGCAACAGGTCGTTCTTTATGTTGATAAGCCCATAACACATCCCAGAGATTCTTGGGAATTGATCCTCCCAGACGGCTCAAAGGTCATTCCCGAAGTTCAAGTCATAGATCAGGATGGCAAAGTATACGACTTGACAGATCCGACGACCGTCACAAAGTCCGGTTCCAGCGAGTCTTTCCAGAGAGGCTTTGGTGCGCGGCAGTTGCCAAGTGATAAAACATACCGCACCGTGCGAATCAGAAGCGACAGACCGTTCAAAGTATTGAAAATAATCTGGCGCTGTTACGATCCGCGGGACATTGGCTGACCGGATCTATGTCTGTACGCCTTATCATGTCACTTAATCAAATCACTTTTTGCAGCGCTCGGCAGGAAAGCTGTGAGAATTAGACAAGGCGGTTTGGCAGAATGGTAATGGCTCTGCTGTTATTTGCGGTTGGATGCGATCGGTAACATATCTAGCGGAATCGAATTCGGCCGTAAGGCTGAAAGGCGAACACTGATTCTTGCTGAGCGTCGCCAGGCGCCAACAAGAAAATCAGCAAGACCCACGTAGGTGAGTGAGGCATTTACGTGGGTCGTTCGCTTTTCGAGGGCTTGAAAGTGCCAATGACAACTAGGTGCTGGAACTCAAAAAGTCCATGACAATGGCCTGCCTCGTCCGGGAAAATCGTTTGTAGGTCGAATGTGGGATTAGGTTTTTGGCGCTATCGAGTTGAAATGGTGAGAAAGTCGGCTTCCTCGTAAGGCTCTATTTTAGTGATCGTGCGTTTGGCAGTTGCGCTTGCCTATAGGCACGTCCGCGCCAGCCTGTGCTGATGATTTCTGGAATTGACGCGAATGGACTCGGGTAGGTGATTGCGTCCACCTGCGTCGACTCGAAATAGCGCGGTCCAACTTCCGTGTTCTCGTCATCTGGAATGCGAATGAGCATCGCGGGACCGTCTGAGTGGTCCGTGGGCATGGAGATCACTTCAACGCTTAGAGTGCCAGGCGAGTAACGCACGTGAAGCGTTCCGTGGGCGGTCTGAAGCACTCCCGACTGGTTTGTCAGCCATTCAGGAGGAATGAGCTGTCGCTTGGCAATTCCTAATGCAATCTCACGCGCGTCATGCGGAGTCCGACCTGTCATGGCTCCTTCAGCCACGTACGTGCTCGCAGCAATCGCAACAGCGGTCACGTCACGCAGTCTTTCGGCCGTGCGAGGGACTTCACTGTCAGGCCAACGGTACACAGGTTGACCGCGGCTAGAGACGGGATTGCTACTTCCGTCGTCTATCGAAACCTGAGCGTCAACGGTCGCCATGTGAGCGCTCGCTTGTCTGTGCCGTATTACGAGAGGCAAGACGAGCACAAGAATCGCGACCGCGATCACACAAACCATCGGCCAGATATTTCCTCGTTCTCTCATGCTGCCTCTCTCAGACGGACTTCAACTTCAAGGATGTTGTGAATCATTTGTTCAATTACCGTATCGGCGGTGTGAGCTGCCTTTTCGAGTCGGGGAAGTCCCAACTCAAGATTCGTAAGATCATCAGCGCCGCGAGCGATAAAGCCCAAGTGGTCATCGATCACGTCGGCCGTTATGAAGTGGATATGTTCCGTGGCGAGCGCTTGGAGAAAAGCAATCGATTCGCGTAGTCCTGGCTTGTCTCTGATAGTGGGCATCATCACGCGAATGTATCTGACTACTTTTACAACTTGCGTTAGCAGATTGGCAGGCGCAAGCGGCACGCGCGAGTGAAGGATTCGTGCTTCCTCAAGATCAGTTGGTAGTCTGACTTTCGTGTAGACGCAGCGTGAACGCAGAGGCGGATGAACGATGTGTTGGTTGTTCGATGTCAGAATGACGATTGGTTTGTCATGCGTCTTACCTACACCGATGTGTCCGTTGTTCTCAGAAAGGCGCGGAATAGAAGCATGGCCGTCGGTGAATAGTTGGTAGAAGAATGCCTGGCAAGCCTGCGGTAGCTTTTCAAACTCGTCGAGCTTCACAATAGGCGCAACGCCGGTGGTCGCGAGGTAGTCATAGGCCTTTAAGATTTCGCCCAGAGTTAGAAATTCCTTGCGCCACTGTTGCCGTCTGGCTTCTTCAAGACTGAGTTCTTTACTCGAGACGGCTTGGAGCACGAAATTGTTTTGTCCTTGCTCATCCCACTCGAAAAGGATGTCGTTGAGTTTGAGTCCGTCCATCCCTTGCAGCTCGAAGTAAGGTCGATTGCAAGAGTAAGCGAGGGCATCGACCATCTCCGTTTTTCCACCGCCGCGCTCGCCTTCGGCAAGCAGGGGCATCCCCGACTTCAACGACTGGCAGAGATCCTTTAGAGGTCTGAGTTGAAAAATGTACCCGGACTCGCTGGCTACTAGCTCGGCCAGCGCATCACGTCCATGATCGCGCACAAGGAGGCGCGGATCGATGACTTGTCGATCGGGATTGGACGGGATCATTTCTTCTCATTTCCAGTAGCGAGCGTCTTAAGAGCAAGGGTCTTCTGCTCGTCTGTCATCAAAGGAATTGCGGCGCTGATCTCTTCACGAGTTCCGAGAATCAGCAGCTCCATGAGTTCGCGATCGGTAAGAAAAGCGCCATGCTGGAGTTCATCTTGACCTGGAGCATCAATGGCTGGCCGGTCCTTCGGTAGGTCAGCGACAATGACGTAAGCCGGACGTCCGGCTTCAACTTTTACGAACGCGCGCTTGTCGCCACTTGCACCGCCGAACATGCGGCTCGCTTCGTCCGTTATGGGACTGATGATCCGGTTGCCGGCACCATCAACCATGACCGTGCGCTGTCCGCCAAAACCTGAAGCAAGTAGTCCGGCTGCTTGCATACCGCTTAACGCAATCTTGCTCAGCGCACGTTTTAGACCGCCACTGTCGACGACCACGCGTTTACCCTGGATGCCTGAACCACCATCGCTACCCAAGACTTCGCCTGACATCTTGACGAGCCTGTTGTCTCGTGAGTCGATGTACCCGATCACTGTAATGAAGGCGCGGTCATATTCGCTTCCGCTCGCGTGTCCAATAAGAACTGTGCCTTTCGGCAGAGACCAGCCTGAGCCCTTCATGTCTCTAACCAGTTCTAGTCTCGCGTAGGAGTTGTTGCGGAGTGTGAAGACGACGCCTTGAGTTCGTACGGGCAGCATCGTGCCAAATGGCGGTAACACCGCCGGGCTCACGACTCGCTTAAGTCCCGGTTTAGCGTCAGCCCGCAAGGACGGTTGATTGATCGCAGTTGTGGCCGGGGCCTTTGCGGGTGAATCACCGACATAGATCGTTTGAGTGCTGTTAGCCCGAGACTGAGCTAACTCCTGAGCGGCAGTGTTGGTTCCGCTGTTCGGCTGGTCTGGCGTCGTGGTAGACGTGGAACCCGTGCGAGCGTTGGTTGATCCATTGTCGTTGGGCTTGGGCTGATAGATAGTGCCGCTCAAGCTGCGTAGGCCAACCGTTGTCGAGTCGGTGGAATTCTCTTGCGGACTAGGAGTTGGCGTCGGGGATGCTGAGCCATTAGTTGTCGGGCTGTCGGAACCAAGCGCTTGTCGCGCAAGTCTAATTGCCTCGACACTGGAGTTGTTGTCCGGCCCTTTAGAGTCTTCCTTAGTCTTAGCGCTCTGCGCATCGTGGCGAGTATTGGCCTGCACGCTGACGTTCACTCGATTGATCTTAAGCAGTCGATGGAGGGCGAAGGCGCTGCCCGCGAGGAGGACGAAAACAAAGCACAAGATGATCAGTTTCCGCTTTCTGCTTTTCGGTTTTGTCTCATCGAGCTGCTTGGGTGGCGCAAGCAGGGGATTGCTTGGATCGTAGAAGGCGCTATTTGAATGTGGATTCTGATTAAGAACATCCACCGCAGGACGATGACTGTTGCCGTTTTCAGAAGAAGTATTTGATTGGCTCATTGTGTATTCCTCTAGCGCCCGCTGGTCGCGAGCCGGATTGACGCCGGCTGGTCTCCGGCATTGGTTTGAGTGACGACGATCTTCAGGTGCTGGTGAACGTCAAGGACGGGAGAGGCATAGGCAATCGCAAAGTAGATGATTGCGCCGGGAGCGATAGCGCCGGATGTGTTGCTTGCCGCCGTTTTCGCAATCGAATGAATATCGACCGTTGCGCCTTTTTCGTCGACGGTCTCGATAAAAAGCTCAGGGCTGTTTGCCACGAGTTGCAGCGGCTCACTCGTACTATTCTTGACAGCTACTGTTACGACCTTGAATGCTCTCGCGGAGTCAGGGTCTTGAAGAATTGAAAGTTTCAGTCCACGCGTGGAGTGTGTCCAATTCTTGAAACGCTTTGGCTGTTTGGTCGCTTGGTCCAAGGTATTTCGCAGGGACGTGGCAACTTCGGAATTGGCGTCGGCAGCGGAAGGTCTTTCCATCACAGTGTTGCCGAGCGTCGAAGAGTTAGGTCGAGTCTCTTTTGCTTCCTTCTCTTTCACTTCGGTCGGAGACGATGACTCAACGGGCTCCGACGCCTTATCGCCTTTCGGTCTTTCAAGGTCGACCGATGTTGGCGCGACGGTGGACTGCGCAGTTGTTTTCTCACCTCCTTGCTCCTTGTCATCAAGATTAACTGGCAGTCCTGCCGCGCGCCGTCGCGCAACTACCTCATCACGGTTGTAATTCAATACACAGCGATGAACGTTTTGCGCGAGGTCTTCTACTGGATAAAACAAAAACGTTACGACTAGGCCGCTTCGCATTTGAGCAGTAACCGTTGCCGCCGGATTAGTGGCCTTGACGTTATGTCGGGGAGGAACGAACTGCGTACCTGGCCGGACGACTATTGCTCGCTTGTTTCGTTCGAGCGCCTTCTCATCGACGGTCGCCATCTCAGGATCACCGGGGATGATGTAGCGTGGGCCATCGTTAGCCGGCAACTCGATCAAGATGCTCCCATGCTGAGCCATCGCTAACCTGACCACCGTTTCGTCCTTCGTGACGTTCACTCTAGCTTCGCCGACAAAAACATCCGAAGGAGTCTTCGGCGGCGAGTTTGGGATCGCTGATGCCGCTGGCTTCAGGACTCGGTGGACGCGCTTAGGAGGCAGAATACGCTTTGCCGGCGGCGTGGCTGGTTGTTGCGCCGCCAAGAGAGTCGAAGCGAACAAGAGCAATAGCACAGTGTTGATTATCTTCATTGTTCTGTCCTTAACCTTGGGTTGTAGTGACAGGCGTTTCGGCCTCATTGGAACTGAGTTCCTTGTAGTCGATCGCGTTAATGCGGAAGCCGGATCGAAGATTTCTATCGAGACGGAACGTGCCGTCTTCGGGCGCATCCGGCAGAAGGTCCACCGTCAAAAGAATATGCTTCGTTAAGTGTTTGCTTTCGTTCTTCACTACCATGTCAATCTCTTGGGTTCCGTAGACCTTCACGGTTAGTGGTTTTCCGGGAGCATGTTCCAGGTATTCGGGTTTCCAAAGGGCGTTCCATTGCTCTTCGCGCTGCGTCTGAAGAATCTTTTGCTCGGTGAGGTATTGCGCGAACTTCTTGGCTTGGCCGGGGACCATCAATCTAAGCGCAGCTTCGATGTCTTTAGATCGCGACCTCTGGTCCACGCGGTAGAGATAATCCAGATAGGCCTTAACCACGTAATCCATATCGGCGATTTGCAATTTGTCTTTTTCGAGCTTGACTGCTTCCGTTGCACCCAGCTCGCGGTCATTGATCATGACGGTTCGACCCGATGACATATCGACGACGATGCGGTCTGGGCGCTGAATAGATTTGTAAACGACTCCGACTACCGCAATGGCAGCAATGAAAAACGCGAGAATGATGAGCCATGACTGTCGGCGTATCGTCCGCACGTCAGCCGGGTCTCGGTAGCAAATGACCGGCGCAATCAGTTCGCGCCCATCAATGTCATGCGTGTTATCGTGTGTTAGGTTTGCCGCGTCTGACATCGCGCCTGATGTCCTAACTGGTAGCTGAATCGCCTCAGTGCTCATGAGTTTCTCCTTCGTGTCGTAAAACTTCTTGTCCGTTCATCTCTGACCCCGCGCGCCCTTACAATCGACATGCCGCTTCAAATAATTGAGGATGCTTCTTCTTCGAAACCCATAACCTGTTGTAAAAACTTACGGAGTATGTAAAACCCAACAAGATTTATTGGGCCTCGACAAGGAAGAAATCCGCACGAAATCTAGCCGACTCGCCGAGCCGTTGATCTGTTGTCGAATCACGGCCGAGATGGTGGTTGCGTATGAAGTGCACCTCTTGGAGGTGAAGAGGTATGTAGCCGACTCAATTGTTCGCTTTTGAAGGAGAATATCTTTGCTTTTAACGACGCTTAGTAGGAAAAGTGAAACGGCGTAAGCAATACGCCAAACTCAAAAAGCTTCATGCGCAAGCGACGTACCGACGCTGCGAAAATAGCTCGTCACAAGGCGCGAAAGAAAGATTTGATCGAGCGCTGCTGCACTCTAGTACATCTTCCGCATCACGACCTGACCATCGCTATCAATTAAGCTAATCTGATCGGGACTCAATTGCAGCAGTAGCGTGTTACTGTCGGCGCGATCGCCTAAAGGGATATCCATTGCTTCGAGCCGAATCCTGCCACCCGTGTCGGTTCCGCTGCTCCCGTTGAGTACAGTTGCGTACGCTCGATCACGGAACGGGCGCATCCACAGACCCCATAATTGCGTATGCATCTGGCGAAAATAGCAGGTACCGCCATCAAATGTAGCCCATGTGCCGGTCACATTATTCGATGGCTTGGGCTGAATGACATCGATGGCATAAACGGGATGTATTTCCTGGTTAGGACCGGTGTCAGGACCGGCGGGATCTTCGTCGGCACAATCGTGAGTCCACCCGTGCCCGCAATCAAGGACGATGGGGCCGGTTACTCGAACGCGTGTGGACTTTATCCCCAGTTCGGAGTTACCGACCTGTAGGGCGAGGCCCGCCAGCGTCTCAACGGACCATTTGTTGCTCTCTAGCTCAGTTGCGCCGGCCGCCACTTTACCGTTGAGCGGACGACCATTGATTAGCACACTATTCCCCTCCTGTTCCCCCCATCCAGGAAGCAGAACCGGATCATAGTGAGAGCCGCCATTTCCGCACTTGCCGGTACGACCAAACATGATTAACTCGCAGTGCATCCCATTCAGGGCTTGGTGATCGTCATGGTAATCGAGCTTGTCACGAATGTTCTTAGCCGGATGGAACCATCCGTCGGTCCAAAAATCGGGAATCTCGTCCAGCTGAGTGCGGTCAACAAGGAAACCAAAGCTGATGTCACCATCGCCGTGGTCGTTACCTGGACACATGAACGACACGTAGTCCCTCGCGCGGTCCGGCGGATAGTTGGTATTCGGAATGTCGAGCTGCCTGTCACGTGTAATCGTACCAATGATGCTGACAGTGTCTTTATAAGGCTTGAGGGCATCGTGCAACGACTCGTTGTCGAAACTTAGCGGCTGGGTCTGGTTCTTAATCACTCGATCGAAGACATTCCGCAGGTCGCGAACGACCGATGGCGCCGGTACGTGTTTCCAGGTTGTGGCGGGGAATCCACCTGCGGACGTAGTCACTATTAGGCGTGATGGGTCGCCATTGTTGTCCATTTCAATATTGAGGGAGAGGGTCCCAAAGCGATTTGTGATACCGCGCGGGACGTCAGCCCATCGACCTTCGACTGCCTGCCCGGTTATTCTCCCGCGAAAGACATTGCAAAAGGTCAAGCCGTTTTGCAGACCGTCTGGACTAAGACCGGCCCACCAGAGTTCATTAAGCTGTTTCCGTAGATAGTAATAGCCGCCGTCGTCCGCCCGCCAGAAACCAGTCAAAGCGTTGGAAGGAAAAAGCACGCGGGCTGTCTTGTGATCCGCCTGGTTAGTCGCCAGCCATTCACCACACGGGCAAATCCACCGCCGTGGGGCACCGGTTCCAGGATCGGTTTGATTAACCTCTACGCGATCAAGAAACCAACCAGCGTCGTCAAACGGACCAAGAATGCCGTGTTTGTTATTGTGCGAAATCCGAACCTGAATCAAATCTCCGAGATCCTCGCTGGAGAAGTCGAAGTTGTCTTCGGAGTTTTGATTGAACACCTGTCCGGCACCGCTAAATGGTCCAAGATCGAACTGACCGTTCTCGCCGACGACGGTGATGGAGACGTCGGCGTTCGTTCCGGCTGTGAAGATGTCACCGGTGAAAACAGTCACTGTGTAATCGGAAATGGCCGCAGGATCACGGAAATTGAGAGTCATGAGAAAACCTCCTCGGACGCGTAGCGGGGAAAGAATTGTAGTGTTGGTAGCGAGGCCAAGCAAGCATTTTCCGTCACGGAACTCGTGGAAGGGTTCCGTGAAGTGCTAGCACAAATAGGAGGAGAGGAAGGTTGCCTGTTGTAAAAACTTACGGAGTATGTAAAACCCAACACGTGTTATGGGACCTCGATGAATGAAGAATTCGGATTTGAAGTTCCGCGAAATCGCAGAGCGTCGGTTTCCGTCGATACATCAAGGCTAAAGTTGCGAGTCTTGGAAGTGCGCACTTTTGTGTTCGTTAGCAGAGGCATGAACGCGGGCCTCGGGACGTGGGAGCGCTGCATGAGAAGCCCGATGATCGAATTCACATATTGTTTGGTCTCGGCGTAAGGTGGCACACCTCCAGTAACAAGTCCGTGCGGATTGATGATCTTGCCGCTTGTGAGCCTGAGAGGTCGGCCTGTTAGAAATGACTCAACCGTGCCTTCACCCGCGTTGTACGCAGCCAGCGCGAGATCTAATCGTCCATTAAATCTAAACAATAAATCGCGCAGATAGCGCGCGCCGGCATCTATTGCCGCTCTCGGATCCTGAGGGTTTGGGAGCCCGTAACGGCGTGCAGTATCCGGCATGAATTGCATGAGACCACGTGCGCCTTTCGGGCTGACCGCATCGAGTCGATATCGCGACTCGGTGAAACACACACTGCTCAAAATCCGCGGATCAATGCCATAGCGTTTTGCTGACTCTAAGATCAGCGGCTCAAGTTGTCGCGATCGTTCTTGGAGGGATGGCCCAGGTTGTCTCGTTCCCTGGGCCATTACGCTGGCGGTTAACAGAAGCAGGATTGTTGGTTGGACTAACCTGTAAAGCACAGCGGCGCTTGAGCAAGAAGTGGGCCAGCTTGTGGCACAGCGATTGAAAAGGCGAAGCGCGAATGTCAGATGCTCGTTAACGTGAAGCACGGACGAGTGAAGGATTAATAGGAATCAACTGAGGGAGAAGTAAGCAATGAACAACTTCGTAGAACTACTAAATCTTCCAGGACTCGACAACTCGCGGGTCGCGCGAGCGGGTCGCAAGCTCATCGTGTTTGGCTTAAGCACGAAAGCCCTGCACGGCGCTGTCGCCATCGCGCTGATGCTTGTGTTCGGCGTGGTCTCCGTGTCTGCACAAGCTCCGACTGGCTCGTTCTTCAATGGTAACAGCTCGCAACTGGGAAACAGCTTTCGCTCCGTCACCTTTTTTCTGGCGGCAGCAATGATCATTGCGGGGATCATCTTCGTAGCCATCGGAATTGTTACGTCAGGACTTCGCGAGTCGCTTTCGACATGGAAGTTCATTACGGGAGCGGGGTGCTTCGCGTTTGGTGGCATCTGCGCGGCGATCTATGCCTTTAGCCAAGGCGACACCGTTCCGCTCGATAACCAGTTCTAGCTCTGCCTGCGAGAGCGGGGAATTTCGGCGATAGGTGAATCTTCTCTGGGAGACTCTGTGATGCGTGTGCGTCCTGTCCGACCAAACATTTACTTGCCGGTAGTGCGCTTTGGCGTCGCCGACAGTGACTGGTTTTCTGTGCTGCTGATTTCCTGCGCGGGCTACCTTGTGCCGGTGCCGTTGGGCCTTACGGTGTTCTACGTGCCGCTGCAAATGTGGACTTGGCTGTTAGCAACGGCCGCGAGCATCGCCTTCTTCAATTACATTCGCATCGGTCGCAGGCCTTACTGGCTTAACCACAAGCTGAAGAGTCTTCTCTTACATCATCGCCAATACCGCGCTATTCCTAACGGAAGGAAGGGTACGTTTAATCGCTCATGGTTGATTGACGGGCAAATAGTCGATACCTCGTTTGATCGTCATAGATCTCCGGCTGCGAGCGGGGCCCGAACCATTTCGTTGCTTGAACAGAATGATCGTTTCCAGGAGGACAGCGTAGAAAGATGGAACACGCTCTTACTTACGACAGAGTAGAGGCCCATGACGGCTCTCTTGATCGCGAAACTTCGGCGCTCAGACGACCTCCGGGTCGAAGGCGAGATTCATCGATTGTCGGCATCTACAACGATGCTCTACGCCATAAGGATGGCGCACTCACAGTCGCCTATCGTGTAGAAATGCCCGCGACGATGTTCGCCGATGACATGCTTCTGGATATCCGCTATGACGATCTCGCGAGAATGCTCGCCTTTGAGAAACCTCCGGGCACATTGGTTCAGTTCAGGTATTCAACCACGCCCGATCCCGGCCACGCGATTACGAGCGTTATAAGCTCGCGCGCTCCCGCCGGAACGCACATGTTGGCGTCTTTGCTGCAATCTTCGAATCTCGATTACTTGCGGAGTGTTGCTAAGGATATTCCTTATCGTCGGAGCGTACTCACAACCTGGGTGAGGGTTCCACCGAAGAGGCGTGGCAATTCCACAATGAGCGCGATCTCAGATCTGCGACGTGCGCTACGAACTGAACAGAAGGCGCGCGGAATGTTTAGAGCCCTTCGCAGCCTGCCTGACATCTATTCTCGCACCGCAGATGATTCGGTAGTGAGACGGACGCTGGAAGATGAAAAGCGTGCTTATGGTCATGCTAATAGAGTGTGGCGGCAGATTGAGAATTCATCTCCGCTCACACTACGTCGCTTTACCCGCCAAGAGTTATGGGAAGCCGTCTTCTATGGACACTGCCAAAACGCGAGTTCGGCTCCTTCCTTACCGGAAAGGCCGGGCCGTGATCTCCGTGACTATTTGTGCGGCGAGCGAATCGAAGGCGAGTTGAGCTACCGAATGCACGGTGACTATCCGGTGGCGATAGTCTCGATGTTCACACCGCCGAATGAGTTTGTGACTGCCGATGCCCTTCGCGGCCTGATAGGACGCCGGGATTTCAATGGCAGACATACGATAATCACTGAATACCTGTTCCCGGAACAACGCAAAGAAACAAAGCGTTTGGATCGCCGCATCAAGCAAGTCAAGCGCACCTTCACGAAGAGAGACAATCCCGAAGGCGCGGCGGCGTTGCGAAGCTTGCGCGCAGTGCGCGAAGAAGTGGCTGGCGCCCGTGAAGCTCTTTTGCCGACGCGCTTCTATGTGATCCTCTATGGTGAACGAGCCACAAACTTCTCAGAGCTGCAGCGGTCAGTAGACGCCCTTGACGAGCAATGCGAACGAACGGTCTCCGCGCTTAGACAGATTCCAGGAGCCAATGCCGAGCGCGAAGAGCCGGAAGCACTGCGCGCGCTTTACCCGTCAGCAATCGTTGGCGAGTTGAATCCTAAATTAACGGGGCGCGAGTTAACTGAGGTTTCGAATTCTGTCGTGGCGCTAACGCCAACAGAAGACTCCTGGCCGGGGGCCGCTAGGCCACATACGTTGCTTTCAACGGTGACGGGTCGCTTGGTTGGTATTGACCTGTTCGACCGCAATCAGATTCCTTCGCCACTCATTCAAATCATTGCAGCACCGCGCGGCGGGAAATCGATCCTGATGGCCCAGTTTGCTTGCGACATTCTGGCGAGCCTCCGGGATGCGAGCATTAACGCTATTGATATCGGCGAAACACTAAGGCCATTGGTCACCGTCCTCGGTGGTCGATACATCCGGCCACAACCGGATGAAGTCCGCGCCATTAACATTTGGTCATATCCCGACCTCAAAGAAGGCGAGATGCCGGACGATGTGCAAAAAGCTCTCGTCGTGGGTGATCTGAAGATGCTGGCGCGAGTGAAGGACGACGACAAAACTGCGGAGGATATTATTAGCGCCGTTGTGTCTCAGGTCTATGAGAATATCGTTTCACAGAATGGACCGGGCCGCCCGTTGTTCGAGCCGGTGCTCTCTCACTTTGTGGCTCAGCTCAGGACCTATCCTTTCGATTCCGAGATGGTGAGAGAGCGACGGGAGACGCTCGTGCTGGGTCTCAGTAATTACGTCGGTCACCCGTGGCTGGATGCGCCTACTCATCCAGACTACGAAGTGAAGTCACCCTTCGATGTATTTGAATTAGGATCGCTCAAAGATTTCCCGCACGACATCAAGCTGTCACTGGCTTATCGCATTGCCGCGTATGTGGCCCGTTGCATTGGGCGCAGGCGCGAGGACGGCACACGCGCTCCAACCGCAAATCTGTTCGATGAGATGTGGGAGATCAAAGAAGAGTACCCCTTCATCTTCAAGGTGCTTCAGCACGCAGGCCGCAAGGGGCCGAAAGAGAATTCGATCACCGTTCTTGCCACTCATGCGTTCGAAGATATCGAAGACGTTGCCTCGCTCTCGAAAACCGGAAACGTCATTTTCGTAGGCAAGCAGCTCGGCGACTATTCAAAGATTATCGCTCACGCAAAGTTGTCAGAGAACGGCGCTGCTGCGATTGCCCACATCAAGTCTGCGCCTGGACGGTTCTCGCAATTTGTCATGGTGATTGGTAGCGGACCGGATCAGGTAGTCGAAGTCGTCCAGCATGAACTGAGCCCGTTGATGCTGTGGACGCTTACTACGAACGCTGATGAAAGAAACGCGCGCAGTCTTGTTAGCGCTTACCGCCCCGACTGGAGTGACATGCAGATACACGCATGGCTCGCCGAACACTATCCGCGGGGCCTGACTGCGATCGGGCTGCGTGAGATCGACGAGACGCTTCTTGACGTTGCCGCCTGAATGAATAGAGGAGTTGAAAGGAAGTAATTGATGAAGAATTTAATCAATCGGATATTGCTGGGAATTCTGCTCGGCGCAATTCTGGCGCCCGTGACTATACAGGCACAGTTTACCGTCTTCGACCCGGCTCAGTACTCACTACAGATTGAGCGCCAGATTGAAGAGGCTAATCGCTGGCTTGAACGGGTGAACCACTATACGGATGAGATCAACAAGATGGTCGAGCAAATCACCACGATGAAAGGCGTGCTCACCCAAGCTGAAAAGCTCGTACTTCACAATGCGAATCTGACGCGCACGATGGCGCAGATCGGCCAAACCATCCGCGATGTCTTTGCGCTCAAGCGCGCGATGGAGACGATGGTGATTTCCCGTCTCAATATGATCAAATCGATCAAAACTCGGTTGGCAAGCGGCATCTTTGACCCGCAAGCCGATCTCCGGGACTTTGAAGACTACTTGCGGAACTCGATAGGACGTACCGAGCAGGACAAGATTGCGACGATGAATCGCATTGCGATGTTCGATGCGACCCTGGCTCGCCTTTACCACGATTTGCAAACCGCCGAAGCCCGCCAGGCGGGCGCGGCGCTCGAGATGAAACAGGCTAAGGACAAGCTTGAAGTCGAGTTGGCGAAACCCGACACGGAGCAATGCGCGTCCTGCATTTCGGACTTGAAACTTGAGATCGCCTCCTGCGAAAAGATGACCGCCGATCTGGATTCTCAAATCTCTAACCTGTCCACACAGATCGAAGATCGCGTGAAATTGTACAACCTGACAATGGAAGAGCGAGTGCGGATTGCCAACCGCGTCAAAGCTACCGACGAGGCATGGGACCAACTTTCGATTGTCAAAGACGGCATCTTCCAGGCAATTGAACGAGGGGGCGTTCCGGCACCGTCGCCGTCACCGCAACCCTAGTGGGCGCTTCCGCGATCTGGAAGGGATTTACGAGAGAATCAAACTCATGAGTACCAAACGAACACTGCGACTTGTCATTGTCCTTGCGCTTCTCTTATTACCGACCGTTGTACAAGCTCAGGCTCCGACCCCGACGCCGTCACCGACAAGATCGCTTTCGGACAACATCGCCGCCCTGTCGCGGCGAGCGGGCTCTCTGCTGCCGTACTTTGAGAACGAAATTGTCTCGAAGTTAATCGGGTGGTTTGAGTTGTTGGCTTGGGTGATGGGGAGCTGCTTGGCCGGCTTTGCCATGCTGCGCGTGATCCGTGAAGACAACGGTGAAGGACCAAATCTTTATTGGTGGTTCGGGCGGCTGGCCTTGTTCTTCATGCTGTCGGGAACAAGCCTGGCAATCGTCAACGGAATGAGTGCCATTGGGTATGAGATCGCCAACGGAAATGAAACAGGTCAGAGATCAATTCTCCAAAATCTCTACCTGGCCCAACGCGAAAGCTTCAACGATTCATACGCGAAGTTTCAGCAGAACATGTTTACGGTCAAAGTTGATGGCCGGGAGACAGCGATTGAGCCTGTCGCCGTGGGAAGTGAATCGGTACTCGGCATCATCGTTGATTCTGAGAGCACGATCCAGGACTTTGACAAGAAAGCCGATGTCTCTCAATGGAACATCTCCACAATGATGACCTGGCTCAACTTCGAGCGAGCTTTGATCGAGTTCGGTGACTTGATTCTGGTAATCCTTGCGGCTGCTCTCACGTTGGGGTTGAAGCTCGCAATGCCGTTCATGCTCGCCGGCATTGTCGATAAGAACATCGCTGGTAAGACTACCTATCCATTCTTCTACGGCCTGATCGCATTAACGCTCGTATGGCCCTCGGTCTCGAAAATTATCCGCATCGTGGCTTACATGTGGGGCAATGTGGCAATGGCGGTCGGAGATGGCAGTCCTTTATATATCTGGAACTACCAGACGATGCGGGCGATCAGTGACCCGCTGGCACAGCCGCAATACACTGTAGCGCTGGCTGCTTTTGGTATGGGGCTTGGAGCACTTTGTCTTTATGGCACTCCCTTTATCTCGCTTTACTTCCTTTCTGGGCGGATCTACGAATCAGTCGCTACCGTCGTCTCAAGTTGGACGGGCGCTATGATCGGTACAGGCATTGAAAAGTACAGTGCGGAGGCCGCCGCCTCAATCAACAAGCAGGCAGAGACTACCCAGTACGGAGCCGGCTACCAGGCCGACGTGACACGATCGGGCGGTCAACTGGAAGCTGGGAACATGCGGGCTCAAGGACAGCGGACGGCTCAGCTAGCTTCGATTCAAGCGGCATTGACTGGTCAGGTAGCTTCAACTTCGGGCTCGGCAACCACTCAACGAATGATCATTCAAGCCGCCGCAGGCTTTCAGAAAACCCAGGTGGGCGCTGATGTGGCCCGCAACATTCGCGACACTAACATTGGCGCTTCTTTTGGAGTGGGCAACATCGTTGCAGGAGCGAAGCGAGATCTTTACATGAATGCCGGCAACACTTCCGCAGCGAAGATTGACCAGGGCGTGAGCCTTGTGAACGCGATGGTCCCGCCGGAAGTGCCGATAGCAAGAGGACTGGTGGAGATTCCTAAGTACGACGCCATCACAAAACGAAACCGCACCGGTAATGAGGCAACCACAGAATTCAGCGCGAGTATGGTTCAGAATCAGGAAACGAACGCCAGCCGCGTGGTCGGCTCAGCACAGCGATATGAAAGCGACATGAAGGTTGCGATCGACAGACAAGCTGGCGCGCAGATCGCGGGAGTCAATGCCGGCGCAGGTCAAGCAATTGGCGGGTATCAGAGAGGCGCAGCCGAAGCCCGTGGCGGAGTAGAGGCAAATTACCGCAAGGAACTCGATGCAAACCGGATCGTCTATTCCAGCCAAGTCAGTGCGGCTAGTCAAACACGCGATGCCGGATTCCAAGCCGCTTCCTTACGCCAAGCCGCCGCAGTCATTGCCGCAGTCGGACGCGAGATCGCAAGAGAGGTAGGTCATGGAATGCGAATAAGACTCTGATTGTGGCTTCATTGAAATGACGAAGAGAAAATCATCCATTCCGACCAACGCACTTGTGCCCGTCGAATTGATTGAGCGTCGAATATATCTCGTGCGAGGTCAGAAGGTGATGCTCGACAGTGAACTCGCAGAACTCTATCAGGTGTCCACCAAAGTCTTTAACCAAGCCGTGAGTCGTAACCGTAACCGGTTCCCCGACGACTTCATGTTTCAGTTAACGGTGGGAGAGGACGAATCTTTGAGGTCACAAATTGTGACCTCAAAGCATGGCAGAGGTGGTCGAAGATATCGGCCCTACGTTTTCACGGAACAAGGTGTCGCGATGCTCTCCAGCGTCCTCAATAGTGAACGCGCGGTCCAGGTTAACATTGCCATCATGCGTGCGTTCGTTCGCCTGCGTGAGATGTTGGAATCGAATAAAGAACTCGCGGCAAAGCTCGACGCGTTAGAAAAGAAATATGATTCACAGTTTGGTGTTGTGTTTCAGGCGATCCGCAAACTTATGGAGCCGAGTGCACTGACAGGCCGTCGTCGAATTGGATTCTGACTGGCTAAGTCCTGTAGAGGTTTCAGGATTACGAAAAGAAGTCATTTAGGTACTTAGAAAACGTTAGCCGAAGCATGAATATGAGAGGTACTTGAAGAAAGAGGATCCACAACACTGCCGACACTGGAGAAGACGTAAACTCGTAGCAAAGCTGACAGGTGTTTATCTGATGTTCAGCCTCCGCCCCATTGATGAATATCCATCCAACGAACAGTGAAATTATCCCAAGCCACTTCCCGTACCGCCGCCCTATAAGCAGTCCCCAAATCGCCAGCAGCGAAACAACGCCAACTTCGATCATGAAAGAAAGGATAGCAACCTTCATAATCTCAATAGGCTGGAGCGGGTCAGTGATCAAGCTTCCCAAAGCAGGCACGCCCTCAATACTAAACTCCGCTAGATAGAATATTGCCAAAAAAAGGAGACAACACTGAATGAGCCAGAAGGTGACTGGCCAGGGAGCGAATACTTGTCTGGGAAGAAGAGCGAGGCCCGCATCGTTTGAACCATCCAACGGTCTATTCGCAAGTAGTCTGCGCCTCATGACCATGTCAAGGTCTTCCTTGCTGTAGCGGAATTTGGGACGCCACTTGTGTTCCTGATAACACCTACCGCTTGAATCGATCCGAAAGGACAATTCCTTTGAGTAATAGGGCGGAAGTCGGACGCCTCCTTTCTCAAATGAGAGTCTCGCCTCCGTCCACTTTTTCTTCGGGTATCCTTTGGGTTTTAGGAAAACGGTAATATCGACGAGTCCGGCCATCATTAACCACCGCATTTCTTTAATGATTCCGTCACTGATGCCAGGGACTACAACGATGGTCTGGGCGCTCGGTGCGAGAAGTTGAAACTTTTCCTCCCAGTTAGAATCCGTGGCCCTTAGGTGAGACGCGCCTGGTTTGTCGCCGGCATCGAACGAAAGTAACGATGTCCTGAGCCACGTTTCGAACTCACGCCTTAAGCGATAATCATAGTTAACCTTGTCACGTAGCAACCATTGCATCATTCGAAGCCGCGGAATGCGTGAAAGTCGATGCTCCCAAACTCGAACCTTCTTGTCGATCAGAAACGGACGCAGATAAAGCGCAAAAGGCCGTCGATCGTTTCCTAGAAGAGCTTCCTCGAGCTTTCGCGCGTTTTCATCTGCCGCTTTCTGATCCTCGTTTCGCCTTTTCTTCGCTTTGGCTAATGCAATAAGCGAAAGGGTCAAGAACAAGAGAAAGGTGAGCGACTTGATAATAAAAGAGACAGGAACGTGGGGGTCGGGCAGAGGTGGTTCCTGTTGAAGCCCAAAGAAATAAGATCCTACAAATAGATGCAAGAATGGCATTTGGAGATTAGGGAATGGGAAACGCTCCAGTTCTGTCATCCATTGTCTTGCGATTTGCCCGGCGAGGCAACTATGCGAGCCTTCGTAAAACTCAGGCAGATGTTAGAAGCAAACGAACAACTGAATCGCAAGTTCGCTGCGGTGATTAGAAAACTTGCCGAGCATGACACGCATTTCAGAACGTTTTCGATGAGACTAGGAAGTTGTCTACCTTTCGCTTTCACCACGTTTGGCAAATGGGCTTTGCCAGAGTAAGCAATCTCCTGACGAACTCCATAAGGCATCAGGCCACGCTACTCTTAACCTACTCTCCTTTTTGTTGATTGGCGCAACACTGAAGCCTATAATTTGGACGAGGAATTTGAGTGCTACAGCCATCGGATGCGGACAGACTGATTGCTCGTGACTTTCTCGAATCGTGCCAAAATGTTCGTCGTGCGCTCGCAGGATTAAACCGCTACGAATTCATCTCTGAGAGGAAACCGGCTTCCTACTGGTACGCAATCTTGCGTCGTCTCTGGTTGGATGATGTCAAAGCTGTTGAGGCTCTCAATGACAAGTTTCAGCCGGTGCGCGTTTACGAATTTCCAAGTGAAGAGTTTGCGTCGGTAATTCATGAATCGCCTCATCCGGTAAAGTCCATACTAGATTTTCTGCTGCTAACGCTACACCTTTCTTTCTACCGCATAGGGCCAATGCTTGAAAGAGTATTGACGCTCCTAAAAGGAAAGAAAGGACCGGGTCTTCATCATGCCAATGAGATGCCCGTATTGCGGAGCGCGCAAAGATTACAAATACTATCTTATTAAGATCGTATCGTCTGTGAGTTTGACGTATGCGGCATTGCGGATTCTCAACTACGAACTCCACCTTTGGGATGGCGTGAAGCATCTCCTCTCGAGATTTCACTAATCCAAGGTGTGATCACTCTTTCGAGGTTTGGGGTCTAGAGAGGATTTGCGACAGATCCGCATTGTATTTTGCCAACGTGCTGAGTTGTGCCAAATGTGCGGATCAGCAACCCAGGGTTTACCAACTTTCGAGTTATGAACGACAGAATACCAGCGCGGCCAACTTCGTTCCAGGGGACTCTATATCGTAGTCAGATAGAAGCTCGATGGGCTTTGTTCTTTAGACTCATGGATATTCCTGCCGACTACGAGGAAAGGTATTTCAATCTGAACGGCATATTCTATAGACCGGACTTCTGGCTACCCAAGCAGAACTGTTGGGTCGAAGTAAAGGGACTTTCGCCCACAAAGCACGAGAGAGAGAAAGCTCGCCGACTGGCCGCCCACACGGAACGAGTCGTGCACATCTTTTATGGGCCAATACCGGAGCCGAATCCAGAAGATGAGACTTGGTACTCAGGAAGTGCTGTCGTGTTTTTTCCTGATGGCACTGGTGATGAGGCGTATTGGTGGTGCGAATGTCCGGTTTGCGGCACGCTTGGATTGGAATTCGAGGCCCGTGCCACAAATCTATCTTGTGGATGCCTTGCGAGAATGAGCTCACGCCTAGACAGATCGAACTACTACTATTCGCCCCGACTCCTACAGGCTTATTCATATGCAAGAGAAGCGGATTACATCGCCGCATCAGACGGCTTTGATCGTCTAATTAGCAGCGAGTTATGAAGGCATGAGGGGAGCCATTACAGTCGCGTATTAACTCTCGTCCCTGACGCGCTGCCGCGCGCGCTCAATGCGTTGATAGAGCGAGACGCGGTCAGTCCGTAGAAGCTGGGCGGCTTTGCTGTGACTGCCAGTCTGTTTTCGTAGTTGCTCATAAGCGCGAAGCAACATGCGATCAAGGAAATCATCGAGCGAGTCATCTTCGCGAAAGATGATGGGGAGTTGTGTGGCCATCTCGGATAACACACTCGCGGGTAGCGCGCGAAAGATGGCTTCTGTTGTTATTAGTTCACTTTCGAATGTCGTGGCGACTAGGCGCTCGATTACGTGGCGAAGCTGCCTGACGTTACCAGGCCATGAATATACAGATAAGGTTTTGAGGCCGTCATCTTCGATCATATGGTGCTCTGGACACTTCATTTTCTCCTCAGCTTGGCGAAGGAAGTACTCGACAAGGAGCGATATGTCAGATGAACGCTTACGCAAAGCAGGAGTGTCAACAGTCAGTACGGCAATCCTATAATAGAGATCTTCTCGAAAGTTGCCTTCGCCGATTTCTTTACTGAGATTGCGATTCGTAGCTGCAATAACGCGCACATCGACGGAAATCTTCGTGTGTCCACCTACAGGCCGGACGGCGCCCTCTTGTAAAACACGTAGGAGTTTGACCTGACAAGCGGGAGACATTTCTCCAATTTCGTCCAGAAAGATCGTTCCCGTGTGAGCGGCTTGGAATAGACCTTTTTGCTTCTGATTGGCTCCAGTGAAAGCGCCACGTTCATACCCGAAGAGTTCTGATTCGAGCAGGGTTTCACTGAGCGCGCCGCAGTTGATGGAAATGAAAGGTAGGGCCGCGCGGCTGCTTAGTTGATGGATCGCGCGAGCTACCAACTCTTTCCCGGTTCCCGATTCGCCGGTGACCAGCACGGTAAGGTCGCAGCGGGCTGTCGTCGCAATGTGGCGAGCAAGAGCCTTCATCGGCGGTGAGCTGCCAATGATGCCAAAGTCCTCTAGAGAGAATCTCGATTTCACGAGTCGCTTCCCCTGGTTCGTCCGTGATCGCCGACGATCACTTGGGTTAAACCCCTATACCTTGAAGGACGGGAGAATTGGACAGAAATTCCGACTTGCGGCAGAATATTCTCCACTCTTAAATGAGTTTTCTTGGCGCCCCGACGCCGCGAATGAAGATTTTTTGATCAGGGCCGGAATTTCTGGCCGAGTCTCCCGTCTACAGTAGATATAGGCTGAACTAAGACAAATAGGGAAGAACTTGTCCCTGTGGTTCAAACCGTATCCAAAGAGATGAGATTCCTAGTTTACATGCAGGCAGTAGGGCGAGACTTCAAACAGTCCCGCCAGTCGAAAATACTTGCCTTAGCTGTCTCGTTGCTTTTTTTAGCCAACACAAGCGGGCTGGCACAGGTTCAAGGAACAGCGCCTGCCAAGAACGTCGAAGCTGTTGGGGTTCCACCGATTCCCGCGTCACTCGCCAGGGAGGTTGAACCTTATAAAGGCATATATGGACTGCCCCTCGCCGGGTGGAATCCAGCGAAACGAGAGGTTTGGCTGAAGGGTCTCTCTAGCGTGACGTGGGTTTCGAGAGTTCTTGCCCCTGGCACGAAGCCCATACCTTCATCGATCTACATTCAAGCAGGCGGCATCTACGATATTTACTTTCAATCACAGGGGAAGTATCTCGCTTACACGCGCGATACTGCAGGCAATGAAGTCTTTGATCTTTATCTTTATGACATTAATGCAGGCAAGAGTACTTTGCTCTCTGATGGGAAGTTGAGAAGTACGGAGCCAGTCTGGTCGAAGGCTGGCGACAAAATAGTTTACAGTTCAACGCCCGCAAGCGGGATCGGCGTCAATCTGCGCGTCCTTGATGGATTAGATCCGAAAGCCGATCGTCTATTGCTTCAATCTTCAGGAACATATCTAAAAGCCTACGACTGGTCGCCCGATGACAAGCAGATTGTCTATTGCGACTTCTCGTCAAACACTACTGCTACGCTGTGGTTGGCTGACGCCGCCAGCGGAAACAAGACATTGCTTTCACCAAAGAGCGATCAAGCCGAGTTTTATGACAACCCTCAGTTCAGTAAAGACGGAAAAGGAATATACGTCGTAACCGATCATGACGCGGATATGCGGCGTCTGGCCTACATTGAGTTGTCGACTCGGAAAATATCTTATGTTCCGTCAAACCCAAAGTGGGACGTAGATGAGTTTCAGCTCGCTCCTAACGGAAGGACTCTCGCGTTTGTTACGAACGAGGATGGAATCTCTCGATTGCATCTCTTTGATGTGGTTACGGCCAAGGAAGGTCTCGTGCCTCAGCTTCCGATTGGCATCATCTCCGATCTGAAATGGAACAAAGACTCTACTGATCTAGCCTTCAACTTCAAGTCACCACAAACACCGAATGATGTGTACTCGATTAATATCGAGACTGGCAAAGTTGAGTTATGGGCGAAGAGCGTAACCAACGGGACCGATACGTCGCAATTCTCGCAGGCCGAACTAATTCACTGGCCGACATTCGACAAACGAACAATCTCAGGCTTTCTCTATCGTCCGCCGGCAAAATTCACAGGCAAGCGTCCGGTAATCATCGACGTCCACGGTGGCCCAGACGAACAATTCCGTCCAAGGTACAACTACGAAGAGAATTATTTCTTGAATGTGTTGGGCATAGCGAAGATCTATCCGAACGTACGAGGTTCAACGGGTTATGGCAAGACGTTCGCGCACCTCGATGACGGGCTGCGAAGGGTAGATGCAGTGAAAGACATTGGTGCCCTCCTGGATTGGATCAAGGCACAGCCGTATCTGGACTCGGATCGCGTCATGATTGAAGGCGGAAGCTATGGTGGATATCTCGCACTCTCAGCCGCATACACCTATAGCGATCGGGTCAGGGGCACTATTTCTGACAGCGGAATCACGAGCCTTCTCAGCGATGCCGAACATACCGATGCTTGGCGGCGTGACATAGAGCGATTGGAGTTCGGTGACGAGCGTGATCCGAAGATAAGGCAGTTTATGGAGAATACTGCCCCTGTCGTTAACGCGAAGAAAATAGGGAAGCCGTTGCTTATCTTTCAAGGCGCGAACGATCCGCGTGTTCCGGTAAGCGAAGCGGCAAGTTTAGTAGCCGCTACGAAGGATAGAATTCCTGTGTGGTACGTCTTGGCTAAGGACGAAGGCCACGGCTTCACGCAACAACAGAATCGGGATTACAAAACGTACGCAACGATACTCTTTGTAAAAGAGTTCTTGCTAAGAACTGACCGTTAAACCAAAGCCGTAGTTCCATCGCGGCAAATACAGAACAAGGAGAAAACAAGATGAAGAAACTGAAAGCGATCATTGCAAGCCTGTGTCTTGTCGGGGCGTTGGGACTAGCGACTCCGACTATAACAAAGGCAGACGACGGTAGTGGGCCGCAAGGAGCGTCCAAATCGACGACACCTGCACCACCACCGCCGCCCGCTCCTTCCACACAGGATTTTTGGGCGCTGATATTTGCATCTTAATGTGGCTTTTCGGCTAACTGGGGTTCTTTCCCAAGTTCTGGTGTAGGGCCAACAGATCTATTTTTGTTTGCTCTGCACCGAGCTTGGCATTTGGTCTGAATAGATTCTTATGTTCAGGAAATTATTCATTGTCGCTGGCCTCTTGTTGTTGCCCGCGTTCGCGTTCGCGCAGTCTGAAAGAGAGCAAGCGCGGAGTGAGGTAACCCTCAATGAGACGGCGGTACAAGTAGCCAAGCGGTTGAACGATTCGAAATTGCTCGCGATCACTTACTACCAGTTAGGACATATTTATTCAGACCGCAACCTTTTTCCGCAGGCGATCGCGGCATATGAAAAGAGTAAAGACGGCTTTGAGAGAGCGGGACTCACACGCGACGAGGTTTATGTTCTAGCAGACTTAGGCGCGCTCTATTTCATTCAGGAAGACTACAAGCAAGCCAGAGAATGCTCCGAACGCAGCTTGAACATTGCTGAAGGCGCAAACAGTAGCGAGCCAGCTGGCGCATACCCTGACGACTTTGGCAAAGCGCGAGCCTTGCTCACGCTCGGTGATTTGGCTACACACGAGGGCAACTATGAACAAGCCGTTGAAAAGCTGCAGAACTCCCTGGCTCTTTATCAGCGATTAAACGGCTCAAGTTCGTCATACGATTTGTACATAGCAGGTGTTTACGGCGCGCTAGGACGTGCGTATCCCGAGAGAGGCGACTCTACAACCGGGCTTCTCTGCCTGAACAAAGCGCTCGATATTGCCGACCACCACTCTGACAAGAGACTGACAGCTAGTCTGCGAAATGACATTGGCTATCTTTACTTGGAACAGGAGGATTACGCACAAGCAAGTGCCCAATTCGGTGAAAGCCTCAAAATCTACGAGGCGCAGAATAATCAAAGAGAGCGCGGCAGAGTTCTACTGAATCTTGGCGTCGTCGAACAACGAAGATCGAATTACGAATACGCATTGCGATACTTTGGACTCAGCATTGAGAACGCAACGATAACAGGCGCCCTCGATAATCAAATCGCGGCTTATGAAGGAATCGGAGCTGTCTTAAGCTCAAAGAAAGATTTCCCCGGCGCGATTGACGTCTTGAACAAAGGCCTGGCGATTGCCAAGAACACGGGCAACAGGACTCGGCAGACTGAAATCCTGTGGCGTTTAGCTCAGGTCAATTATGAGACGGGAGACTATGCGCAATCTACCTCGCTCGCCGAGGCTGCGGTTACATTGGCTCGCGCTTCGCACCTGCCCAAACTAACCTACCTCGCAACCGCGACCCTGGCTGAGTCGTATGCCGCGCAGAAGAAATATGACCTTGCTAAGGAAATTTTGACCGAAGCGGTTCGGCAGGTCGAATCTCTGCGAGAGCGGGTTGCTGGCACTGAGTTAGAAACTCAACTGTTCTTGGAAAACAAGATCGCTTCTTACGATGCGCTCGCTGATCTGCTGGTCAAGCAAGGCAACCCTCTCGAGGCGCTCCTGTACGCGGAGCGAGCGAAAGGACGTGTATTGCTCGATGTGCTGCGAGATGGGAAGCCTGACTTGGCAAAGGCATTGACGCCGGCGGAGAAAGCGAAAACTCAACGTTTGAACCAAAGGATCTCTGAGATCAACGATACGATTAAGAAGCAAGAGATCGCCGATTCTTCGTCGCTGAACTCTCTTTACGCGCAACTAGATGCGGCACGTGAGGAATATCGATCATTTGAGGACTCGCTTTATGTAACGCATCCGAATTTGAGAATTCGCAGCGGCCAAACTGCGTCACTCTCCACTCCTGATCTAGACGGGCTGACCGATGGTGGGAACACCGCCTATTTGGAGTACGTAGCGGGAAAGGACGGTGTCTCGCTGTTTGTGTTGAGTAAAGGCAAATCGAATGGAACTCCCGAGGTCAAGGTATATCGCATCGCGATTAAACCGGAAGACCTGAACCGGAAGGTCGAAGAGTTTCATGATGCACTGGCTGAACAACGCCTTGCCTATACGACGGCAGCGCGCGAACTCTACACGCTCTTGATCGCGCCTGCCGAACGACAACTCCGCGGAGTTGGCACGATCTGCATTGTTCCCGATTCGTTCCTATGGAATGTCCCGTTTCAAGCGCTGATGTCGCCGAGTGAACACTTCCTGATCGAGGACCATGCACTGTACTACGCTCCCTCATTGAGTGTGCTGCGGGAAATGAACCGAAAGAAAGGCAAAGGCGAGATGACCAACACGTCTTTAATCGCGTTCGGAAATCCTGTAGTTGGTAAAGATGAGCAACGCAACGCCGACTTATGCCCTCTGCCGGAAGCGGAGCAAGAGGTAAGCTCAATCGCGAAATCCTTTGATGGGAAGAACAGTAAAGTGTTCATCGGACGCGACGCTAGTGAGAAGTCCTTCAAGACTCTCGCGCCGACATATTCAATGATTCATTTGGCAACACATGGCGTAATCGACAATAGGCAGCCTCTGTATTCCCATTTGCTTCTGACGAAAACGGAAGGCGATCCAGAAAATGATGGGCGATTAGAAGCGCGGCAAATCATGGACATGAATCTTAATGCGGATCTGGCAGTCTTGTCCGCATGTGAAACTGCCAACGGCAAAGTCGCTCCCGGCGAAGGCGTAATCGGAATGTCTTGGGCGTTTTTCGTCGCCGGCACGCGCTCGATGCTTGTCAGCCAGTGGAAAGTCAACTCGGCAAGTACGGCTCAATTGATGGTGAGCTTCTATCAGAATCTCGAACCCAATCAGGGCAGAGGCCATAGGGCGGGAGCACTTCGAGCAGCAGCTCTGCGGCTGACTAACGACGAGCGTTACCGTCATCCATTTTATTGGGCCGGCTTTGTGCTAGTCGGAAGCAATTAGTGAATGGCTTCGCGTAGGCGCTCGCGGTCAGAGCCAGAGATGGGAAGATGACAACGAGCCAACTTGCTGGCACCTTTCATCGTTCGATGTCCTTCATTCATTCAGTCGCTCTTCACGAGTTTCGCGTTTCGCTTCGCTCTACCCATGCTGCGCGTACCGAATCAAGTTAGTCTGCCTCATTGATTCTCTATCATTTTGTACGGATGCACGTTTGAGCAGGATAAACAGTAGGAGAGCTATGACCCGCAAAGAGGAGTTGACTTACGTACACGAGTCGGTCGTCGGAGATCTGGATACGTGTCTCCCCGTTATTGTAGCGTCCTACAGTTACTCGCCCCTGCAACGGTATATCCTCGCCATCGCTGCCAAAAGGCCACAATCCTCTGAAGCCAACAAAAGCATTTGAGGAATAATCGACTCCGGGACGCAACTTGGGATTTATCCAAGTTATGATATTGGCTCCGATGATCTTCCCATTTCTGATGTCAATCTCTACACGATGGCCGTCGTCATCTGTTCGATACTCTCGGCAAACATATTTCGCATCCTCAACCGAGGCGATGAAGCGTTGTGCTGCTTCCTTCTCTTTCGCGGCGCGTGCCTCAGGAGAATTTGCGGCTTTTTCAGCCTCGACCTTTGCTGCGGCAGCCATCTCCTGAGAGGCTTCGATTTCAGCTCTCAATTTAAGAGTGTCGCGTCGGTCGCCGTCGTTTGGGGCAAGGGCTTTCGCAAGCTTGAGCGAATTCGATGCCATATTGAATTGACCGGCTGATTTGTAAGCGACTGCGAGATTGAAATGATAATTAAAGACCCACGGAGCAAGATTTACCGCGTCTTGGAATTCCTTCACGGCCTTGGGGAAATTTCCGAAATCGGCCGGAGTCTTGGCGAGCTCGACGAACGCCCTGCCTTTTTGGCCATGAAACTCTGCTTCGTCGGGAATCGCGGGCGGCTTGTCTATCTTGGCGAGAGCAGCAGCCATTTTCCCCGCGAGCCGTTCCCTCGCCATCAGCGTGTCGGCGTCGCTGTCGTTGCGGCCGACCATGAAAGTTGACCATTGGGTTTTGTAATAAAAGACCGCATCGGCAAATTGTCCGGCGGCCATCTTTTCATCACCCGATTGCTCGGGCGTCGCTGGGCGTACCTGTACCGGGCTTTGAGCGAAAGTTTGCGACGCTAAGATCATAAGACCTAGAATCATGAGACACAGGGTTTTCAGAGAACTGGCATTCATAGTTTCTCCCGTTAAATAAAAAACTTTGCTTCAACCACGAACGGCGCTCACCAGGGTTTGCCGTCTTTTCTTATTAGGCGGCGAGATAAGATTCTGCAATCGCTTAATGAATGTATCGACCGTTGACGCATCCGTTCTTGCCGAATCAGGCTTAGCCGGGTGAATGGTGACCTGAAGCTTTAGTTCCGGATGTTTCGGGACGTAGTTCAGATAAAAATCATTCATCGCCCGGTCGAAATCCTCGGCGAAGATACGATCCTCTTCGCTTGCGAGGGTTTTCAAGTATGCCTCGCGGTCAGTTGCGCTCATCGTGGGATTTGGCGCGGTCCGGTGGGGTATCGTAATGACCAGTTTTGGCCGGGTATAAGTGTAATCACATAGGGCCACCAGACGTTTTATGCCGATATTTGTCGGATCGTGATTCAAGGCATCCTGAAACCATGCCTTTGCGACCTTCCAGTCCTTAGTATCGGCAGCCTGAAAGCCCTTACGGATGCGTTCGGGGACTCCGGGCGGAGCGTCTATGTACGTGCGGGCAATGGCGGCATCCAAAGATTTCGGCAAGCTCGATGGCACGTTGCGAGCATCCACGACCATGGGATCGTTCGACGGTGACGCTCCGCGCAATCCGTCATTTGGACGGTTGCCACGGAGTTCCGTGCCGCTTGAATCGCTGCCGCGAAGAGTTGTGCTGCCGCTGCTGCCCTTGAGCCCGAAATCGTTCGGGGTGGCGGTTCCGGTTGAGCCCTTGAGCGTATTCGCCGCCTCGTCGCGATCGCGGATGAACTTCGCGTCTCTTTCTTCTTTGTCCTTCTTCCGTTTTGCCTCGGCGATGCGCTCACGCTCGGCTGCCTTGGCTTCCTCGCGCGCACGAGCTTCAGACTCTCCACGGGCACGCGCTTCGTCGCGGGCTCGCGTATCTGACGACGCGCCGCCGCCCGGTGGCGAACGCCGCCCGTAACAAGCCTCTTCGCAGTTAGCCGCATTGCCCAAAGGCTTTGACAACCCGGGGCAGGCGCACATAAATTCGCCCGCGGGTTTCTGCCCAACGGCAATTGAGGGAATCGTTATTGACAGCAGAAAAACAGCGAGTAGGCAGAAAACTTTGTCACTCAGCATGTTCAGACTCCTTAAGTTCCGGCGAGGATCGCTAGTGGATGTCTTAAAGCTCGATAGCCCAGCGTTATACACCTACGCTTCAACGTGCGCAAGACTGTCTGGAGTTGGAGTTGGGACTGCTTTCCGTAATATTTGGCCGCTTTGGGCTAATAACTTCAACGTGAAACATGAGTGGCGTGGAATGCTGCGAGGAAGGGACACATAGAGAAATTCTCCGCGCGGCGCGACCGTTCTTGGAACTCGCGTTCAACATCGAAAGGTCAAAACGTATCAGCGTCGTCGCCAAGATCGGAGTTGCTTGAGTAGCTTCTTTAGAACCTGCGAGCGAGGATTGTCGCGCACGAGAACCTGAAACTCACTTTCAGCTTCGGCAATCATTCCTTCACGCGAATAGAAGATGCCCAAGGCAAGATGTGAGCGCACCTTCCTTAGTTGTTCCAATTCCTGCGCGCTGCTTACGGACAAGATTTTGAACTTCATTTGTGCAGCGGATTGTCCAGGCGAGACGACCTTCTTGCCGTCAATCGTTGCTTCAACTTCCCAGACATAGATCTCGCCGCGCTTGAGCGAAGTAGCCGGGGTCCATCTTGTTTGATCAGCGGCTAATTCTTCACTTTCCGCGATTTCGTGACCTTTCAAATCCCCAACTGAGACTCGATAGCTGGTTGCGCCCGCCAATTTTTCCCACTCGAAAGATGGCCAGTCCGAAATGATTATCACCCTTGCAGGCGACAGAAGCTTGAACGTTGGACTCTTGCCGGGTCCTCTGAGGCTAATAGGTCCTCCGCCAAGCTCGGTTTCTATTCCTGGCGCTTTGATCGTTTCCGCAAGCAACGCTTCACCGATCTGCTGACGGGCATTCTGTGGAATCTCATCGAGTCCAGACACATTGCCGGTCTTATCAACCGTCACTGTCCCTGGTCCATCATTCAACATGGCGACGGTGCCCGCATTGGCAGGCTGCTCGACTGATTTCCGATTTCTTATGGTCAACAGCGGACTCGACGCACGTTGTGGTGATTGTTGTGACGGAACCGGCACCGGAGTAGGCAGAACATTTCGGGCTGATTGATTATCGGGCGTTGGCGTTTGCGGGGGCGCGCTGATTTTTACATTGGGTTGAGTCTGCTTCGCTTCAAGATTGGCGGCGCGGCGTTTTAGAAAGATTGCCACTCCGATCACTAACGCCACTCCAATGGCTACCACTGCCGTAGCGTAAATGGGCTTCCAGGCTAAACCACGCCACCAAGCTAACCAAGGCAACTCGCGGGCTGTGTCTGGCGCGATACGAACGAAAGAGGATTCGGCCTCCTTATCGATTTGCTCGCGGAACGCGAGGAAGCTCCGGACGTGTTCCTGGCAGGAGTCGCAGACTGTGAGATGAACATCGAGCATCTCCCGCTCGGTAGCATTAAGGTTATTATCAGCCAGTTCGACGAGCTGCGCGTAAACTACATGGTCGTGCCTAAGCCAATACTCCGCTGCCAACGTGATGCTCAACGGCGCTGACCCCCGCCGGCTTCGAAGCGTCTGTGTAAACTCTTCGTGACAGGGAGGGCAAGCCGCCAAGTGCCCTGCGATCGAGGTCAGTTCGCTTACGGGCAAGGCCCGAACGCAGAACCGTTTCATCCGTGATGTCGATATGTGCTCAGTCATTCGCGCGTTAGCGTCTTGTTTTCCTCCCTATCTATATAAGACGGGAGTATCTACGCAAAATTCCTTACACAGCGTATTTATTTTTGCCCCAAAAAAGGCCGCAAATCACCCTCCTTTTCCAATCGTCGAAGCGCGTCAAAGCGCGATTTCCTTACCTGGAGTATGGTTAAGTTCAGCTCGGTTGCAATGTCGGCATATTCCATTGGCATCGCCGCCCATATCCGCATGAGTTCCTCCAGTGAATGCCCCATCTGCTGCGCGAGATCCGGTGGCGTTGTTATGTGGGCCTCGAACAATAGAGTGAATAGGTCTTCACCGCCATCAGTCTCAAAGCGCAAACAAAACGCGTCCCGTTGGTTCTTTGGTAGGGCCAGTACTGCGCGCCATATGTGGCGTAACAACTTCTCAGAATCGAGACCTGGATCGCTAATCAAAGTCGTGTCCGCGATGCGAGCTTCAAGGTAGGTTCTGGCTTCGTCGTCGATTGATTCGGCGGGGTAATCCTTCACGTCAAGAAGAATGGAAGTGACATTGACCAACTCATCAAGATCAATTGGTTCGTCAATCCACTTGAGCAATTCGGCTGTCAGTTTTGTAAGAGGTACGCGCGCAATATCTTCACTTCCAAATCGGCTTGTCCGAAAGGTCGGCAACTCAAGCTCGATCTCGAATAGTCGTTGAGACGAAATCGGCCCTCGCTTGCCGCCCCACGCGTTAAGCCCGCAAATAAATCCTACCTCCGATTTCCTGACACTGAATTCGGATTTGCGGCTGAGGACTTCGCGGATGCTGTATTTCAACCGGGTACGCGTGGGGGGACTTTGTACGCATGTAATCGAGGCAGGCGTTTGTTGCGATGCCTGCGACGTAGTGCTCAAACTTTTCAATCTGGGTCCTTGGGGTGTCCGCCAGTGTCGTGAGTACGTAGATTATCCTTGCGATGATCTCATGATAAAGATCTTCGGCGTCTGGATTATGAGGATTGAGTCCGAGTTGATTGATGTGAAAGCCGAGCTTCTGTCTCAGAGTGCGCCGCACGACTGGTGCCGCATACACGATCAGCAATTCGTCGAGGTGCTGTTGTCTCTCCGATTCATCCCTTGCGTGAAGGTACGGCAACAGAAGCTGGTCCATAATGCCTAGACGGCCGTCGAGGATTCCTTGGCCCCAGATTCGCTGGGCCGCTCGTGATTAGTTGAAACTACGAGGTAGATAGTTCGCTCACTCGGTCTTACCCTAAGGTCGGGGCAACTGCAAGGATTGATGCTGTAGTCCTGGGGCGTTTTGAACAGCATTGAGAGTCTTCCTTGAGAAACATCAAAAACGAACTCTAAGGCGCGACTGGATTCTGGAGTTTCCACGCTCCGCTCTCCCCAAGGTTGCTTTTAGTTCCTGAGAAGCCCTGTTGTGAAATACATACTGTGACGTATTTCACAACAGGTTGGTTTGGTTTGACTCCGCATTCTCTGGTTGGTTCCAGTCATTATATGGCTCTCCTTGGGCTTTGCTCTGAGTTCCAAATCGTAAGGGCTCAGTGCGGGGATGAGTCGGTTTGGGGGAAAGCGCTGGCACACGCCTTGAGAGTACTTGCAGCACGACGACACTTCGTCGGGAGTACAGGAAAAGGTATGAGCTTGATTCAGGCAAAGCGGGCATCGGAAGTCTTGAGTGTTTCACTGGCGCGACTTTACGAACTGGCACGGTTAGGCGTTATTCCGGTTGTTCGGCTCGGTCCCCGCCAAATCCGTTTTGATGAAGAGGCTCTGACGCAGTGGGCGAGACAAGGTGGTTGGGCACAAGGTAACGGTGCAGATCAGGCGAGCGGCGCGGCTCGGAGTCGTTCGAGTGTTGTCAGCTGAAACTGCCGCCCATCAGGTGGCGAGAGATGACCGTCTGGCAAGTGGGCAAAATGCGCAGAAAAACGAGATTTGGTAATCGCTATTTGCCATGCGGCGCAGGACTATATGCGCTGACGCCTTTTAGTTTTTTGCGCTCTCGGTTGTTTTCCCTTCGAGGAATCTTTGTCCTTTGGCGGACGGCCAACCTTTCGATTTTCAACCAGGCCCAAGTCGGCCTCTTTGATAATATTGTCGCGCCCAAGTTTTGTTGCCGGAAGCTGGCCGTCGACGATCATCTGGCGCACTCGGCCGGCAGTTACGCCCAACTTCTCGGCAGCCTCTTGTGTTGTGAGAAATCCCTGCATAGGACTCTCTTAATTATCATAAATCCTAGCGTTCGTGCAAGCATTTCTGCTTGACAGAATCCTAGCGCACGCGCTAGGATAGCGGCTGGCCTGAACTCCCAAACCTGAGGTTTCTTGAGAATGGCAAAGCAATCCACCAAACGAGCCGGACAGATAATTAAGCGGGGCGAGAATACCTGGCTAGTGCGAATCTTCACTGGACGCGACACGCGGGGAAAGCGGAGCTATCTCAACAAGACAATTCGCGGAACCAAAAAGGACGCTCAGGGCTATCTTACTGACACGCTCGCGATGATGAATAAAGGAACATTCGTTGCGTCCTCGCCTTTGACAGTCGACGAATATCTCGACCAGTGGTTGCAAGATGCGGCGCGAGGCCGAGTTCGCGAACGAACCTTTTCTGACTATTCAGAGATTCTGAAAAGACATGTGCGGCCCGCACTCGGTCGAAAGAGGCTTTCGAATCTTCGTCCCTTGGATATCCAGATCGTGTACACCAAAATGCTGGATCGTGGTCTTTCTTCCCGGACGGTACGGTATACACATGCCGTACTCACATCCGCGCTCAAACAGGCCGTAAAGTGGCTCATGCTTGCTCAGAATCCTGCCGCATTGGTCGATCTGCCCAAATTGAGTCGTAGCGAGATGAAAGCATTGTCCGCTCAAGACGCCGCTCGATTTCTCGTAGCCGCAGCCAGCGACCGCTGGTCCGTGCTCTTTGCTGTTGCGCTCGCTACCGGCATGCGCCCAGAAGAATATCTGGCGCTGCAATGGAAGGATGTTAACTTCGATAAAGGAATCGTTACCGTACAACGTGCGCTTGTATGGCTTACGAAAGGTCGCGGCTGGATCTTCACGGAGCCAAAGACACCAAAGAGCCGCAGGAATATCCCGTTGCCGACCACGATCGTACGGATGCTTAAGAGCCACAGGCGACTCCAAAACGAGGAACGATTGAAAGCCGGTAGGGACTATCAAGCCAATGATCTTGTGTTTGCCACAACAGAAGGCGGACCGTTAATAAGACGTAATCTCTTGCGGCGTCATTTCCGGCCAATTCTTAAAAAGGCGGGTCTCCAAGAATCGATTCGTCTATATGATCTTCGTCACACCTGCGCAACGCTCTTACTAGCGGCAAATGAACATCCCAAGATTGTGAGCGAGCGATTAGGCCACGCGAATATCACGCTCACACTAGACACCTATTCTCATGTCCTGCCTTCGATGCAACGGGCTGCGTCAGAAAAGCTAGAACGGATACTCTTTAAGAGGAAAAAGAGTGCCTAAGGAAAGCGATTTTGGTTTTTGGCACACTACTGGCACACAAAATAAGAAAGGGCATCCAAGCGGATGCCCTAACTTATTGATAATATTGGTGCACCCGGCACGACTCGAACGTGCGACCCCCTGATTCGTAGTCAGGTACTCTATCCAGCTGAGCTACGGGTGCGTGTTTGGTGAATTGTAAGGCAGTTTAAAGTTTCAAGTTTGAAGTTTCAAGTTAGCGAAGTCTCAGCGACGTGTGTTGAGGTCAGTACCGGGAGCGATAGCGAGCGGGTCGCATTTGATTGTAGTAACCTGGATTTGCGGGATGGTTACCCGGTCGCATCCACCACCCCACGCGGGCTGCCCGCGCGGGGACCCCGGTACTGACTCCATGACATTAGCGTTGCCAATTCCTATCTCGCGAAATATCCCGGCTTCGTGCTGGCGACGAGATCGCCGTGCCCCACTTCGACGCGAATCTCGCGCCACTTGCCGTCGTGCGACGAAGGGTTCGGCGGTTGATAGACCACGGTGTAGATCGTTTTCAAATCGGCAGCCACCTGCGCGTACAGTTTCGAGAGATCGTCGAGCCGGTGAATCTCATGCAGCCGCCCGCCGGTGCGATTGGCAAGCAAGTCCAGGCGCGCCCGCGCGGCCGCGTACATCGCGGTAATCTCTGGATCGGGAAGCGGTAGACGCTTCGGATCACCCGACGGCAGCGCCAACGGAAAGATCGTCACACCCTGACGATCAGCATTATTTAGTACTGAAACAAGCTGCGAGTTCGTCTCAGGTTTGATCGCAGAACTCACCTCAGCGCCGGAAGCTTTGCTTACGATCGCACGATCACCATTCCGTGCTTCAGTATCAAGTCCGTCGGTCAACACAACGATCGCTTTACGCCGCCGGGGCTCTTCGTGGGCCAATTCCTTGAGCGAGTATTTCAGCGCCTCATAGAGCGGCGTCTCTCCTTTACCGGTTTGCAGCGTGATGCCGATCGTATAAGCGATCCGGCGCCGATCCGTCGAAAAAGGAAGTTGAAGTTTTGGGCCCTTGCCATTGAAATCCACTATGGCGACTCGATCGTCCGGCCCCAGCGCGTCAAGAAACCGCAGCGCTGCCTGACTAATTTGCTGTCGAAAGGTGATGGTTGACCCGGAGGTATCCAGCATCATCACCAAACTGAACGGCGCATCAGCTGGTTCGAAGTGCAGAATCGGCCGGCGCACGCCGTCTTCGA
>Ga0137401_10000023_pt1 | contig 42955 bp, 26 predicted proteins | sample CZOMad1_1_16fung_FD_108286 | JGI IMG/M metagenome (GOLD analysis project Ga0137401, IMG submission 108286) | Vadose zone soil fungal communities from Angelo Coast Range Reserve, California, USA - CZOMad1_1_16fungal (Illumina Assembly) | ecosystem: Environmental > Terrestrial > Soil > Vadose...
GTACAAAGCCAACGTAAACACCAACGTCGCAACCGTCACGACCAATGTCGCCGTTCGGTGTCGAAGCACAACGCGCAACGTGCGACCATAGAACTCCACAATGCGCTGGTAGTAATCCTCCGAGGCCCGCATGAAGGTGCCCATCTTCTTGTCTTTGGCGGACTTCAGCAGCAGCGAACACATCATCGGAGTCAACGTGAGTGACACCAGGGCAGATACCAGAATCGTTACCGCCAGAGTGACCGCAAATTCGCGGAACAATCGGCCAACGATATCTCCCATGAACAAAAGGGGAATTAAGACTGCAATCAATGAAACCGTCAACGAAACAATCGTAAAGCCAATCTGCTTCGACCCTTTCAGTGCGGCTTCGAGAGGCGAGTCCCCTTCTTCAAGAAACCGGTCGATGTTCTCGATCATGACAATTGCGTCATCCACCACAAAACCGGTGGAAATGGTCAACGCCATCAGCGTCAAGTTATTCAAGCTGTAGCCCAGCAGGTACATCACGCCGAATGTACCCACGAGCGAGAGCGGTACCGCAACACTTGGAATGACGGTCGCCGACAAGTTCCGCAGGAACAGGAACATGACCATCACCACCAGCACCACGGTCAGCATCAATTCAAACAGAACATCTTTAACGGAGGCTCGAATCGTCTCCGTGCGATCGGTCAAGATCTGCACGTTGATGGACGACGGCATTGAGTGCTGCAACTGCGGCAGGAGCTTCTTGATGCTGTCCGCCACTGAAATGATGTTGGCGCCAGGCTGGCGCTGGACATTCACAATCACTGCCGGGACAATCACCCCCGGTTTCACTCCCATCCAAGCAGCCTGCTTGTTGTTCTCAATGCCGTCAACGACAGTCGCGATGTCCGACAACCGTACGGGAGCGCCCTTGCGGTAAGCCACCACCAGCGGGCGATAATCCACGCTGGCAGTCAGCTGGTCGTTGGCGCCAATGGTGAAAGACTGCCTCGGCCCGTCGATCACACCTTTGGCTTGATCCACATTGGCCAGACCGAGCGCGGCCCGCACATCTTCTAAACTCAGGTCATAGGAAGCCAGCGCCGTTGGGTTGGCCTGAATTCGAACCGCGGGCTTTTGGCCGCCACTGATCGAGACCAGGCCGACGCCGGGTAATTGCGAAATCTTCTGTGCCAGCGCGGTGTCCGCCAGGTCTTCGATCTTCGAAAGCTCAAGCGTGTCCGAAGTCAACGCGAGCGTGAGGATTGGTGAATCGGCGGGATTCACTTTGCTGTAAATCGGAGGATTCGGAAGATCCTTCGGTAGATAGGTACCAGACGCGTTAATCGCCGCCTGCACCTGCTGTTCGGCTACGTCGATGTTCTGATCCAGCGCAAATTGCAACGTGATGATCGAACTTCCAAACGAACTCGTCGACGTCATTTGGCTCAGCCCGGGCACTTGCCCGAACTGGCGCTCCATCGGAGCCGTCACGGAAGACGCCATCACGTCCGGCGAGGCACCCGGATAAAACGTCGCCACCTGAATCGTCGGGTAGTCCACTTCCGGCAGCGCCGATACCGGAAGCTGCTTGTACGCGAGTATCCCAACCAATAGCAGCCCGACCATGAGCAGCGTGGTCGCGACCGGCCGCTCAATAAAAATGCGTGACGGATTCATTGCGCCTTCCCGCGATGACCCTGCTTGGAATCCCCTCCCGCACCAGGCTGTCCGCCGTTGGGAGCAGCTGATCTCGGTCCGTTCGCACCCGTCCCGTTCGCTCCCGGCGCGCTGGACCCGTCGTTGGGCGCGGCTCCTCCCTGTCCTCCACGGCGCCCTCCGCTTGCCGCAGTCGCGTCCACTGTCATGCCGGCCTTAAGCTTGTCCTGCCCATCGGTGACGACGATTTCGCCCTCGGCCAAACCCTGCCCTATCGCGCTCAGGTTCCCCTCGGCCAGCGCTACCGTCACGGGACGAACCTCCGCCGTTTTATCCGCTTTCACCACATAGGCAAATGTCCCCTGCGGCCCGCGCTGAATGGCGGCCGACGGAACCACAATCGCGTTCTTTTTCGATTCCAGCAACAGCCGTGCGTTCACGAACTGATTGGGCCAAAGCGAACTGTCGTTATTCTGGAACATCGCCTTCAACCGCCCCGTACCCGTCGTTTGGTCGATCTGGTTGTCGATTGTCCCCAGCGTCCCCGTCGCCAGCTTCGTCTGGTCATCCCTGCTGTAGGCTTCTACAGTCAACGTTCCCTGCCTCATGTGCTGCGCCACAGTCTGAAGCTGGTCTTCCGGAAGTGAAAACAAGACGGCGATCGGCTGTAATTGCGTAATGATCAACAGAGGATTCGCATCCGCGGCGTGCACAATATTGCCCGCATCCACTAGTCGCAAACCAATCCGTCCCGCAATCGGCGCAGTAATGTGACAGTAGGTAATTTGCAGCTTGGCGCTGTCGATCGTCGCCTGATCGTTCCGCGTCGCGCCATCCAGTTGGTCCACCAACGCACCCTGCGTATCTACCTGTTGTTGCGAGACCGCTCCTGACTGCTTCAGCAAATCCTGGAAGCGTTGGAAATTCAGTTTGGCATCCCGCAGTTGCGCTTGATCCTTGAACAGCGTCGCCTGCGCCTGCGCCAACTGCACCTCGAAAGGCCGTGGGTCAATCACCGCCAGCAACTGCCCTTTCTGCACCTGCTGTCCTTCCTTGAAAGCCACCTCGGTAAGCTGGCCATCCACCCGGCTCCTCACCGAAACCGAGTTCCACGGCGTCACCGAGCCTAGCCCGCTCAAGTACACAGGCAAGTCCATTCGCCGCGCCGCAGCCACAGCAACGGGCACGCTCGAAAGCCCAGCCGCCCGCCCCGAAGCAGCTGCACTCGAACTCGCGTTGCTGCAACCCGCAAGAAACGCTGTCGCGAGAAGAACGCCGGGCAGCCCCAATAACGCAACTGCATTTCTCGCCTTGAAGTTCATTTTGAAGATGATTCCCTTCCGACCCTGTGACACCATATAGCCCTCTCCCACCCCGCCAACGCGGGAGAACACACCGCCACTTGGAGCTAGCATATAGACGTTTAAGCTTAACGTGCGGATGCGTGTAACCATCATTCTTTACAATTAGTTACAATGCAAATTCTTACACTTCATTACACTCAATTGAAACAACCTTGCCGTTGCCGCTGGCATCTTTCTTGGGATACCAAAGACTTCAGGCACCCTAGTCAGGTGGAGGAACCTAAAGACTATGAAAGCCACGCGATTCGCTGCAACCTCGGCCTTAGCCATCATGTTCACCGGTGCGTGCTTCGCCCAATCCGAGGGCCCCGCGGTGCCTCAGACCGGCGCTCAACAGGATACTACCCGCGAACGCCGTCGACCTGACGTCATGGGCGCCATAACTGCCATCAATGGCCAAACCCTGACCATCAAGAACCCTGACGGTCATGATGTCCAGGTCACAGTTACCGGCTCCACCCGCTTCATAAAAGACCGCCAACCAGCCAAACTCGCCGATTTCAAAGTCGGAGACATGGCTATGGTTCGGGGCCGCTCGACAGGTACCGACGCCTGGGAAGCCGAATTCCTTGGCAGCCGCAGCGCCGGCTCCGGAGGCCCTGGTCCCGGAGGCTTCAGTCAGGGCGGATTCGAGCAGGATTTGGGAAAGAAGTTCATCGCCGGCGAGATTAAGTCAATCGACGGCACGCACTTGACGATCGCTCGCATGGACGGCCAAACCCAAACCATCGCCGTTGACGAAAACACGTCTTTCAAGAAAGAGGGCGAAAGCATCACCCTCGCCGATTTCAAGGCGGGCGATCACGTTTTCGGCCCCGGCGAAGTCAAAGACGGCACGTTCGTCGCCACCAGGCTCATGCTAGGCGACATGCACAGGATGCGCGGGGGCCCCGAAGGCAGCCACGGCCCCGATCAGAAGTAGGGCTCGTTACTCAAGAGACATCACCGTTTGCACTGCGACGGACACCAGACCGTATGAGCGCAGTACTATCCAAGCTACGCCCAGCGATACAAAGCCAAGAGCGAACGGCTCTGCAACGCTGCATGCGGTTCTTCAAAACAGGAGGGTCGGTTATTCTACTCGCGCTACTGCAGAGTTTTACTTTTTCGATGCGCGCAACCGCTCAAGCTGCCGCCGCCGCAAGCGCGGTTGTGGGCGGTTCAATCCAAGGCGTCGTCAAGTCCGGAGACACCGCAATTCCGGGGGCCACGGTTACAGCGTCCAACACTCTAACGGGTCAAAAAGTTACCACCTGGACCAACGTCGCTGGACAATATTCGCTACAGGTTCCCGCGAACGGTCGCTACGTCGTCAAAGCACAGATGGCGGCGTTCGCAACCATCACCGGGGAAGCCCTTATCAACGCCGCGACGCCAACGCAACGAGTAGACCTTGAAATCGTGTTGGCATCCCGCGCACAGACACCGTCCGACGGAACCAACGAGTCGCCAAACGGAACACAGCGCGCCGCTGCGGGCGCCGGACGGGGCTACCAGAGCCTCTCCGTGTTCAACGGCGAGGGCGGGGGGCTCGCCTCGAGCGTCGGCTCCGACTCCTCGGGCTCAATCGACACTCCCCTGGCAGGCGTCTCCCCCAATATTGCAACTTCGTCAGTTTCTGTTTCTGGAAACGCGACTGCTTCCGATTTCCAAGGCGGCTTCGGAGGCGGTTTCGACGACCGGCGGAATGATTTCAACGCGGGAGGCACTCAGGGTGCTCAGCGCGGTACGCCGGGAGGTGCACCTGGTGGCGCACCTGGAGGAGGAGGTCCTGGTGGCGGTGGTGGATTCGCCGGCTTCGGTGGTTTTGGCGGCGGCGGCGGATTTGGGGGCGTCGGGTTCGGCGGTGGTGGCTCTCGTGGACGCTTCGACGTCAACAAGCCCCACGGCTCCGTCTATTACACCGCTGGCGCCTCCGCACTGAACGCCTCCCCCTACTCGCTCACGGGCGAACCCGCTACCAATCCCGGATACCTTCAGCAACGTTTTGGAGCCAACCTTGGCGGGCCGCTCAACATTCCAAAACTTTACAATGGCGGAACCAAGACGTTCTTCTTTCTGAACTATAACGCATCCCTGTCCAACAATCCGTACGATGCGTTTTCCACTGTACCGACCGTCGCCGAGCGCGGAGGTGATTTTTCTGCCACTCAAGTCCGCAACAGCACCGGAGATCTGGTGAATGTCACTCTGGTGGATCCCCTAACTCATCTGCCGATCCCCGGAAATAACCTGGCCAACATTGCTGGCAATCCCGCCTTCACCCAGATCAGTCCCATTGCGACCAACATACTGAGTTTCCCGAACCTGATCCCGCTGCCGAACGTTCCTGGCCGAACCACGAAGAACTTTCACTACGTCACTTCCACGACCAACAACAGCAACGACCTGAATATTCGACTCAATCGCACCTTGGGCAAAGGTGCATTAGGACCGTCCTCTCAGGGCCGGCGCGGACCACAGAACAGCCTCTCTTTCGGATTCCACTATCATGGCGCCAACAACGTCCTCACCGATCCCTTCCCCAGCGTCGGCGGTAAAACGACCACTCGCAGCTTCGACATCCCGCTCGGTTACACGCGTTCCTTCGGCAAGCTCAACAATATTTTCCGCGTCGACTACAACAGGAACCGCATAGCCACGAGCAATCTTTATCCATTCCAGCAAGAGACCATTGCCCAGCAGCTCGGGATTCAAGGCGTCTCGGCATCCCCCTTCGACAACGGATTACCCAGCCTGTCTTTCACCAATTTTTCCGGCCTGCAGGATACGGTTCCTTTATTGCAACGCAACCAGACCTTTACTTTTTCAGACTTCATGATCCTGAACCACGGCAAGCACACCTGGCGCTGGGGCGGGGATTTTAGGCGCATTCAAATCAACACCGAGACCGTCAAGAATGGCCGCGGCAGCTTCGTGTTCACGGGCCTGAATACCGCCGGAGATATCTCAATCCCCGGCAGCAAGGGACCGAGCGACGGGGTCGGCTATGACTTTGCCGACTTCCTCTACGGGCTGCCGCAGCAAACATCCGTGCAATTCGGTTGCAGTACGGCGGGTGTCTGCGGGGGAACAGGCGACGACAGCTATCACTTCCGCGGCAATTCCTGGGACTTGTTCGCCCAGGACGAATGGCGCTTGCGTGGCAACCTGACGCTCAACATCGGCATGCGCTACGAATACGTCTCGCCCTTTACGGAGACCAACAATCGGATCGTGAACCTCGACGTAGCGACGGAGGTCACTGCCGTCCAGCCTGTGCTACCGGACCAGAACGGACTCAACGGCAGTCGCTTCCCCACCACCCTTGTAAATCCAGACCGCAACAACTTTGCCCCCCGCCTCGGAATCGCCTGGAAGGCCAGGAACAAGACGGTCCTCCGCACTGGCTACGGAATCAACTACAACACCACCGCCTACCAGAGCATTGTGCAGCAGTTGGCGTTTCAGCCGCCTTTTTCCTTTACCCAGACAAATATCCAGGCCGCGACTGGAGATCTGACTCTGCAAAACGGGTTTCCGGCGGCTGCCGCGGGCACCATCACCAACAACTACGGCGTGGACCGTAACTATCGCCTGGGCTATGTACAACTTTGGAACGTGGACCTGCAACAGGAAATCACGCCCACTCTCCTGCTCAACATCAGCTACAACGGCACCAAGGGTACCCAGCTGGACATCGTCGAATCCCCCAACCGCACCGCCGACGGGGTCCTGCTTCCCAATGTTCAGCCGTTTCTGTTCGAGAATTCGCTAGGCGATTCCACGGCTCACTCCGGGACGATTCGACTCCGCAAGCGCCTGCAACGCGGCGTAGCGATCAGTGGCAGCTACACCTGGGCGAAAGCTATCGACGACGCCTCCTCCATCGGGGGCGGAAACACTTCGGTGGCGCAGGACGCTTTCAATCTCAGCGCCGAGCGCGGCCTTTCCATCTTCGATCAGCGCCACCTCTTCACAGGCAACTACACTTGGGAGTTTCCCCTGGGTCACGAGAAGCGCTGGTTTTCGCAGAAGAGCGTTCTCCGAGACCTCCTCGGCGATTGGCAATGGACGGGCGATTGGACTATCGCTTCCGGCACCCCGTTTTCGCCACGCATCGTAGGCAACACCACCGACGTGAGCCGCGGCAGCAACGGAACTCTGCGCCCCGACGTAACCGGAATTCCTGTCGCGTTATCCAATCCCACCATTTCCGAGTGGTTCAACACCGCCGCCTTTACCTCGACCACCGACACATCCGGCGTCGTGCATTTCGGTGACGCGCGGCGCAACAGCATCATCGGGCCCGGCTCGCTGGTCTTCGACATGGCCATGACCAAATCGTTCCCTCTCAAGGAAAATCGGTCGGTGGAACTTCGCGCCCAAGCCTCCAATGTCTTCAACAAACCGCAGTTCGCCTCCATCGATACCAATTTCAATTCACCTACGTTCGGCCAAGTAACCTCGGTTGGAGCGATGCGCACGATCCAGTTCACGGGACGGTTCCGATTCTGAGAATGCAAATTAAAGGAAACCAAACGTTGAGACTGCCGCGCGCCAATCCGATGTTGTCCAAAAGCGCACGGACTCTCCTGCGCCGCTCACTAGCGCTGTTCCTGAGCAGTTCCATGACCGCGCCAGCCATAGGCCAGACTGCCCCAGCCCCGACCGACAATCCCGGCTTCACGATTCGCTCTCGAACCGAGCTGGTCGTCGTCAACGTCACCGCGCGCGACCGCAGCGGCAACATCGTCAAAGACCTCAAAGCGGACGATTTCACGATCCTCGAGGAAAACAAACAACAACAGATCGCCAGCTTTGACATTGAGACCACCGACGCAGTCGCTCTTCCGGAAGCGGCCCAAGTTCAACTGCTCAAAACCGTCCCAGCCCAGACCGGCTCGAGCGCGACATCGGCCACAACCCCCGAGGCCTTTCGCAATCACCGCCTCATCGTTTTGTTCTTCGATCTATCCTCTATGGAACCAGACGAAATCGACCGCGCAGCCCAGGCGGGCCTGAAATACGTGGACAAGCAAATGGCCCCTGCCGACCTGGTCTCGGTTGTATCGCTGGGTAACACGCTTCAGGTAAACCAAGACTTCACATCCGACCACGCGCTCCTGACGCACGCCCTGCAAGCCTTCACCGCCGGATCGAGCGAAGGTTTCGACGCGGGCAGCACAGGGACCACCGAAGGCACAGCCGATACAGCCGCGGCCTTCACGGCCGACGACACCGAGTTCAACATCTTCAACACAGACCGCCGCCTGCAGGCCCTGCGTTCCGTCGCCCAGGCGCTCTCGAAGCTGGATCAGAAGAAGTCGCTCATCTATTTCTCTGGCGGCATCGAGCGTACCGGAATTGAAAATCAATCGCAGTTGCGCGCAGCCATCAACGCAGCTGTCAAAGCCAACCTGGCCATCTACGCCGCCGACATTCGCGGACTGCAAGCGATCGTCCCCGGCGGCGAGGCCCAAAGCGCCAGCATGCGCGGATCATCGGTCTATTCCGGCCGCGCTACCGTCAGCGCCTTCGATTCCAACGCCACCTCGCAGGAAACCCTCGTGAGTCTCTCGGGCGATACTGGCGGACGCGCCTTCCTCGATTCGAACGATTTCGGCAAGGTGTTCACGCAAGTCCAACAAGATACCGCCAGCTACTACGTGCTGGGCTACCACAGCTCCAACCCATCGCGCGACGGCCGTTTCCGCCGTATTACGGTTAAGATCAACCGTCCCGGCCTGAAGCTCGAATACCGCAAGGGCTACTACGCTCCAGCCGATTTCCAGCACTCCACCCAGGACGACCGCGAGCGACAACTCACCGAGGAACTCGCCTCCGAGCTACCCAACACCGATCTCCCAGTCTTTCTTGCCGCGGGCTACTTCCGCATGAACGGCGACCGTTTCTACGTCCCGATTTCACTCTTAGTTCCTGGATCGGAAATCCCATTTACCAGCAACAGCGAGCAGGACAAGGCCACCTTAGATGTGATCGGGGAAGTCATCGACGAAAACAAGCGCCCCGCCGGGCAACTGCGGGATACGGTGAAGCTCGCCGTCAGCACCTCGCAGGCCGTGCGCAGCAAGAACGTCCAATACAACAATGGCTTCACGCTTACGCCGGGCAAGTACCATATCAAGTTTGTGCTGCGCGAAAATCAGACAGGGCGTCTCGGTTCGTTCGAAACCGACCTCACCATTCCCGAGTTCAAGTCCGCTCCCGTAAAGATGAGTTCAGTCGTTCTCGCTAGCCAGCTCCAACCTTCGACGTCGAAGCGCAAAGGAGCGAATCCACTTGTACGCGATGGTTCGGAATTGATTCCCAGCGTAACGCGTGTCTTCTCCTCGGGACAGCATCTTTACCTCTACTTCGAGGTCTACGACCCGGCCAAGTCAACCGCCGCCAGCGATCCCAAAGCCGCCCCCGGCGCTAAACCATCAGCAATTCGGCTCTTGACCAACGTGTCGTTCTTGCAAGGGAATGCCAAGACGTACGAAACTCCACTCGTCCAAGCCAATGAAGTAAACACCCCGGACCGGCACGCTGCGGCGTTTCAACTCGACGTACCGCTCAGCCAACTCAAGCCTGGGTTCTATACCTGCCAGGTGAACGTCGTAGATGACGCGGCCGGCCACTTCGCCTTTCCCCGCCTCACACTGCTGATTCGCCCGCAGTAGGATTTGGATCAACTACAAAAAAACCACCGCGGATCCCCCCCGGGCCGCGGTGGTTCTTCGCACCTCATTGGCATCTGCCCCACTCAGATACTGGGACAAGCCGATGCGATGGTCATCACTTCCTTTGAACACCACCTCGAAACAAGCTCGCCTACTTTTTGCTGACCGTAGTCAGCACCGTGTTCGCAGTGTCCTGAAGCAAGGGCGTCAGCACATCTTCGCCATCCGATTTCGCTTTCCCCTGCAAAGCATTCTGTACGACAGGCGCGGTCTGTCCGGTCTGGACGAGTTGATACTGCACGGTCACATCGTCCTTGGATTTGACTTGGCCATTAAAACCCGCCAGTTGGCTGATGGCTTGCTGCTGCGCCTGTTGGGCCGCAGCCGAAGCCGCCGCAGATGCCGCTGACATAGCCATTGCGCTGCCCATGCCGTGCGCCATCATTCCCATCGGCGTCATGTTCGCGACCGGCGCGGCCATCTTCATGAATTTGCCGAACCCGCTCCCAGCGCTATGCTTCACCGCCACACTGGAGTACAGGATGTAGTCGCACTGCTTTTGCTGCGCCTCGGCCTGCAGCTGCATGGCAATATGCGAATCGAGTGCAGCAATTTCGACAGCAGGACCGCTCATCAGCGCAACAATTGCATTGCGAATCGGCGTGCTATAGTCCGCACCAGCGTTGTTGCCCTGACCGAGTTGCGCATCCGGAGGAGCGATGCCAACGCGAATCTTTCCCGCAGCTTTAGGTCCCAAAGGCGGTGCGGCCACGTTCGTACTCGCCAGTTGTTGCTGCCCCATGCCAGTCATGCCGCCCATGCCTTGAGCGCCACCCATATTGCCCATCATGCTGGCCATTCCGGACGCCACGCCGCCCCCCGCAGCAGCGTTGCCTCCCATGCCGGCGAGTTGCTGGGCTTGCGCCATCGGACTCTTCTGCGCAGCCATTTGCGTGACTGCACCGAAGGGATTGAACTTTTTCTTCTTGGCTGTCGGATCAGGAGCCGGCTGAGCGGCTGACTGCGCCGAAGCCATGGTCGTGCTCACCGGAGCAGCGGAAGCCTGAGGGTTGGGGCTTCCTTGTTGGAGCGGCTGCGCCACACCGTGCAAGCCAGCCGCCGTGGCCACTTGGTGATAGCCCGGCGGGATGTCGAACAACTCAGCGGGCAGATTCTCTTGCTTGGAGACCTCTTCGGTCTGAGTCGTGACCGTGGTCGCGCTGGCGTCGGCGTTGTGCATGGTGATCGTCTCGACCATCGGATAACCGGGCTTGCCGCTTCCAATACGCCTCGAGATCACCGCGTCGTGACAGGTGTCGCCCTGCCGGACAGGCGGAACAAAATGCGCGCAGCCTGCCTGCTCCTTGGCGATATCGGCATACCAGCCATCAAGTTCGTACTTCTCGTGAACTTGAGAACACGCTTTCGGAGAGGACTCCTCGACGATGGAGGCCTTCAAGTGGCGGGCCGGATAGCCAAACATCGTTTTGCGCTCGCCTGTGTCGGTGATCGTGGTCGTCACCGTGATAGCCCCGTCGGAATCCGGCACCTGCGCGCCGGTGGCCAGTGCGGCCGCGCGAGCCGCCTCTGTATCCTGCGGGTCGTTGGTGACCAGGTAGGTCTGCGCTTCTTCGTTCAGAGTCAGGGTGCGCTTCAGGTCGCATTGCCGAACCGTAACCGAGGTTCCGTTTGCGGTGCGCTCGCGGGCGCCCTTAAGAGAGATGTCAACGGAGGAGGCAAGATATCCGTTCACGGTGATGTTCTTCTTGATGTGCAGATCCGGCGCCGCCGCTGGCGCTGCCTTTTTTGCCGGTGCGTCAGTCGCCTGGGCCAGAACCGACGCCGCCAATATCACGGGGGTGATCGCAAAGCGAAATCGAAGGGAAGACATAGTGGACTCCTTTGGGAGATGCTTTAGGGTGAAGAGCTTCGCGGGGGGCACGGCCGATCTCGGGTTACGAAGCCGATGCTCGACCGTGCGGCCTGCGAAACATCTTCCCCTTCACTATGGAAAGCGGAAAACTCAGGGGGATTGGGTCATGAAAAATTAAAGAAAATATGGAAGGAAGATCCATCCATGTAACCTTCTTGTTTTCAATGCCTTAGATGTTTGAGTTCAACACCAGAAGGTAAGCTCTGCGACCCTTCGTCTACTACTGATCGAGATAGTGCTTCGAGGATAGGTCCCGTAACCACTTCGCAGCCGTTTCGGCGGTGATGTCGCGCTGGGGCATGCCGAGCATCTCGTAACCGACCATGAATTTCCTGACCGTTGCCGAGCGCAGTAGCGGGGGATAGAAGTGCGCGTGCAAGGGAAATTCTGGATGCGGCTCGCCATCCGTGGGACGCTGGTGAAAGCCCATAGTGTAGGGAAACGAGGTCTTGAAGAGATTGTCGTAGCGGATTGTGATCTGTCGGAGGATGTCGGCCAAAGCTGTCCGTTCGCCATCGCTAAGCTCATCGAGACCAGAGACGGAACGGCGGCTGAGCACCAGCGTTTCGAATGGCCAAATGGCCCAGAAAGGCACGAGCCCAACAAAATCATCGTTCGAACAAACAATGCGCTCTTGTTTTTCCAGTTCCAGCTTCAGGTAGTCCGATAATAGCGTCGAACCATGGGTCCTGTAGTGATCAGCGAACGCAGCCAGTTCTTTGGCCAGTTCATTGGGAATGGTTTCATTGGCCCAAATCTGCCCATGCGGATGCGGATTGCTGCAACCCATCATGGCTCCGCGATTTTCAAAAATCTGAACAGAACGGATTTTGCCTTCGCTGCCGAGATCCGTGTACTCCTTCGCCCAAGCGTCAACCACGTCGCGCACATCCGCGACGCTCATGCGAGCGATCGTGAGATCGTGACGCGGCGAAAAGCAGAGCACCCGACACCGCCCGGACTCGCTCCGCGCTAGCAACAGGTCCTGCACGTGGACCTCACCGGGGGGAGTATCGGGCTTCAGCGCGGCAAAGTCGTTGTCGAACACAAACACACTGGAATAGGCGGGGTTTTTGGCGCCGCCAGCACGCGGGTTTCCCGGACAGAGATAGCAGGAGGGATCGAACGCCAACTGCGTCTCGGGAGCCGCGTCTTCCACTTGTCCCTGCCACGGACGCTGAGTGCGGTGCGGAGAAACAAGCACCCACTCGCGCGTCATGGGATTGAAGCGCCGGTGCGGGTGCGCCGCCAAGTCGAAGGTGCTCATGACCTACCGTACCCGTCCGGATGTGAACGATGCCATTGCCAAGCGCTGGCGACAATCGATTCCACATCCGGCACTTTCGGCTCCCAACCCAACTCGCGCCGAATTTTTTCTGAACTTGCGATGAGAACGGCGGGATCGCCTGGTCGGCGCGGCGTCTCAACCACCGGGATCGCGTGTCCAGTCACCTTCCGCGCCACTTCCACAACTTCGCGCACGCTAAAACCCTGCCCGTTGCCGAGGTTGTAGATGAGCGGACTGGACTTTTCCAAAGCATTCAGTGCGAGCAGATGCGCCGCAGCCAGGTCACTGACGTGGATATAGTCGCGTACACAGGTTCCATCCGGCGTAGGGTAATCGATCCCGAAGATATTCACATGCTCCAGGCGTCCCAGTGCCACGCTGAGAATCCGCGGAATCAAATGCGTCTCAGGCTGGTGCGCCTCGCCCTGATCAGGGCTCACCGCGCCTGCGGCGTTGAAGTAGCGCAGGCTGGCGTAACGGAATCCATGAATCTGATGGAACCAGGCGAGCATGCGCTCAACTAACAACTTCGACTCGCCGTAAGCATTCGTCGGCCGCACCACGTCATCTTCCTCAATCGGCGTGCGATCCGGATTGCCAAATAGCGCCGCCGTCGAGGAAAAGACAAAACGCTTCACGCCCGCCGCCAGCATGGCTTCGAGCACCGTCAGCGTATTCAGGCCATTGTTCCGGAAGAATTGTTCCGGAGTCTTCATCGACTCTCCCGCCTCGATCAAGGCGGCGAAGTGCATCACAGCGTCGACGTCGCGCGCACCAAGAATTCGGTCTAGAAGATTTCGGTCGGCGATGTCGCCGACCACCAAGTCCGCGCCCTCCGGCACTGCCTGTCGATGACCGCGGCTCAGGTTGTCGAACACCACAACTTCGTGCCCAGCCGCAACGAGCTGCCCCACCACAACGCAACCGATGTAGCCAGCCCCGCCAGTTACCAGAACCTTCATAGCCTTGTTCTCATTGGCATTCGCACCCAGGCCTTGGAACTCACGCGATCCTTCCTACTCCGTCGGCGGCCGAACAAACATAGATCTCCGGTTTCCGTCCCGTGACACGCTCATATCCCTCACTGACACTGACCCGAAAGACTTCCACGCATTCGCTCTTGATTAAGGTAATGGTGCAACCGCCAAAACCGCCACCGGTCATTCGCGTGCCATACACGCCTTCCACCTGTTCGCCCAGCTCCGCCATCAGGTCGAGCTCAGCACAACTGACTTCAAAGTCGTCCCGCAGGCTGGTGTGGGATTGACGCATCAAGGCTCCGAAGGCTGGCAAGTCTCCCGCATCCAGTGCATCCGCGGCCTGCAACGTGCGAGCGTTCTCAGTAACCACGTGGCGGCAGCGCCGCAAGACCTTGTCGGAAAGCTCGTGTCCATAGGCATCCAGATCGTCGAGCGTCACATCCCGCAAAGCTCTCGCATGTGGCAGATGCCTTGAGAGGCTGCGAACTCCCTCTTCACACTCCTCGCGCCGTTCGTTGTAATCGCCCTGAGAAAGGCTGTGTTTCACCATCGTGTTCGAAATGACCAGCGGCACGCCAGCAAGGGGTAGCAGACGATAATCCAACGAGCGGCAATCCAGCAAGAGCGCCTGATCCCGCTTCCCATGCGTGGACACAAACTGATCCATAATTCCGCACTTGGCGCCGACAAAGTCATTTTCCGCGCGCTGGGCCATGAGGGCGAGTTTCGTGAGGTCAATCGACTGGCCGGCTAGGTCCATTAGCGTGTAACCAACCGCGACTTCAATGGACGCTGACGAGCTCAACCCGGCACCTTGTGGTACATCGCCAGAAACCAGCAGGTTCGCGCCCTGGAGACGAACCCCGCTCTGGGCAACCATTTCCGTAACACCGAGCGCATAGTCGCTCCAATGTCCCGCACGTCCAGCGGGCAGGTTATCCAAGTCGAACTCCACCTGCTCACCGTAGTTCTCGGAGTGAATCAGAAGCTTGCGATCGGTCCGCGCAGCCACTGCGATTTGGGTGTAGAACCCAATGGCTGCAGGCATAACGAACCCGTCGTTATAATCCGTGTGCTCACCGATCAGGTTGACGCGTCCCGGCGCCGCATAAACACGGGGAGACTCCCCGAACCTTTGCCGAAACTGGCGGCTCAGGCTGTGGGCGGACTCCTCGACGGTTCGGCTCGTTGGGTTCATGAAGGCTGTGGGGCGGCGCCTGACCGGAGCAAGGGCACTTAGCGCTTAAACGCTTAACTAGGCTCCCTGCAAAGTTGTACGATGGCCTCCCGCTGCTTGTCAAACGGCGCTGCGGCTGCTGCGGTCGAAGGCCTTTTGGATCAAGGTATACCGCGCTGCTCCCAGGATCCCGGCGTCATCGTTGAGGACGATCTTCACCGGCATATCCTTCAGCAATTCTGCCATACGGCCCTTGTCGAGAAATGCCTGCATGAAGTTCGGCTCTTGCATTTTGGGCAAGTTCTTCGCCGCAATACTGCCGCCGATGAATATGCCACCCGTCGACATGAACGTCAGGGCGCAATCCCCAGAGTGTGCGCCAAACACGCTCACAAACAGGGAAAGTGCCTGATCACAGATCGGAGCGTTACCTTCCCGCGCTAGCCGGGAGATCAAAGCAGGAGGATCGGAGGCCCCCTGCATCTGCGTCCTTAGCCAATCAGGCTCCTCGGCTTTTCCAGTTTCACGCAAGAAATCATAAATGTTCTTAATTCCCGGTCCGGAAGCGATGCGTTCATAGCTCACGCGCCCGTCGTATTTTTTCCTCAAGTAGCGCAGAAGTTCATCTTCTTGGTCGTTCCGCGGTGCGAAATTCGTGTGCCCGCCTTCGCAGGCGAAAGGATGATGGCGGCGTCCGTCCCAGTAGAGCCCCGCCACGCCAAGCCCGGTTCGCGCGGAAACCACAGCTCGGTTCCCCTCTGCATCCTCTGACCCCTCATTGAGCGTGATGAAATCCTCGTCCCCAAGCGCATCAATCCCATAGGCATACGCCTCCAGATCGTTGAGGAGTCCAACGGAGTGAAGCCTGAGCTGTTTGGCCAACTCGCGAGAATCGATGATCCAGGAGAGGTTGGAAATCTTGCAGCGCCCGCCGCGCACGGGCCCGGCAACGCCAAAGCACGCGCTATCCACCGGTACGCCGTTTTTCTTCACAAACTCGCTGATAATCTCGGCCAGCCCGCTGTGCTGCTGGCTTTCGAACACCGTGTCAATGACGCGGTTCAGCTTATTGCCTTCGGTTTCGAAGGCCGCCAGCCGAGCATGCGTGCCACCGATCTCGCCCGCGAGAATCATTCGATTTTCCTCCATTGACGGCCGTCGAGTTCGAGCAAGTCGTCCGCCTCCTTCGGCCCCCACGTACCGGCGGCATAGTTGGGAAACTTTCGCGGCGGCAGGGCTTTCCACACGTCCAATACGGGATCCACAATTTTCCAGCCGGCTTCCACCATGTCCGCACGCTGGAACAGCGTAGCGTCTCCGATCATGCAGTCGTAGATGAGAACCTCATAGCCGGTATTCGAATCCGTTCCAAAATACTTGGAATATTCAAAACTCATATCCACTGCACCGACGCGAAGGACCGCGCCCGGAATTTTAGCGCCAAAGCTCAGCGAAATTGCCTCCACCGGCTGAATCTGAATGACGAGTTGATTATTCTGCATCTGGTGCATGGCTGCATTGCGGAATAACTCGGTCGGCGTTTGCCGGAATTGAATCGTAATCTCGGTATGGCGCTTCGCCATTCGCTTCCCGGTCCGGATATAGAACGGCACTCCCGCCCAACGCCAGTTATCGATGTAGAGCCGAAGAGCGGCGTACGTCTCGGTTTTAGATGAGGGAGCAACACCAGGTTCAGTACGATAGCCGGGAACCTTTTCGCCGCCCAAAACTCCCTCGCCGTACTGCCCGCGAACGCTGCGCTCGAGCACGTCGTCGGGGTCCAGGGGCTGCACAGCGCGTAGGACTTTGGCTTGCTCATTGCGGACCGCATCTGCGTTCAGAGACGCCGGCGCCTCCATGGCCGTCAGGCTCAACAACTGCATGATGTGGTTGGGAACCATGTCTCGCAGAGTGCCCGCTGTGTCGAAATACCCGCCGCGCTGCTCCACGCCCACGGTTTCAGCATTCGTAATCTCGACGTGGTCGATGTAGCGCCGGTTCCAGATCGGCTCAAAGATGGCATTGTCGAAACGGAACACAAGAATGTTCTGCACCGTCTCTTTGCCCAGATAGTGGTCGATGCGATAGATCTGGTTTTCGGCTAGCACGCCCTTACATTGTTTATTCAGCGTCCTGGCGGAATCGAGATCGTTTCCAAAAGGCTTTTCGATGACGACGCGCCGCCAGCGCCCATCTTCCTGATCCGCTAGGCCGGCCTTGCCCAACTGCTGCACGACCTCAGCAAAAAATCGCGGCGCGACGGCCAGATAAAACAAATAGTTCCCACCGGTTCCATGGGTCTTGTCGATTTCGGCCAGGCGGCCGCTGAGGGTGCCGTATGCGGCGGGATCGCCAAAGTCTCCTCGCTGGTAGAACAGCCGCTCTGTGAACCACTGCCAGGCGTCGCTGGCGTGGTCTTCCTTTTGCAGGAATTGCGTCACCTGTGTCCGGAATTGCTCCACGCTCAGGTCGTCGTGGGAGACACCCACCACCGCGAAATTCGACGGCAGCAGCTTCGCCTTCACCAGGTTGTACAGGGCGGGCACCAGCTTGCGCATGGTGAGATCGCCCGATGCGCCAAACAATACCATCACGCAGGGACCGGCGGCCTGGCCGGCGTGCACAGGTTCGCTGTCTACGTTTTCAGCTGCGGTAGCCATTTGGAGTTTCTGGTCAGACGGTGGTCGCAAGCATTGTACGACGCGGTCTCGGACTTTGGGGAGAGCCCCTCTGAAAGTATGAAGGGAAGAAACCTTGAAGACCGGAGACTCCTGGATGACTACAGTTGGCGAATGTCTACTTTTTAGGTGCTCGCAGACCGGGATTGATGGTGCCGTCCCAAGTCGCGTCACCCTGCGGCCGATACACACCCAACTTATTCCAGTCCTCTCTGGAAATTCCGTTGAGGTCGTACACCACCAGCCCCTCGCGCACCGTAAGCTCGCACGCCAGCTTCAGGCTTCCTTGCAGCCGCGCTCCAAAGACATCCACAAAACCAAAATGTCCCTTGTCTAAGCGGAGCACGGCCACATCTGCGGGAGCGCCGACGGAAAGACTTCCCAAGTCCTCCCGATGGATTTCCCTCGCGGGATTCCGCGTAGATCGCGCGACCACATCGTCCAGGGACAGGCCCATGTTCAGGAATTTCGACATCACGTTCAGCATGTCCTTCATGCCGGAATTCATGCTGTCAATGTGCAAATCTGTCGAAATAGAGTCGGGCACAAAACCCTGGCGGATGGCAGGCACCGCCTGCCGGAACAGGAAGCTCCCTCCCCCGTGTCCCACATCGAAGATAACTCCGCGTTTTCGGGCCTCAAATAAATAAGGCTGCACGCGCCCCTGCGCGTCCAACATGGGCACCGCATCGAGGTAGGTGTGGGTATAAATATCTCCGGGCCGCAACTTCTTAAGCACTAGGTCCTGGAACGGGCGCTCGGGCCGAAACGTCCCGAAATCCACCATGACAGGAATTCCTGCCAAAGTACCGGCTTCGACCGCACGCTCGACCGGAGTCCACTCCGGCCCGTCGTAATGCGCGGTCTTGATTCCAACAACGACTGCCTTGAACTTCTTGGCCTCCTCTGCCGTCGCCCTGGCGTCCATATCATCAAGGTTTTGTTCGATGGCTCCCCCGCCCATCCCATGGCCGACAATATTGAGCGAGGCAAGGACCCGGGTTTTGGAACGATCGACGATGCGATCTTTAAAGTCCTCAAAGTTGCGCCAGCCGGAACTGCCTGCGTCGACCACCGTGGTCACGCCGGAACGAAACGTAAATCCGTCCGGATAGACGCTGTGGTCCCCGGAGTACGCATCGCGCATTCCGGTGCCGGCGTATGTGTGGACGTGAATATCAACGAGCCCAGGAGTCACATAGAGCCCGCGCACATCGATGGTCTTACGCGCCTCGGCGCTCGGAATGTGGACAGCAACTGCAGCAATCTTTCCGTCCTTGATGGCAACGTCACGCACAGCACTGAGTCTGTTGCTCGCGTCAATAACATGGCCGCCTTGAAGCAGGAGATCGTAGTGCGCCTGCGCGCCTGCACAGCCCGCCAGCGCGAGAAGAATGCAGATGTTCTTCAAAATTGCGGCCCTCACTTGTCGGCGATATGTCCCCTCAAAACCGTAACAGAGGCTTTGGGAAACGTGAAGCTCGTTCGCGCGTCAGCGGAGAGTTGCGATCGCGCCGGAGGGCCATCTGGATTCGCCGAACCGCCGTTCGGCCGCGCCACCCACTGGTACTGTTCGCTCCCGAAGGTGATCCTGTCCACCGGACCGGTGAACACAGTATCGCGATTCGTGGCAGCATCGCGAAACACCAATCGCACGGAGTGGGAATTTTCCTGGTCCTTGTTGACAACCATCAATGCCCACTGGCTATCGGGCCGCCGGACCGCATAGGCAGTCACGAGCACATGTCCTGCGGAATCCAAAACATCGCTGCCCGCCGGAAACACCTGATGCACGCCACTCCCGGGCTGCACCCATTCCAGATTGATAAGCTGGCTGGCAAAATACTGTGAGGTCGGCTGCTGAATCTGGTAGTCCTTGCTCACCGAGAACATGGAAAACGTCGACATGGACCCTCCGCAGCCGTGGTCGAGCGGCTCCGGAATGTAATGGAAGAAGTAAAGCGCGTCTCCGCCGGAAGTCAGGAACGACCCGACGAAATCCGCGAGCCAGAGAGAACCAAAGTTGTCGACAAACGACTCGCCGCTCGACGAAGACATATTGAGCTCGGAAATAATCATGGGTACATTGGGCGGCAGCCCGTCATCGCGCCACACCTGAAGAATGTGGCTGATGAGCGTAGGTTCGTCGTACAAGTCATCCCACTGAATGGTGCAGGGATCGTAAGGGTAGTGCTCAAACGACATGAACGACAAATCCTGCATGCGATTATGGGCTTTGAGGAACGCCAGAAAGCGGCCCATCCAAGAAGTACGGCCCTGCGCGTCCGGCCAGACCAGAATGTCCTCATTGACGCCCTCGAAAACAGGTCCCCCAAGTTTCAGTTTTGGATCGAGCTTGTGCAGCGCCGCCGCCCATTGCAAATACAAGGCTCCGTAGTCCTCGGGAAGCATGAATTGGCCGTCGGGTTCCTCTCCCATTTCGATATAGGAAATGGGATATCCCCGGGCCTTTAAATAGGCGATCTGGTTGACCGAGTCTTCCGGCGTACCGTAGATCAAAGAAATCGGGATCATCGCGGGCAGTCCCCGCGTATAGCCACTGGTATAGAAAAGGTCCATCCCAACCTGATCGCCCTTATCCTGAATATCGCCAGGCTCGTGCCACGGATCCACCGAAGAACAAAACGTAGTCGTCTGGTCAGGATCGGCGGAATGGCGAACGAGATCATGAAACTTTCCATCCACCGCGGCCGTCCCGATGTAAATTTCCTGAATCGCATATCCCACGCAGTTGCGGCGGTCCGACGAATCATGCGTGTCACAAGTATTCGACGACTCCGTCATCCAAATGCGCAGGTATCGCACCGCCATAGGATCGGGATTGAGCTGGAGCAGAGCCTTCCCACCCGCCCCATCACTGACCACCCCACCGCGGAATGTAACCCACGCCCCCTTCGTCGGTTGCTTGACCGGATTCTCACTTCCCGTCCAGTACTGCACGAGATACCGCCGCGCATAGGGCTCTGCCCACGCGATACGAATCGCATCGAGCGGATGGCTGTGAGCCAGGTCGATCACCACCCACTGCGGGTAGTTCGCGTCGTCCTCACCGGTGAAAGCCTTCGACAGGTACGGATTGCTCTTCCAGTAGGTGTTCTCGTCGCCGTCGGTCAGTACGGAAAAACCGTTGGCGTCAGTCCCTTCATTCCTAGTGAAACCGCGGTGCGGCAGAGCGTAACCAAACGAATGGCGAATGAAATCGCCGGGCTTGGCGTCGCCGACGAAATATCCCCTCCCTCCTGCCTCGCTCCACTTCCCCTGCGGATTCCAGTGCCAGGCTTCGACGTGGAGTTCGGTATTTTGGCGGTAACTCACCGGCTGCCATCCTGCGGACAGCACTTGCTTCATCACCGCTTCGGTGAAGACCTTATCGGTCGAAACCGTGCTGATACGATCCACGCCCGCCCCGAGCGCTTCGGTGGGAACAAAAGACTTCGCAACATGGCTGGGCGTGTTGTCGACGCGAATCGTCTGAGCCAGAGCGATGGGAGCGAACGTGCAAAAAACAGTAGCAACCGCACCCCACCCGAATGTTCGCAAAATACTTCCATCGTGACGCATGAATCCTCCAGGGCGAAGTGCTCGCGCCATTGTCGGTAGCAGCTATGGCTTGGTCTCCAAAGGATGGGTAGCTTCTTCGAAGAATTGCTTCTGTAGCTTTAGTCCCTGATCGTCCGCCTTCACCGCACGGATGGCCGTAACCAAATCCGAAACCATCAACTTCATATCGAACTCGCCCAACTCCTTCGAAGCCACGGAACCGTCCCCCGAATAGTGGTTGGGAAAGCGGGCGTACCACCAGATGCCGGTGTACAAGCTGTCCGGCAGTTTCTGCCGCGCCTGATCCGCGCCCGATTCTTCTTTGGCGCGATCCAAATGGACAAGATCAGGTCGCGCCACCAAGCTATGCGAGGTCTCCTTCTCGCCCGCGTGGTAGTCGGCCGTCCCCTTCGAGGACTTCAGCGGCGGCCTACCAGGTTCATTGTCGTGACCCGGAGCCATGAACACATACACAACGTAGTCGTGAGGCGAAGCCATCTGCGCTTGGGCAAACAGAGGCAACAAATTCACATTTCCACCATGGCCGTTGACCAGGATGATCTTCTTGCACCCGTTGCGCGCCATCTCGTCCGTCGTCTCTTGCAGGAGTTCCAGTTGCAAACGAAGACTGTAGGCCACGGTTCCAGGCTGGTGACGGGCTTCAAAAATCTGTCCGGCAAAGTACTCCGGGAACACAATCGCCAACTCCTGCTGAGCGGAGTGCAGCGCAACATAACGGACGTTCAGCAGATCGTTGCCCAGCGGCAGATGCAAACCATGCTTCTCCAGGATTCCGATGGGCAGCAGACACGTTCCTTGGGACTGCTGAATTCCCTTCACAAAATCCGCGGAAGTAAGTTCCTCCCATTGCACGGAAAGCGACTGCGACAACGCAGGACGCGCCGTCAGCACTACGACAACGGAGAGCACAACGCCGAGCATTCTTCTCTGGCACGTCACCATGGGCAACACCCCTCGTGGAAGAAGTCTTCGCGACGGGCGCACCTCACCCATCGCGCGACGCGTCCATAGACTTAGTATTGAAACGTTTTACTACTGAAGGGATTGGCCTGCAAGCAAATTGTGCGAGGCCTGCACAAGACTGTTGGGAACAGTAAGGCTAGCGACCTACGAAGTGAGCTAGACCTGCAGCACATCGCCTTCGCGCGCCACCATCTCGTACAAAACTGGATTCACGAAGAATCCGATGAACAGCCGCGAGATTAGTCCAGCCACAATCACGATAGCAAATGGCTTCTGAGTATCCGACCCGATCCCGGTGGAAAGGGCGGCTGGCAGCAAGCCGAGGCAAGCAACCAGCGCCGTCATCATGATGGGACGGAGTCGCAAAAGCGACGCTTCCCGGGTGGCCGTTCGAATATCCATACCTTCTTGCCGCAGCTTATTGATGTACGAGACGAGAATGACCGCTGTCTCTACCGAAACCCCAAGCAACGCGAGAAGGCCCAACACGGAAGAAACGCTGAACGGCGTATGAGTAAGCTTGAGCGCCACCAAAGCGCCCACCGGCTCCGTCATAATCACTCCCAAAGCAATCGTGACCGGAAACTTGAAGTTCCCGTACAACGCGAACAAGATCATGAAAATGAGCCCGAGCGCCAGAGGGCCGACCACATACAGCTGCTCTTTCGCTTGGAGAAACTGGCTGTATTCGCCGCCCCATTCCATTCGATAGCCCTGCGGAAGACTCACAGCCTTGTTCACCGCCTCCTGCCCGTCCTGCACGGACCTCTGCAAATCACGGCCTTCAATGCTGTACTGCACGCCAATGTAGCGGGAGTTGTTCTCGCGATAGATGAACGACGCTCCATTTCCCTGGCTGATCTTGGCGAGCTGGGTCAGCGGAATCTGTTGTCCGTCGGGAGTTCCGACCAACAAGTTCCCGATCTCCTGCGCGTTGCTGCGGAACTCGGGTTTCATGCGGACGACCAGATCAAACAGTTTTTCGCCCTGCACCACCTGCGTGACCGCCTGACCGCCGACTGCAGCCTCAATCACAGCTTCTACATCCGAAACATTGATTCCATAGCGAGCGATTTTATCGCGATCCACATCGACCAGCAGGCTTGGCTGCCCCAGTTCCCGCACCACCGTGAGCTCGCCAAAGCCCGGCACCTGCGCCAGGGTATTCTTTATTTGGATCGCTTTGTCTTGAAGAGTATTCAGGTCTTCTCCGTACACCTTGACGGCCAGCGAACTCTTCAGTCCGGTCAATGCTTCATCCACAGCGTCTTCTGCAGGCTGCGTATAGTTGAAGATAATCCCCGGAAACGCCGTTAGCTTCTCGTTGATCGATTCGATCAGCCCTTTCTTGTCGTGGATTTCACCGCTCCACGCCTTGTCCTTGTAGGGCTTCAGCCCGACGTAGTACTCGCAATTAAAGAATCCCGTGGGATCGGTGCCATCATCGGGCCGGCCATGCTCGGAACCCACTATGGTCACCTGCGGATAGGACATCAGCATGTCGCGGATCTGCGGGGAAATCTTGCTCGATTCCTCAAACGAAATCGTGTACGGCATGGTCGCGCGAATCCAGAGCGCCCCCTCGTCCAGATGCGGCATGAATTCGGCACCAATAAAAGGAACGAGAAGCAAGGCCGCCCCAAAGGTGAGGGCCGCTATCGCCATGATCGTCTTCGGTCGATCCAGGGCCCAATCTAACTGTTTCGCGTACTGATCCCTCATCCACTCCACGGCCCGGTTTCGCTTCTCACGCACACCGCCCCGGAACCAATACGAGGCCAACACCGGCACCAGCGTGAGCGTAAGAATCAACGCCCCGATCAAGGCGAAAGACATTGTTTCGGCCATGGGATGGAACAACTCCCCCGCCGGACCGGTCAAGGCATAAATAGGAAGATACCCGGCAATAATGACGGCGACGGAGTAGAAAATCGGCCGATCCACATCCTTCGCGGCCGTTAGAATCACTTCGCTCAGCTCGTAGTTTTGCCCCTCCCGCAACGCCAGTTCGCGGTAGATGTTCTCCATCATCACTACCGTTCCGTCAATGACAATGCCAAAATCGATCGCGCCGATGGAAAGAAGGTTGGCGGCCACATCGTGCGCATGAAGAACAATGAAAGCGAACAACAAAGACAAAGGGATCGTAACCGCCACGATGATGGCCGCGCGGAAGCTGACCAGGAAAAAGATCAGTACGATCAGAACCAGCACCATACCGCGGAGAAGGTTCCCTTCCACCGTTTCCGTCGTCAGGTCCACCAGCGTGCTGCGGTCATAGAAGGGACGGATCTTCACATCCGATGGAAGCACCTGGCGGTTCAGCTCCTCCGTCTTGGCCTCGACGGCCCTGAGCACATTTTGTGTCTGCTCGCCGCGCAGCATCAAAATAACGCCTTCCACCGCGTCGTCGTTCTTCTGGAAACCGAACTGGCCGAGGCGCGGTGCGTGGCCGATGGTCACTTCCGCAACATCACGAACCCGGATGGGGACACCTTTGTTGGCGCCGACCACGATGTTGCCAATATCTTCCGTGTCTCGGACCAGCCCTATTCCGCGTACGTAATAAAACTGGCCACCCTGCGAATAAAAGCCTCCACCAGCGTTGGAATTATTTGCCGCCAGGGCGGCATTCACCTGCGCAACCGTCAGGTGGTAGCCATAAATCTTCGCCGGATCCAGCAGCACCTGGTACTGCATCGCCGTTCCCCCCAAGCCCGAGTCGTCGGCAACGCCCGGTACTGAGCGGTACGCGCGCTCCACCACCCAGTCCTCAATCGTCTTCAATTCCTGCGGGCTGCGGTCAGGGCTTTCCAAAACGTATCGGTACACCAAACCGCTGGGACTGAAGAGAGGTGCGACGCCTGGCGCAACCCCAGCGGGAAGCGAGGCATCCGCCAAGCGCTCAAACACCATCTGGCGGGCAAAGTAACTGTCGGTATTGTCTGCAAATGTGAGCTTGATGTCCGAGAGACCGTAGAGCGATATGGACCGCATTACAACCAGGTGGGGCACGCCATTCATCGCCAACTCAAGGGGCAAGGAAACTAAGCGTTCCACTTCCTCGGTAGCATGACCTGGCCACTGAGTGGTGATTTCCACCTGCGGAGGCGCCAGATCCGGGTATGCATCCACCGGCATGCGCTGGAACGACAAGATTCCCCCGACCGTAATGAACACAGTCAGCATCAGAACCAGGAACCTCTGACGCAGCGCGGCTTGGACGATGTGGTGAATCATTCCGTGTGGCCAGTCTTATCCGACATTCAAATCATGTGAACTAACAATACTTCTTGAAGATTTGCCATCCTAAGAGGAGTTTGTCGCGCAAAGCGCGCGGCAAACGTAGTCGAAGAACCCCTACCCTTGACTAGCTGCGACTCCCGAGAGCCTCTCACCGTGCCGCCGCCCAGCCCGGCACCCGTCACCGTTGCAGCGAATTCGCAAACTGCAGAAACAAACTTCCATCTCCAATCACTTGATCTCCGGATTTCAAACCGCCGGTGATCTGCGTTTTGCCCTCCACGCTCTCTCCAAGCGATACCGCGCGCCGTCCAAACTGGTTGTCGGAAAACTTGGCATATACAAAAGGTTGGTTCTCGCTATCCCGCAGTACAGCCGCATCCGGCAGCGCGATCGCATTCGAAACCTTTCCCGCATTCACTGTCGCAGTCACATACATATCCTTCTTCAGCTTTTCACCGGGATTGCTAGTCTCGATGCGCGCTTGCAACGTGCGCGTGCTCGAGTCCAGCGAGGCGGCCACGTATGAGATTTTCCCGTGGAAGACTTGCGGATATGTGTCGGTCTGAATGGTTACTGTGTCGCCAACACGCACGTACGGCAGGTCCTTCTGATACACATTCACCAGAACCCAAACGCTGCTGGTGTCCGAGATCATGAAGCATTGCGTGGTGCCCGGCTGTACCAGCTGGCCGGCAGACACGTCCTGTTCGACAACTTCGCCACCAATCGGCGCTCTCACGGGAACCTCGAACGACGGAGGACCATTCACCAGCGCATCGAGATCGGTAATGCCCATGACCTTCAACGCCGCCTGCGCCGAGGCCAGGTCGCCTCCGGCTTGCACCTCCGTCGACTGCGCCTGTTCTAAATTCTGCTCCGCAATCGCATGGTGCTGATACAAATCCTGCGCGCGCACGTTAGCCTTTTGCGCAAAGGCATAAGCATCTCTAGCCTTTATGTAGTTCGTCCGCAGCTGCGAGTAATCCGGACTCGCCACATACAACATGGGCGCGCTTTTCGCAATCTTCTGTCCTGGAACCACGACAATGCGGCTCACCGGCCCGCTCACCTGCGTAATCACCGGCGTCGTTCGAAAACTGTTGTAAGCCACGGCACCTGTCAAACGCAAAGTACGAGTCAGCGTTGTAGGCTGAACCGTCAGCAACTGCACATGCGCCATCTGCTCCTGCGGGATGGTAAACAATTCCGGTTCATTCGGATTCTTGGCGCTGGCGTTCGCCGAGGCGTTCGACCCAGTGCCATCGCACCCAACCAAGAGCAGGTTCGCCCCCAACACCAGCAGGAGCGCTAGCCGAGCATTCGTCCGCAGCATCATGGCAGGCTCCTTGTCCCTACCGCTTCTTTCAACTGTTCCAGTGATGTCATGTAGGAAGCCAGCGCCTGCCGGTAAGCTAACTGCACCGACCGGTAACTGCGCTCGGAATCAAGAAAATCCAGCAGGCTTGTCGCCCCACGTTTATACGCGTACTCGCTGATGTCGCGCGAATCTTGCGCTTGCTTCAAGTAACCGGACGTATAAAGCTGAACCACTTCATCATTGCTCCGCAACGCCTCATACGCATTCGAGACGTCGCCCAGCACCGTATCGCTAGCCGCCCGCTGCTGTTCTTGCGCCTGCGTCAGCGCGTAGCCGGTTCGCGCGATCTCGCCCTGATTCCGGTTGAAGAACGGAAGATCAAAACTCGCGAATAGCGAGGCACTGGTCGATCCCGCAACGTGCGAGAACGCGTACTCGCCGTTGACATCCACCTTCGCGTTGGCTTTCGCCAGGAGAATCTGGCTCCGCGCAGCGGCAATCCCCAAATCCGCGGCGCGGAAGTCCGGACGTTCGCGAAGCGCTTTGGCCTGCAAATCTTCCAGCCCAACCTTCAGCGGCTCATAGGCCAAGTCGCCGACCACGTCATAGTCTTCCGGAACGGCATTGAATCCCAGCGATTGTCGCAGCGCCACCAGCGCCTGCACTCTCGCCAGCCGCGCTGAGGAAACGTCCGTCTGGAACTGCAAAAGCTGCAGCTTGATCTTGAGGTAGTCACCCTCGCCGATAGCTCCGGCCTTCAGTTGCGCCTCGCCAATATCGACTGTCTGCTGGAAATCTTTGAGATCCTGGAGGGCAAAATCCAAAGTTGATTCGGCCAGCAACACGCCGACAAACTGCTGCCCAACACTAAATACCAACGTCCGCTCCGCGTCAGCGATCTGCGCCTTCGTCACCGCAGTTTCATCGCGCGCCGCCTGCAGCCGCCGTTGCCGTTTGTGTCCCCGTTCAAACAAATACCCAATTCCGAGGTCGAACTGTTGCACCTGATCGAGATTGTCCCCTGTGAAGTCTTGCGGGCTGAAAAACGGTAGAAACTGGCTGTCTGCGGAGAGAGTCGGATTGGGACGCAAATTGGCTGTAATTTCCTGCGCCTGGTTTTGAAAAACCAGAGTCCGTGTCGCCAGGAGAGCGTGGTTATGTGCCAACGCCAAATCAACGGCCTGGTCCAACGTAATTCGCGTCGTACCCTGCCCCAGAATCGTCCCCGAGAGCCACAGCGCGAGTATCGCAACTGAGCTCATCTTCCGTAAGTATCTGAAACGCATAGGGATCAGGATCACCAGGCAATAAGAACAGCGCAACGGCTTCGGAAGGGTGCCCAACCGGAAGGAGCATGACGCACTTCTCCCTCGTCCGCACTATCTTACTCATTCTAAGAGGCAATTGGGTGAGGAATGGATGTACGGTCTGGATACGGGGTTGCGCGAATTCGCGCGAAAACCCGGTTACGCCAGGTCAATCCAACGGTCGAAATCGGGGCAAATCCGCGAAACCAGAAAGAAACGAAGAAAGAGGACAGACGGAAAGGGGAATTTAGCCTTCGGTCGCCTTGAACAACCGGGCAAGATTCTCGATATCGCCCGTGCTCGCGTCGCCAATCACGAAATAGCGCAGCCCACCCCGGCTCCACGTCTCCGTGCTGAACGACGATTTCTTGGTCGCGGAGGCGTTTTCATCCAAACGGCCGCGCAGCGATGCCTCCTGAAAAATAAACACGGAAATATCATGCTTCCGCACTTGATAGATCAAGTGAGCGCCCGGCGCTTGTTCCAGGTAAGTCATGCGGCCGCCTAGCAGAGAGAATTCTGAATTCTGCAATTCCGGCAAGTCGAACGAAAACGGTATCCTTCCCTGAAACCATGGCTTCACCGTATGCCGGTCCGTGGAGACAACATCCACTGGAGACGAACTCGCCAGAGTTTCCACGTGCAAGTCCGCAACCTCCCCAAAAGCCTGGTCGGTACGGGATCGCAAGGTACCGAAATACACGGTCCCGACCACCAAAACAAGCGCAAAGGCAGCACTCGCCGTCCTCCATGCAAACCCAACGCTCCGTTGCGGCCGCGCGGCAATGCTTTTCTGAATCCGGCTGCGGAACTCCGGGCTAGGCGTAAACCTTTTCCCCGCATCGTGAACGCTCCGCTTCCTCCGCACCAGCGCCAAAGCCGCCGACGAGCACGCCAAACAGCCGCGCACATGATGGTCGAAAGCGCGCATCTGGTCGGAAGGCAGCTCACCGTCCAGGTAGGTGTCGAGTTTTGCCCGCCACGACTCACAAGCCATCGTCTATCTCCCTTGCACCTGCGCCCGCAACTGCTCCCCCAAAGCCTTCCGCGCCCGCGATAGGCGCGACATCACCGTGCCTATCGGAATGGAAAGCGTCTCCGCAATTTCCTGATACGACATTTCTTCCACTTCGCAAAGCAGGAGGACCTCCCGATAGTTCACCGGCAGCTGATCCATCGCGCCACGTACCAATTCCTGACTCGACCGTTCCATCAGAATCGTCTCCGGCGTCTCGCTCTCCACCGCCAGTTCCGGTCCATCGTCATCGGCGTCCAGCGGCACAGTCATGGTCGCCTTCAATCCAGTACGCGACGTCAAGAACGCGTTCCGCAAGATGCGAAACATCCACGCCCGGAAGTTCGTCCCCAGCTGAAACGACGAAAATCCCTTCAACGCCTTAACGTAGGTCTCCTGCACCAGATCTTCAGCTTCGTCGCGATTCTGGGTGAGCCAGTGGGCAAAGTTGTACAACGAATCAAAGAGCGGCATCGCCAGTTCTTCGAACACGTGCGATGGAGGAACCGCTCCGGACATGCCCATCAGCTTAAACTAAGCGGGTCGTGGATTTATTCCCGATTCTGCGAAGAATTCTTGTTTTCTTAGGGATAGGTCTCCGCGATACGCAGGTCTACAGGGCATTCCGCCAGCCGCGGGATGAGTTCCTTTTGCAGTTCCTCGGCGGAGGCAAACCGGTCCTTGGCGGACCTTGCTAAGCATTTTCGTAGTGTTGCCTGCAGGGCCGGGGCGCCGCGCAGGGCCGACTCAAGTAGCTCAGATTCTTGCTCCATCGACGCCATCCGCTCGGCATGATTGGCTCCGCCAAACGGAAGCTTTCCCGTGAGCGCCTCAAAAACCATCACCCCAATCGAAAACAAATCGCTCCGCACATCGACCGCCTGCCCTGCGAGCTGTTCCGGAGCCATATAGCGGAGACTCCCAACAATAGTACCGGGCAACGTCAGGCTCACCGAGTCCGAGTCCGGCGTCTGCCATTTCGCAATCCCGAAATCTGCAATCTTGATGCGTTCCCCGCCATCCAGCGAATGCGCAATCAACAGATTCTCCGGTTTCAAGTCTCGATGAACAATGCCGGCTGCGTGGGCTGCTTTCACCCCGTCCAGCAGCTGCCCAAACCATGCCGCCGCGGTCCCTGGCGAGATCGGGCCTCGGTCGATCTCTGCGCGAAGAGTCGTTCCCGCCACAAACTCCATAACTAGGTATGCAACTTCATCATCCACCGCGCCAAAGTCATACGTGAGCACGATGTTCCCGTGGTTCAACCGGGCCAGCGCCCGCGCCTCGCGGCCAAACCTTCGCAACCAGGCCGGATTCGCTGTCCTCCCTGCCTGCACCAGCTTCACGGCCACCCGCCGATGCAGGCGCTCGTCCAGCGCCTCGAACACAGTACCCATGCCGCCTCGGCCCAGCACGCGATCCAGCCGGTATCTGCCGTCCAGGAGACGGTGTACAGGGCTCGAAAGCATGAGTTCTGTGCCGTCCTCCGAACAGGCCCGCAGGGAGCTATCAAAACAACGCCCGCACTGCGGACACTCCTGCAACCAAGCCGTGCCCAAACCTTCGACGCGGCTGCGCATCTGTTCATTCGTGCGCTGCTGCCGCATCACTCGTTCTTGTAACAACAAGTTGTCGCAACTCACCGCCATCTGGTGCGCCAGGCCTAGCAGGAGGCTGCGATCCGCCAGCGAGTAAGGCTCTTCCGACTTTTTCCTGCCCAACAACAGAAACCCCACCGGGGAACCATCTGCCCGATTCAGAGGAACCACCAAGTCGAGGCGCAGAGCGTACAACCAACTCCACGACATAAGGGGAGCACCGTTTGTTGGGAGGGATTCGACACTCACGGCCTGATCGGTATTGGCCAATAGCACCGGTAGCGCCGATCCCTCTGGAATTTGCAGCCCCTCCGCACGCTGATCCGTACCGAAGCCCTGAATGTAGGCACGATCCTTCGGCGAGTTATAGAAAAAGTAGACGCTCTCCGGATGCAGCGCCGCCACCAGCTCGGTGCCAACTCGCACACCCATCTCGGGAATGGAATCGAGGGTCCGCAGATCGTCAATCAGTGCCAGCAAAATGCGCTCTTGTTGGTAACCTTCGCGGAAGAACCTCCGGTCGAGCCAGCTTGCCAGCCGCCGCTGATATCGCAAAACAACGGCGATGAGCACGACCAGCACAATGAATCCATAGTTGTGCAACACTACTTCACCAATGGTGCGGTTGGCGTTGGTCACAAGCGAGTAGAGAACCGCCAAAGCAGGAAGCGCAAGAATAAAACGCAGGACATTCCGGGCCACCAGATACTGCAAGCCCCGGCGGAGAACAACGTGGATGTCAAACAAGCGGTGTTTCAGAATCGCGTAGCCGGTCGCAATCGGAATCAACGCCGCCGGGAGTATCCCGATAGGGCTCGAGTAGTCCGCCCCAGGCACGCCTAGAGTCGCTAGCAGGCGCACCGCCACATACGGCAAAATTCCCGCCAGGGACCCTACTGCGATCCAACGGGCGCGACGCTTCTCTTCCACTCCTTGCGCCCGGAAATAGCTGTAAGCCACAGCAATGCAGATACCGAGGGGCGCAACAAGATAGAAGTTGTGCACCAGCACATCCACGACGTGCCACAAAGCGAGGTGAGAAAACAGAAACGCAGCCAAGGGAGAAAACGGCCGCCGCCCATAAATCAAGCCAATGTAGACCGAGCTGAACGCTCCCCAAACGTAGAAGCTCCGAACCAACAAAGCCGACAACTTTCCACTTTGCTGACTACGGAATGCTCGCGAGTAAAAATGGAACGAGAACGCCAAATGCGGGCCGTTCACCAATTGCATGGTCCAGAGAAATGCGTAGGCCGTGCCCGAGAGAAGATCGTCGTAAGACCGAAGGAGCATGCAAAGCAGGGTGATTGCTTGCCCCACGAGCGCGGCCCAAGCCAGCCGCGTGATTCTTGGCTTGGGTTGCAGAACAGAAATCACGACCGCTGTGATGAAAAAGGTCAAACTCACCAGCAGCAACGAGAGCGTCTCACGGAACCACGCCGGATCGGTAACAACCTCTTTTTTCAGCTCGAAGACGTGCGATTCCCCTCTGCGCAGCAACTGGACGGAATACGTCGCCCCGGCCGCCGGCGCATCCGCCAGCCAGATCGGTTGATGATTGACAACCTGAACGTAGTCGCCAATTTGCAAAGTGCCCGCGGCAGGTCCCGGATTGTCGATATCGTTGACCTGCCAGCCTTGAGGAGTCCGGTTGGCCGACCAGCCAAGTTCCGAGGTCATGCCGCGGTAGCGATGGATGGCGGAAAAAGAGAAGATAAAACAGCAAAGAACTACGACGTTTGCTCCCACCAGAACCCAAAACATCCGCCCTTTCCCGCGCGCCTCGCGGGCTCGCGGTGCTGCAATGGCGGAGGCAAACCGCGCGACAATCTCCGCCGAATCACTATCTCCGGAAGCTCCAGCTTCCGGCCCAATCGGGATCGCCGGCTTTTCCAGGAATTCTTCGTCCTCGCCGTAAGTCTCTAGCAGCTTGCGGATTTCCTGGGCTATCGCCGAGTCGGTGGTTTCAATTTTCGCGAGAAACGTCGTCCGTTCGGCCTCGGGCAGAGTGAGGCACTCCGAAAACAGGTCGGAGACTCTGCGCCAAACCTCCGGCTCCATACGGGTGCTCCGCGTCAGGATTCTACTGATTTTCCGCCAACTAACTTACCAGGACTGCTAGGCTTCGAGGCACTGCCGAATCCAGGTCTTGGCCACGATCCAGTCTCTCTTCACCGTCGAAGCCGATAATTCGAGAGCCGCCGCCGTTTCTTCAATGGAAAGGCCCCCAAAAAATCGCATTTCGACAATCGTGGCCTGCCGCGCGTCCAAGGCAGCTAGCCGATTCAGGGCGTCGTCCAAAGCCACGACGTTAACCTCGCGCTCCGCAGGAGCCGCCACGGCCTCGTCGAGGACCATCGTTAAGCTGTTGCCCCCTCGCCGAGCAGCCCCGCGAGCCCGCGCGTGATCCACCAGAATATGCCGCATCACCCGCGCCGCAACTGCAAAAAAGTGCGCACGATCGGCAAAGTGCACGGGCGACGGCCCCACCAACCTCAGGTACGCCTCGTGCACCAGCGCCGTGCTCTGCAAGGTGTGCCCCGGTCGCTGCCGGGAGAGAAAGTGCTTCGCCAAGCGGTGCAACTCGTCATAGACCAACGGAATAAGGGCGTCGCGAGCCACAGCGTCACCGCGGCCCCATAGGGCGAGGAGTTGAGTCACACCATTGGCAGGTTCAGAACCCACGGATACCATCGGCCCCGGATGAATTGCTTCTGACGCGATCATCAACTGGCCCCCTGAAAACATCTCAAAACTCAGGGCTGATCAGAAACGCTCTTCGCCAGCCCAAATACTATACCTATAAGGCAGTTTTCCTGCCAAAGTAGGCATTCCCGGAACCCCGCGGAAACAGGGCCTTTTGCCCTTTCGCTAAACCGCGTGGAAGGACGGGGGCTATCCAGCTAGACAGGAACTATCCGATGCGTTAGTAGATTACTGACACGGAGGGCAGGCGTACTCAGAGCGGCCCCCAACACTTGCGGCGACTATGCGGCAACTATAGGGAAAAGCCATCAACAGGCGCTTTGTGTCTGCCGAGGCCATCGCTAGCAACCTCGGCAGCGCTGCTTCATAGATCGAAGCGTTACTTCTGCAATTCCGCCAAAGCCGCCAGCACTTCTTCGCTGTGCTTATTTGGGTTGACATCTTCGTAAACCTTGGCGATCTTGCCTTCCGGATTGATGATGAAGGTGTGCCGTGCAGCAAATTTCACGAGCGCCATGTTGGTCAAGGAACCGTAAGCTTCGGTCACCTTCTTATCTGTGTCCGCCAAGAGCTTAAAAGTCAAACCTTCCTTGGTGCAGAACTTCTTGTGCGAATCCGCATCGTCGACGCTCACGCCCAGCACCACCACACCTTTCTGGACATACTGCGCCTGATCGCGCTGGAAGTTGTGCGCCTCAATCGTGCAGCCACCCGTAAAGTCTTTCGGATAGAAGTAAAGAACCACCCACCTGCCCCGGTAGTCCTTGAGACTAACCGGGGTTCCCTCCTGGGAAGGAAGTGTGAATTCCGGTGCTACGCTACCTACCGCTGGCAGCGTTGCCGCGTGTACCAACAACGGCCTCACGCCGAAAACCAAGACCACCAGACAAAACACCGCAATCGCGATTCGGTGCGTCATTACGAAAACTCCTGCCATGCAGATTCCCTCTCGGGTCCGTGATGCATCGATTATCTCTGGATACCTCGCCGAGCACCAGTTGCGCATCACTAACCGAGTACTCGTCAACAAATCCATCGCGAACTACGGCCAGATTGTAAACCCTTACGGCGCCCTGGCGGCGGTTAGCTTGGAACCCGCTTGAGTACTTCTTACTGCTGATTTTCCGCCTAGCTTGTCTAGACCCTCAGCAGAGCCGCGTATATACTGATTGAACCCCCCGGCTGCCCCAGCCGGAGCGCTGGCCGCTCCCTGCAACCGGCAGCGTTGTTCTTGGCGTAAATTTGGCGTAAATTTTGCTTCATTTCCGTTGCCGTGCGGGCCGATGTACAGGTGACGATTGGATACTCCCAGAGATCCGTCGCGCGATCCTAAGCTCTCCAACCAGTCGCCCGAGTCTCGCCCGAAATCTCCCGAGAAAGACGCCCGAAACAAAGACGTCAGGAACGCGGTGCAAACACCGCCCTCCGGGATTGATTCCTCTATTTTGCGGCAACCTTCCGATTCCGACGCCGCCACTATGTTCGATACGCCGGCTCTATCCGATTCGGATTCCGCGACGATGTTCGACACGCCTGCGTTGTCCGATTCCGATGCAGCAACGCTCTTCGACTCGCCAGCGCTTCCCTTGTCCGCTCCCGCTGCGCGCCCTCCGGCGTCAGCCCCGAAACCACGGCCCAAGATAATCTCCGCAAGCTTTTCTGTGCCCATCCTGCCCGACGGCACCATACTCGGGGGTCGCTACGAAATCGAAAAACCCATCGGTGAAGGCGGCATGGGGGCGGTTTACAAAGCGAAAGATCTCGCTTTGGAACGTCTCGTCGCACTGAAGGTCATTCGCCCTGAACTCGCGGGCAAACCCGACATTCTCGCGCGCTTCAAGCAGGAAATTCTACTCGCCAGCAAGGTCACCCACCGCAATGTAATCCGCATTTACGACCTCGGCGATGCCGACGGCATTAAGTTCATCACCATGGAGTTCCTCGAGGGTGAAGATCTCCGCTCGCTCCTTCACGAGCGCGACAAACTCTCGGTCGAAGAAAGCGGCGCCATCATCGAACAGACGCTGAGCGGCCTCAGCGTGGCGCATCAACAAGGCATCATCCATCGCGATCTCAAGCCCGGCAACATCATGCTAGAGGCCGATGGCCGCGTCGTGGTGATGGACTTCGGCCTGGCCCGTTCCATGGGCGGCGATGGCATGACCGGCAGCGGCCTCATGGTCGGCACCATGGAATATATGTCGCCGGAGCAGGCGCAGGCGCGCGAACTGGACGCGCGCTCGGACGTATTCACCGTCGGCCTCATCTGGTACGAACTGGTCACCGGCAAAATGCCCTACCGCGCCGATAGCGCCATTGCCAGCCTCCTCAAGCGCACGCAGGAGCGCGCGATTCCGGTAGTCGAGCTAGACCCATCAATTCCAAAAGTCGTGAGCGACATCATCAGCCGGTGCCTGGAACGCGACCCCGCGTTACGTTATCAGCACGCGGAAGACATGCTCATGGATATCCGCGCCTGGCGCGGACACCGTACGGTGGCCGCGTCCATGGTGATGGACCGCCTGCTACCCAAGGCTGCCTTCCCCTGGAAATGGGTCGCGGCCGGACTCACAGGATTGGTCCTGGTCGGCGGCGGTGTATGGGTAGGCACGCACAGTTCAACCGACACCGCAGGCAGCACGCAAGCGGCCCGCGGCCCTGTCACGTCGCTCGCGATTCTTCCCTTCCACAATGCCTCGGGTGACGATACTCTGAGCTGGCTCGGACCCAGCCTCGGCGACATGCTCAGCACGGATGTCGGCCAATCCGCTCACCTGCGCACCATCTCTTCCGACCACTTGCAGCAGATTCTGCATGACCTGCGAATCGAACCAGGAAGCGCCATCGACCCGACCACCCTGCGCCGCATAGCGGAATTCGCTAACGCCGACATCGTCGTTTCCGGCCAGTTCGTCCGCCTCGGCGACCAGATTCGCATCGATGCCGTATTGCAAGATTTGAAACGCGGCCGCACCGCACCCCTCAAGACGGAAGCCCAGAACCAGCAGGATATTTCCGCCGCGGTCGATCGTTTGTCCGATTCCATCCGGCAAAATCTCTCCCTGTCGTCCGATCTCGTGAAGGAACTGCGCGCGCAGTCCTTCAAACCGACTTCAAACTCCGTCGACGCCCTTCGCAACTACAACGAAGGCGTGCAACTCCAGCGCGCGGGCAACAACCTGGAAGCTCTGAAGCGCTTCCAAGCCTCCACTGCAACCGACCCCCAATTCGCTCTGGCTTTCTCGCGACTAGCGGAAATCGACTCGGCTCTGGGCTTTGAAGCGGATGCGGAACAAGCTTCCCAGCACGCACTGGATGCGAGCCAAGACTTACCCCTCTCCGCGCAATATCTCATCCAGGCCAGCCACGCGCGTATCACCAAGGACAATGCCAAGGCGATCGCCGCCTACCAGAATCTCGAAAAAAGCTTCCCCGACGATCTCGATGTGCAGTTCGCTCTAGGCAGCTTGTATGAAGATTCCAGCAAACTGGACGAGGCGCGAATGCGGTTCAGCAACGTCCTGAAAATCGATCCTAAGAATCTGGATGCGCTGTTAGCCGCGGGCCGCATCGAAGACAAAGCCGGAAATCCCCAGGCGGCTCTCGATCCTCTTTCCCGCGCCCGTAACATCGCGATTGATCTCAACAACGAAGAACAACAGGCGCTCATTCTCCTGGCCGCCGGCATTGCGTACGAGGACATGAATAAACCCCAGGAAGCCCTGCGCAATTTCCAGGATTCCATGGACATCAACCAGCGCCTGGGCAAGAAACGCGGCGTAGCGGCGGCCCTCGTCCAGATCGCGCAGGTACAGACTTCGCTCGGCAAATCCGATGACGCGCTCCGGTCCTACAACCAAGCTCTACAATTGCGGCGCGAGATTGGCGCCAAGAAGGAAGTCGGCGACTCGCTCATCGATATCGGCAGTCTCAACCTGGACCGCGGACAGTTCGGCCTGGCGCTGTCCATGTTCAAAGAGTCTCTGCAGATTCAGCGCGATGCAGGCGATGAAACCTATCAGGCGCTCTGCCTGAATGCGATTGGCAACGTGTATCTCGCTCGCGGCGAGAGCGAGGACGCGCTGACCTATTTCCAGCAAGCCTTACAACTACGCGAGAAGCTAAACGTCCCCGGCGATATCGCCGACACGCTCGGAAACCTCGGCGTCACCAACGTCAATCTCGGACAATACGATCAGGCCACCGACGCCTACATGCGCGCCCTCGATTTATTCCGCAAGAGCGGCGACAATCATGGCGCGGCGCTGCAATCGCACAGTCTCGGCATCATGTTCCAAACCCAGGGTCGTATCGGACCGGCCATCGGCTCTCTGCAGGACGCCGTGAAAGGTCTGCGTGACTCTGGAGATCGCGGCCAACCGCTGGCCCAGGCAGAGAACGACTTGGCAGGCGCTCTGGCACGCGCCGGACGCGGTTCCGAAAGCGCCAAGTTTCTCGACGATGCCCAGACCATCGCGCGGGGTCTGAAGAGCGATCCGCTAGACAACGCGCTCCTCAACACCGACGGCGACGTCAAGTTTTACAGTGGCGATTTAGCGGGGGCACGCGCCTCCTACCAGCAGGCGCAAAAGCAACTCTCTCGCAACTCCGACGTGGATTCCCATCTCAACACCAAGCTCAATCTCGCCCGCGTGGCTGTCGAGGAAGACCGAGCTCATTCCGCGATCGCCGATCTCCGCGCTCTGGCGCAGCAAGCGGACCTCATGGGCCGCAAGTCGCTCGCTGTGCAGGCTTCCGCTTGGATGGCCGAAGCAATGGTGAAAGACAAAGACTACCGCGGCGCCCGTAAGGAACTGGAACGCATCCTGCCACGCACCGAGAAGCTAGGCCTACGCCTGCAAAGCGCCAAGATCCATTATCTGCTCGGAACGGCCATGCGCCTTTCCGGCAGCACGGTCGAAAGTGTGGCGCAGTACAGGTCCGCCTTGAATCTACTGCACGACATCCAGAAGGACCCAGGCGCGGAACACGTAATCGAGCGATCGGACCTGAGGGCTGCCTTCGCAGAATCCACTCGCTGGTCAAAATCCTAAAGAGCTCCGCTACGCGTAGAGCACCCTATCCATTCCTCCAGCGCAGCCCCTACCGCTGCACCACATTCCCCGAGATCTGCACCTGCTGCGGGCTACCGGCTGCATTATCCACAAACGTCACCGTCCCCTCCGCGCCCACGATTTCATCTGCCACAAAGCCAATCACAACCGTGCAACTCTTCCCCGCCGCCAGCTTCGAACCGCAAAGATTCAGCATCACAAACTCCCGCCCCGGCCCGCCGTCGCTTTCCGTCTGCGTCAGCCTGATGGAGCTGAAGTTCACAACCGATGTGCCCGTGTTCTTGACCGTGATCGTCTTGGCGTTGATGCTGTAGATCTTGACGTTGCCGAACGCGATGGTAGTCGGGCTGATACTCAATTGCGCCCCCGCACTTACCGTATAGGTCACCGGAGTCGAAGTCGTATTCCCGACCAGATCCGTGGCATTGACCGTGAACGTATGCGTTCCAAGCGTGCCATCCACTGCGCTGATCAACGTGCCAGTGCTAGCCACGCCGGCGAAGCTCGCCGACCCGCACAGCGCCACTCCAGAACCGCCGTCCGAACAACTGTAGCTCACCGTCACCGGCTGCCCCAATATCGGAATCACCGGAGAGACGGTGATCGCGCTAATCACCGGCCGCTTCTTATCCACCCAGAAAGGACCGAACGGCCCAGTGCTGGCGGAATTGCCCGCCACGTCAAACACGGTGGCGGTGGAAGTCATCGCGGTCTTGGTCTCGGTACCGGAAAGCACCGCCGTCGCCAGGTTAAAGCTGGCTTGCGAGGGATTCGCTAACCCAGAAGGGCTATCGCTGGCCGAACAAGGAACGCCCACGTCGGGAGCCTGCCAGGCTGGTGCGGGCGGACTGCACGCCACTACCGGCGGAGTCAAGTCGAAGTTAATCGCAAACGTCGGCAATGCCGTGGAGAGTTGCCCGGCATTGTTGGTTACGACTCTCTCAGGAGTGCCCGAAGAATCGGTTGCCGCATAGGTCAGCACCGTCGAGCCTTGGACGGCGGGACCAGTGGCGGGCACAGCGATCGATCCAGTGGATCCGGTAATTGTTCCAGAAACCGGAGCAGGCAGGTTATCGCCGGCGGCGCTGTAGTCGATCTTTGTAATTGTGTTATTGGCGGGTGATTCCGTGGCGTTGAACATCACCGACACCGGCCCTCTCGCCCAGCCCTGATTCAGGGGCGGATTGGTGGTCACCGCAGTTACTGGCTGAACGACACCCTGGATAGGAATGACCAGCGAGTTGAAATTCTTCGTTTTGCCGGTGACCGTAGGATCGCCAGTGATGTTGTCAAAAATATTGATCAGGTTCTTGCACGCGGTCGGGTTGGGATCACTGCCACAACTGAGCGCTGTGTCTCTGCCCATAATGTAGCCGGGGCCAGTAATGGGCTTCTGAGACGGATCCGCATTGAAGATGTTGGCGGTGCCGATCAAAGCGGCGAGCGCGCCGGGACAATTCGTGCCCAAGGGAGTCGCGCTGGTCGGGGTCGTGCACAGATCCGTAGTCACGACGCAGGCGTAGGTGGGTTGGCCGGTGCTCGGATTCGTGCCGATATCCTGGTGCAGGCAGGTGGTGCCCTGGAAGGGCGTGTTAGCTACCAGGTTTTGATAATCGGTATCGGAGATGACCTGCACCGTGCTCTGCATGAAAACGCCGTTGAACGCAGCGGGGTCGATGCCACTCTTCGAGTAGTCAACCTTGGCGGTCAGGGTGGGAGAGAAATTGAACGTAGTGGTGGCGTCGGGCTGCAAGGGCTGGGTGATGGTGATGGGAGCAAGCGGCAACTGACTGTAAGACCAGCTTACGATGTCGTTGTCCTCAACCGCGGCGCCCGTGGCAGAGGTGAATCCCAGGTATGCACTGTTGTTCGGCAAGGAGAGCTGCTTCGTGATGTCCAGTGTGATCTGGAGCACGAGACTGCTGTCGAGGTATACGGAGAAGTTGTTGCAAGAGCTGGTGCACGTGCCCGGTGGCAGATAGTTGACCGTCAGGGTGTGGGTGGAGCCATCGGAAAGGGAAACGCCGGTCAGGCTTGTGATCCCCAGCAGCGCATGTTTCCCGTCAGGGCACACGTAGTTGTGATCGGCGCTGTTGGCATTGAGGACGGGCGCAGGTGCGGTCGGGTTCGTTGTGGGAGCGCAGCTCTGAATACCAATGTGGTTGCCGTTCGGGTCACCATAACCAACATTGAGCCCGCCGCCATTCTGGTAGGTGTCAAGTTCGACCGCCAGACTGTTCAGGATCGCATTGCCCGGGCCACTCGCATTCGGGCTATCGTTGTTGCCATAGGACATATTCTGCCCGTTGCCGGTGTAGCCGATGGCTCCGGTGCCTGCCGGGTCGCCTTGGATCACCAGCGCGATGCCATCCCCAGGCCCACCGCCATTGGCAATAGTGAACTGGAAAGCCGTAGTGAAGCCGGTGTTCAAAGGCTCTGCCGTCGAGTACCAAGCCGAGGCATGCTGGTTCGGATCCGCGGTGTTAAGGCGCAGAATGCCGCCCGAAATCACCGTGGGCTGATTGGGCGAGCCATTGGTTAGGATGACGCAACCCTCGATCGCCGCGCTGTTGGGGCAGACGTTGGTGGAAGTGAATCCTCCCCCCGGACTAAAATTGAAGGCCGCCTGCGCCCCAGCAACTCCTGAGAGCAGTGCGCTGACCAGCAAAACACCAGCAAAGGTCCATGACTTGCGTCCAAGAAACGGCGAGGTCTTCATAGTCAGTTTGTCCTTACAGGCCGATAGCCTGAGAGATTGGCGGCAACAACATTAAGCCGTCTTCATGACGGCGTTAATCCCGGAAGTCCGCCAGGGCGGACTACTAGCAGCTGTTCGGAAGTGATATAAAGTGCTTCCTGCGGCGAACCTTGGGGGGAAAGGACCACCAGCGGACCAGGGCGCTCGCTTCCTGGGAAGAGCGAACGTTGGCGACCATTCTTGCCTGTCTCGACCACTGTGTCAAGCTTCAATGCTCAACAGTTACAATGTGCAAGTTCTTGCACATGTATAAGATAGCGACTTCGCCTCGCCCTTTCGCCTCGAACGACGGGCTCCGCTTTGCAGAAGTTGCCCCTCCCCTCCGCCACAACCCTAAAATATTTCCCCCTCTTGTTCGTCTACAACAGTAGATGGAAGGGGCGCCGAGAAAACAGTGGATGATGGCGGAGCAGAGTTACGAGATACAAGATCACCAGATTTCTGAAGCAATCAATCGGGAGCAATCCCGGCTCCGCAACTTCATCCGAAAACGCGTAGCCGACCCGGGTGATGCAGAGGACATCCTGCAAGAGGTCTTCTACGAACTCGTCGAGGCCTACCGGATGATGAAGCCGGTAGAGCGGGTCACGGCCTGGCTATTCCGAGTGGCCCGCAACCGGATCACAGATTTGTTCCGCAGGAAAAGGCCGGGACTCCTGGCAGACGAACCGGGAGGGCTCAACGTTGGATTCGCTCACGAAGGCGAGGCACTCAACTTGGAAGACATGCTCCCCTCGCCCGACGCTGGACCCGAAGCGGCCTACGCACGCAGGGTTCTCTTAGACGAATTGGAAGCCGCCATCGAGGAATTGCCGGAGGACCAGCGTGACATTTTCATTGCCCACGAATTGAAGGGGCACAGCTTCAAGGAACTTGCCGCACAGACCGGTGTCAGCGTGAACACGCTACTTTCGCGCAAACACTATGCAGTGCTGCAACTTCGCGAGCGGCTCCAAGCCATCTACGACGAATTTACGAATGCATAGAGGACGTATGAAAAGGAATTGGGCAGTCAAGGGATTGAAGTTCGCGCTGTTCGCCGTACTATTTTTCACAGTCTTTAGTTTTGTGGTCATGAGCCTTTGGAATTGGCTGATGCCGGCCCTCTTCGGCGCGCATCTAATCACTTTCTGGCAGGCGGTGGGCCTGCTGGTGCTGTGCAGAATCCTCTTCGGTGGGTCCCGAGGCGGACCCGGGCGGCACATGTTCTGGAAGCACCGCATGGCCGAACGCTGGGAGGCGATGACCCCCGAGGAACGCGAAAAGTTCCGCCAAGGCATGCACGGACGTTGCGGTTCCTTCGGATCACCCGCTGCTGAACCACACGCCTGAGGCCGAAACCGCTACACAACGCTAACCGTTGACTTTTGCTTTTTATTCGCCGATATTGCTAGTCTCGCAAATGCGGCGTCCGCTGTCCAAACGCCAACCTTTAGGAGGATTCGAATCGTGCTGACCGTAAAAGTTCATAGCCTCTTCGATGTGCCGGTTTTACGATGTTCGGGCAGAATTGTGCGCGGCGACGAAACCGCTCTCTTGTGCGCCGCCATTCAGCAGCAGAAACGCGCCATCATCCTTGACCTGACGGAAGTCGAGGCTATCGATGCGGCGGGAATCGGTCTCTTGGTTACTCTCCAGGCCGCTGGCTTTTATCTCACCCTAATGAATCCTAC
>Ga0137401_10000024_pt1 | contig 42678 bp, 42 predicted proteins | sample CZOMad1_1_16fung_FD_108286 | JGI IMG/M metagenome (GOLD analysis project Ga0137401, IMG submission 108286) | Vadose zone soil fungal communities from Angelo Coast Range Reserve, California, USA - CZOMad1_1_16fungal (Illumina Assembly) | ecosystem: Environmental > Terrestrial > Soil > Vadose...
GTGCCCATCAGATCTAAGATCTGGCGCTCTTCAGTCTTGCTGGGATAATCCACGTTTAATTTCAGCATGAATCGATCTAACTGCGCTTCCGGTAGCTGATAGGTGCCTTCTTGTTCAAGGGGATTTTGGGTTGCCAGAACAAGAAAAGGGTCGGGTAAGAGATAGGACTGCTCGCCAATGGTCACCTGTCTCTCCTGCATCGCTTCCAATAAAGCGCTCTGGACCTTGGCCGGGGCCCGATTGATTTCGTCCGCCAATATGAGATTAGAAAAAATCGGGCCTAATTTTGGTCGAAAGTCTCCGTCCCGAGGATTGTAGATTAGTGTACCGACAATGTCGGCCGGAAGAAGATCTGGCGTAAATTGAAGCCGGCGGAATCCAGTCTGGATACAACCGGCCAAAGTCCGAATCGTGAGGGTTTTCGCCAGCCCGGGGACACCTTCCAGCAAAACGTGTCCATTTGCCAGCAGACCGATCAGTAGACGATCAACCAAATATTTTTGGCCGACCACCACCCGCGAAATTTCGTTCTGGACGGCGCCAACCCACGTCCCCGCGGTCTTCACCTCCTCAGTTAGCGCTTCTGTAGAAATCGTCATAAAGGTCTTTTGTTAGGATGCAACAAAAGGCTTCTCGAAGAAAACGCAAACACCCGTTGACTTCTTGTTCGAGGCCCAGCGGGCACCCAGATAGCTTCGAGCGACCGCTTGGCTGGCGGCGGTTGGGCAGCCGCCTCTGATGGCCAGTTTATGATCGCCAACGTTTTACAATGATCTCCAAAGTGAGGTACATCGCTTTTCAACCCAACAGCCGCGATTGGAATTGGGTTGAAACCGTGCCGAAAATTCCGCATTTTGAAGCAGTTTTGTATCCGACTCCCTGGCAGAGGAAAACCCTTTGGAGTGCGATCACTTGCGTCTCTCTCGTAGTGATCGTGGCGGTTATTTTCTTAACCGCGTTGGTGGCGACCCGCACCGTCCTTTTTTTACAGCCTCTTTTGTTGCCGTTTGCGATCGCCGGCGTTCTTTCCTATCTGCTCGAACCGCTGGTCAGTTGGCTCGCCCGGCGTGGTTTACCTCGGCTTATCGCGGTCATTATCGTATTTGCCGTCTTCGTTTTGGGCGGAAGCCTCTTATTTATTGGGATTGGTCCGTCAGTCTCATTTGAGAGTCAGAAATTTTTCACCGCCCTGCCGGGTTATTTAGAGAGAAGCTGGGGCCTATTCGACGATTACCTGGAACATAGCCTGACCAAAATACCCCAGCTAGGACCCCGGCAACCGGACACAAATCCGGCGCCGAGCCCTCCGCCTGATTCCATTACTTCTCCCGGTCCGACGGTGAGCCCAATTCCCAGTAGTGCTTTTGAGCGTTACCGAGACAACCCTTATGTCCAGCAATCGCTGCAGTATCTAAAAGATCAGCTGCCGGCGCTTGCTCAGCAGACATGGACATTCATCCAGACGAGCTTGACCGGGGTGTTCGGCGTTTTTGGCTATGTCTTCGGCCTTTTTATCGTACCGATTTATCTGTTCTTCTTTCTCAAAGAGAGTCCGCGCATCGCGTCGTCTTGGAGTAACTTTCTTCCGATTCGGAATTCGGAATTCAAAGACGAAGTTGTCACCGTTCTTACCGAGATCAACGGCTACCTGATCGCTTTCTTTAGGGGCCAATTGGTGGTTAGCCTGATTGATGGCACCCTGGTTGCCGCCGGCTTGTCGATCGTCGGGCTCCAGTTCGGGTTCTTGATCGGGATTTTCTTAGCCTTCATCGGGATCATTCCCTACGTCGGCTACGTTGTCTGTTACGTTCCCGCGATGATCATTGCTTTCGTGCAGTTCAATGATTTTGCCCACCCATTTTGGGTTACGGTAGTCTTCGTAATTGTATCGCAGATCGACGGAATGGTCGTAGCGCCGCGCGTTGTCGGTAATTCCGTTGGCCTTCACCCTATCACGGTGATTTTCTCCGTTTTTTTCTGGACCCTGGTTTTTGGCGGACTAGTGGGTGCGGTCCTGGCTATTCCGCTCACTGCGACGGTCAAAGTATTGATGCAGCGTTATGTCTGGGAGCGTCGCCGGAATCTGTTTTTCGATAAGGTCGATCCCAAGGACGAAGATAGCGAGATCGAGATCGCTACGTGATGAAGAAGCCGGAAGGCGGAAGCCAGAAATCAGAATCGCGAACCGTGGAACGGAAACACCAACACAGGCCATCCACTATCCTCGTAGGGCGCTCGCACGCAGCAATCGGTTGTCCCGAGTCACCGATCCATAGCTCTAAATTCCGGCTTCTGGCCTCTCGCCTTACATGTGCGCGATGATGTTATCTCCGAATTCGGAGCACTTGATCTCAGTAGCTCCCTCCATCAGACGGGCAAAATCGTATGTAACCCGTTTGCTGGTAATTGCTCCATTGAGGCCTCGAATGATAAGGTCCGCCGCTTCAGTCCAGCCCAGGTGGCGTAACATCATTTCCCCGGAAAGCACCACCGAGCCAGGATTGACCCGATCAAGATTCGCGTATTTCGGAGCGGTGCCGTGGGTAGCTTCAAAAATCGCGTGCCCAGTATGATAATTAATATTTCCGCCGGGAGCGATACCGATTCCTCCCACCTGAGCGGCTAATGCGTCGGACAGGTAATCGCCATTAAGGTTAAGGGTAGCAATCACGTCGAAGTCGTCTGGCCGAGTCAAAATCTGTTGTAACGTGATATCGGCAATGGCGTCTTTCACGATGATTTTGCCTTCGGCCTGCGCGGCTTTCAACTCATCGTTAGCGGCTTTTTCGCCCTGAGCGGCTTTAGTCTTTTCCCAACGGGCCCAGGAGTAGGTCTGATCCTTAAACTGAGTATCAGCCAGCTCATAACCCCAATCGCGGAATGCGCCTTCGGTAAATTTCATGATGTTCCCTTTGTGCACCAGGGTGACCGATTTTCTTTTCGCTTCAATCGCATAGCGGATCGCGGCCGCGACCAAACGATTAGAACCGAGCCGGCTGACTGGCTTGATACCGATACCGACTTCCACTTCGGTCCGACCCATTGCGGGCTCAAAACTGAGGAATCCCTTCGTCGCGTTCTCGGTGCCAAATCGGACCTTAGCGAATTCCTTAGGAAATTCGTTCTGCAGGATATTGAGAAACTTCTGCGCTTCAGGCGAACCAGGTCGAAATTCGATTCCGGCGTAAATGTCTTCGGTGTTTTCTCGAAAGATCACCATGTTTACCTTCTCCGGATGGCGAACTGGAGAAGGCACCCCGCGGAACCATTGTACGGGCCGAAGGCAAACATACAGGTCGAGAAGCTGTCGCAGAGCAACATTGAGTGAACGGATGCCGCCGCCAACCGGGGTGGTCAACGGCCCTTTGATCCCGACCAAAAACTCTTTAAATGCCTGAACGGTATCGTCGGGTAGCCAAGTGTCGAACTTCTGTTTGGCAGTCTCTCCGGCAAAAACCTCGAACCAGGAAATGCGTCTTCGCGCTCCGTAGGCCTTCTCGACCGCCGCGTTAAACACTCGCTCGCTGGCTGCCCAAATGTCACTGCCGGTCCCGTCCCCGCGGATGAAAGGAATCACCGGATTGTCCGGACAGTGAATCTTACCGTTTTCAATCGTGACTTTGCCACCAACAGGTGGCTGGACAGTTTGATATGACATAAAAATTTGGATGATACCGATCTCGCGAACGGTGGGAAATTCTTCCGTCACCCAAAAAATTGGCCAACGCAAATAGAAACCGCGGTGCGTTTCGACGGGGCGCGACCTCCGAGTTTGGAGGCATGAAATTCGACCTCTTTGCTTGGGGGCCTTTATTTGCAAATGCCAACCCCTGTGCTTTACTGCCCAGGCCATAAGTTAACCTCGTTAAATTTCTATCTTGCTATGATTGTTACTGAGCCGAGGGAGGAAACCGAAATCCATGCGCAAGCAGCGGAGTTGGCTCAGATTCTGATGAAATTGCAGCGGTGTTTTCTGGCCAATCTTTCTGCGGAGTTAAGCCGAGGCAGCGTCTCTTTCCCGCAGTACTTCCTCTTGACCTATTTGGAGCACAAGGAAGTCATCAGCATGTCCGAGATAGCGGCAAAAATGGGGCATACGACTGCTGCAGCTACCGGTCTGGTCGATCGGCTTGAGCGACTGGGATATGTACACCGTGCACACGCAGTGGACGACCGGCGCAAAGTGATGGTAAGGATCACGCGCAAAGGATCGAACCTGGTCACACGAATCCGCCAGGACATGGTGGACACAATCACACTTCTGTTGAAAGAACATCTTACCGCCGAACAAGGAAGGACCTGGTTAGAGGTCTATCGGAAAATTACGCAGTTTTGCGATACAACAGTAAACAAAGAATGAGAATCTCTTTATTCGCCTTAACCACACTGGCTGGATTCACTGCCTCGCTTTTGGCCGGCGAGTCAAACGGAGGCTATCGCAGTCACGCTTTGACGATCGATGAGGCGGTCCAGATAGGGATTAAGCAAAACCCAAATATTCTGCGGCAGGTTCAGGAATTAAAACGCAACAAAGGATTAGTCTATCAAGCGCAGGCGAGATTGTTGCCGCAGGTGACCGGCAGCACTAGCTACACGCAGGAGGATCCGGGACTGGTGTCGAATTCGACTGGTGGGAGTCCTGTAAACATCGATTTGCTTGGTGTGCAAGCTGGTCAACCGGTCGCTGTTCCACTCAACTCACTCCTTTCCAGCCAACGACAGGCCACCGAGAGTTGGACGGTGCAAATCCAAGTAACCCAATTGCTTTACGACGGCGGAGCCACCATCGCTTCGCGGAGGGCGGCTCGGATCAATGAGGATGCGGCATATTACACTTTGCGAGATACTCTCGATTCGACAGTCGAAACGGTGCGAACGCAGTTCTACCAGATCCTTCTCAATAAGGCGCTGGTCCAGGTCCAGGAAGAGTCGGTCAACCTGCTGCAAAGCCAATTGGAAGATCAGAAAAGCCGGTTTGAAGCGGGGACTGTTCCTCAGTTTAACGTGCTGCAAGCTCAATCACAGCTGCAGAATCAGATCCCGCTGCTGATTCAAGCTCAGAACAATTATCGGATCTCTATGGTCCAGCTGGCCAAAACTCTCGGCATTCCGGCCGGTCGCCAATATTCCACCGATGAACCTTTGCCGGTTGCCGGCCGACTCACGTACACGCCGATCAAGTATGATTTATCCAGCGCGTTGATTACTGCGCGAGCAAATCGTCCATTTCTCAAGGCCCAAAGATCAAACGTACTTTCCAGTGTCGAGCAGGTCACCGTTTCAGCCTCCGGTTGGAAACCAACGATTTCGGCTAATATCGGGCTGAGGCAGACGAATAATCCTCGAAGCGCTCAATTGGATAACACCCTGGAAGGTTGGTTTTTCGGATTCACCGGGTCCTGGAATATCTTTGACGGCGGCAATACTTATGGAAGCGTGAAAGCCGCTCGAGCGAGCTTGGAAGAAACCAAGGTCACCTTGGACGATTCGACCCGGCAGGTTGAGCTCGACGTATCGACCGCTGTCGACAATCTGCGAAATGCGCAAGAGACTATCGCAGCATCGGAAACGGCGGTTCAAGTCTCACAAGAAGCCCTCCGCTTGTCCAATGAACGTTTAGCGGCCGGAACCGGCACGCAGTTGGATGTTCTCACCCAGCAGACTGCGCTGACCACCAGTCGTTCCAACTTGGTTACGGCCCAGTTCAACTACATTGCCGCGGTGGCCCAATTCCAGTTCGCAACGGGGACTGAGACCAAATACAACGATATGTTTGATAGCCCGGATAAGCGGCCTATGACATTAACCAACGGGGAAGCGAACAAGGCGATCCGTTCTCGGTATGACTCTCCATTGGATCCGGATAAACCCGCTACCACCAAGTCAAAGAAAGAATCTTTGACCCCGCCACAGGGCAAAATCGAATTCTCTAACGATTAAGGACGGGATTGAAGGAGACACTCCCAGTTCAGCGCTTTCCGGCGTTATCTGAGACCGGGATGGTTGAGCACGGATTTATTCTTCGGATTCCCGGTTTGGACGTTAAGACTGACCGGGAATCCGCGTTACAACGACTGGGGCATTACCATCGCGACCAGTTAGCGTCGATTGGATCTCGATCGCTTAGGCTGGCCGAACAGATTCACGGCGATGGCGTAGCCGCGGTAGATGCTGGATCGGCGGCAAAGACCAAGGAGGTCGATGGCTTGGTTACAATGGATCCGAACGTTGCCCTCGGGATTTATGTCGCGGATTGCTGCGCCGTCTTTCTGGTGGATCCCATTCGTCGAGTGATCGGGCTCGTGCACTCGGGCAAAAAAGGGACGGAGCGAAATATCGTGGGAGCAGCAATTCAAAAATTGCGCAACGAGTTTCATTCTGAGTCCAAGGATTTGATTGCCGTGCTGAGTCCCTGCATTCGACCGCCATATTACGAAGTCGATTTTGCCCAGTCGATCGTGGCCCAAATCCGGGCCGAAAATGTCAGCAAAATTTATGATGACGGAGAAAATACCGGGTCCGACCTCGAGCGATTCTACTCTTACCGGATGGAAAAGGGACGCACCGGGCGAATGCTGGCGTATCTGGCCTTGCGGAGGTAGCGCTTAGGTCGCTGGCTAACTTGTCCGGGTTCGTGACATTACTGAGGCGGCCCGCGCCCTCTTCTCTTGGTCCGGACGCTGTATAATCGCTCTGTGAAACCGCCATTTTCAACAAAAGCGGCAGCCAACGAAGCGATCTGCCGGTCCAAAAGACTGCACGCTACCGCGATGAGAACAAGCGCTGCATTTGCGGCGAGTTCTCGATAGGTGGACCGTACGGACTTGGCGGACGGCGTGGACCTGATGGACGGCGTGGACTTGGTGGACGGTGTGCACCTGGTGGACGGTCCACAAGGTCCATTTTGTCCATGCAGTTCCTTAACCCAATCCGCTACCGCGTCAGCGGTGGTGCAGCGTTTGGCAATCAGTTCATCTCGGCGCGGATCTTCGCGCCTCCACTGCTTCAATCTGCGTTGGCGCAAGTAGTCTTCATAGTCGAGTCGGAGTTCTTCCAGGCTGGCGCGCGCTACGTTCGTCAGCTTCAGCTCTGTTTTTTTTCGAAGTAGCGCTGGCCTTGCTTCCTTCGGCGATATTTTGTGCGCCGCTACGGGCAGCTTGCACCATCTGATCATGGGTACGGTCGCGTTTGTCCACATACCGATCGCAGAAACGGACCGTCACATCGAAACAGAGCTGAGCTACCTGAAAGCTCTTGAGCTTTCGATAACCGCCGTGGACTGGAATCAAACCTTCAGCAGACTTCGATACTATTGGCTCCGGATCTTTCATCGCGTCAGAATATTGGTATCAGGCTGGGGGCGATCCTTGATATAATAACATATATATAAAGAGTTGTAGTCAAGTCAAGATGAAGTTCGATAACCTTTGTCGCTTGCCATTGGCTAGGCGTTCACCAATCACCTCTCACCGATCACTGTTGCGCCGGCTGAGTCACCAGGATCCGATGACCTCGCATCATCAGCTTTTGGGTGCCCTCACCGCTCGGATCCGCCATCGATGGCAATTTGCGCGCCGGTCGTCTTAGAAAATGCGGACCCGCAGAGCGTCACCACCAGCTCTGCCACATCTTGACTGCAGATTTCGGTCCGCAAAAAATTAGCTCGGCGGTACTCGTCGACGGTCATACTCCGGCATCTGGCCCGTTGCGCAAGGACCTCCGGCGTCCAGATGCCGGTATCAAAAACATTATCGGGGTGCACGATTTGCACTCGGATTCGAGACACCCCCCATTCTGCGGCGGCAGATCGTACTAGCTGAGTGAGCGCGGCTTTCGCCGCGGCATAGGCGGCAGTTCCCTTCCCTGAGGGTGCAAGATTTTGCGGCGAAACTACGATTATCCGACCGCCGCGCGGTGATTCATGCAGGCAAGGATAGCAACTGCGCAGCAAGTTGAAGTTCGCGTCCAGATTAACTCGCATCGCGTGCTGCCAAGCGCCCAGTTCCAGATCAACAATCCGTCTAGCTGAAGGCAGGAAACCTGTATTCAGAACTAAAATATCGATTCCACCGAAACGCTGCACAGTCCGGTTCAGTGCATGGGCTACCTCCTTTTCGTTCGTGACGTCGGAAGGAAGACCAAGAAATGCAGAAATATCGGCCAAAGCCGAAATAGCGGGATTCAAATCCAAGCCCGCGACTGCGGCCCCCCTCGCCAAGAATGCCTTAACCGTTGCGCGACCAATTCCTGATGCCGCGCCAGTGATCAGAGCGATTTCCCCGGCGAATGCCAACTTTCTCTCCGAGTCGGTCTTTGCGGTTTTCGCGAATCCGGATCGCAACAGATCGAACTCTGAGATGGGTTGCCAACCGCCCAACTGCTCTGCCTGAAGGATGATTTTGGCTGTGTGCTGGAAAGCTGTGGCTACAAGATCGGCTTCTTCGGGTTTGTCTCCGACTGCCAGAAGTCCAAGCGCCGGATCGATGATGATTCGCGGGGTCAGCTCGGTAAGCTCGCCTATATTGCCGGCTCGCTGGTGGAAGTAATCCCGGTACCGCTCAACGGAAGCTTGAACATCGCGTCCGGCCAAAGGCGATCGTCTCAGGCAACGAAGATGTTCTGGTGACGCTGGACCGCGGTTGAGCAACACGACCGCGTCCGGGCGAGCCATGAGCTCTGGAAGGAACTCATTCTGGCGAGTTGAGAGGATCATTGGTCTGCCGGCCAGCTCGGAAACTCGGCACCTAAGCTGTGCCAATTCAGTCCGTGCGACTAAACCACCGGCGTTTGTTGTTCTAGCGACGCGTGCTGGGCTGAGTGATTTCTGAATTCTCTCTTCCGCTGCACTCACTAAATGTAGCATTTGCCGGTACGACTCCTCGGGAGTCTCGCCAAAAGTGCATAGACCTCGCTTGGCCAGAACTAAACCGTCTGGTTTCTTGGCAGGCCGAGCTGCTAGTGCTTCTGCAACCGCTTTTGCGAGATCGAAGTTGGATTGAAAATAGGGAATTAGAAGGATGTTCGGCCCGAAGACCGACCGGATCAGCTCGGCAGCGCGTGGCGTATTGGTCAGGCTTAAAATCGCGTCCGCGCTGACCTGATCTACGTATTTGGCTGGAATCACCGCATGAAGCAATGCGTCCAGTGTCGGCTCTGCAGAATCTGGTTGGTTCGATGCTAACCGGATCTGTAGTTCCAGCCCGCGGGCCGAGAGTCCCGGCAGACTGAGCAATCGAAGCAGGTGATCCCGACGCAATGGGATCAACTGCGCGAATTCGATGTGCGCGAGATTGGTGCCGGTCGCGTGAACATATATCAACTCGGCAGGTTCTCCGAAGAGATCCTTCTCCGTAGTTTTGACCGAGACGGTTCCGCCGAATGTGCAACCGAGATCAGGTTCCTTAGCCAACAAGCGTGCGGAATAGATTCGCTGTTCGAGTTCGTTTGAATTCCACCGTTCGCTTTCAGCAGAGTTCCAAAGACTTTTCATGCCACCTTGTTCCCTTTCCCCAAAAATCCGCCCCTCCCAATCGAAAGACCGTACTAAATTATTAGATTTGGTTTTCGTTGAAAGAGAGCAGTTTTGTCTTTGATTGCGTTTTTTGTGCCAAGTGGTGACGAACTTTCTTCAGCCTCACCGGAAATTTGATCCTTCATTGACTGAGATCATGGATCGGCCACAACCGATATCGGATGATCTCCGGCTTGATCTCGACAATATCGAAAAATTGAATCGTCGATTTGGGAGTTATGACCTGATTCGTCACTTTCTGAATCGATGGATTCTTCCCGCTGAATCGGTTTCCCTGCTGGATCTATGTACCGGCTCAGGCGACATCCCAAGGTTCATAGCCGATTGGTCGCGAGCACAGAATTCGACCGTCAGAATTCATGCGGTCGATTTCCAGCCTTCGACGCTTTCTATCGCCGAAGCTAGATCAGTGCATTATCCTGAGATTAGCTACGAAGCAGCGGATGTGCTTCACTTTAGCCCGGCCCAACCATTCGACATCATTATTTGTTCGCTTGCCTTGCATCACTTCGCATTTCCTGACGCGGTCGATCTATTGCGGAGAATCCGGGGTTTCGCGCGCCGCGGCGTGGTAGTGGCGGACTTGGCTCGTTCGGATTTCGGGATTGTAGGGATTTACCTTCTGACCAGCTTGTTAGTTAAGCATCCAATGAACAGATTTGACGCTCGGCTTTCGATGCGTCGTGCCTTTTCCTTTCGGGAACTGGCAGCCGCGGCAGTCGCGGCGGGGTGGTCGGGATTTGGCCATCGCCGCTTTCCGGTAAGCCGACAGGCGATCTGGCTGGAGAGTAAAGCGCGGGCTTAGGAGGCGGTTGAACAACGGCCGCGAGTTATAGCAACCAAGCGCCTCCTGGCCAGTCCGTTTTCAGGTAATCATCATTTCCGAGCTCCTTCAACCAGTCGCTCCATTGACGAAAGGGGACGAATCGCTTAGTCAACATAGACGCCTTCCGATGAACATCCGAACTGTATTGCCGCTGATTCTTTTCTCGATTTCGGCTCGGATGTATGCGGACACTGCAATCGATCTGAACCGATTTCAGGTAAGGGTAGAAAAGGGAGCCCAGGCTCGAGCAGAGATCGTAGATGACACCGAGGCAGGTCAAAAGGCGTTACTCGTGACAGTATCGAAGCCTGGTCCAGAGTTCTGGAGTGTAGAGTTGCGTGCGCCCGGTTTCCAATTCCAGGCGGATAAACATTATGAGCTCAAGTTTCGAGCGAAAAGTGCACCGGGCGAGTACGTCTATTTCGTGGCAGAGAAGAATTCGGGTAATCAGGAATCGATTGCTCTAGGGACAACGCTGAAAATCCCCGAGCAGTGGACAGACTGCACGGTCGTTCTTGACGTAAACCAGAACGGTGACCCAGGGCGGCTCACCATTAGCGATCTTGCAGTCGAGCCATCCAGTTTTCGATTCTGCGATTTTGAGCTGATAGAGAAGTAGCTCTAGAATTCAGAAGCCAGAACCTAGAATGTCCGTTGCCCTATGCCGCGACCGACTATTTGTGGTTCCCAGATTACGAATTCTTGCTCCTGGCTTCCGGGTTTTGGCTTCTGGCTTGTGAATTTTGCCTCTCGGCCAAATATTCTCGCGCTAAGTCGCTGCGCTTCAGCTTGCCGCGGGCATTGACCGGGAGAGAAGAGACAAGTTTGAAATCGCGTGGCACTTGCCAGTCGGCCAACCCAATTCGGCAGTGCGTCTCCATCTGCTGTCGGGTAGTCGATCCATGAGCGAGAACGAGCGCGACCAGATCCTCATTGCGATTCGGTGAGGGAACACCGAAGGCGATAGCATCAATAATCCCAGGCAATTTACGCAGATGTTCTTCTATGACCGAGGGATGGACTTTCTTACCAGCGACGTTGATAGAGTCCGACGCGCGACCGTAAAGTTGTGCACCGTGCTCCAGCCATCGGACCAGGTCTCCTGGGACGAAGCGCACACCATCAAGGATCTCGGGTTCCGGATTAGGGAAATAACCATCGCCGACATTCGGGCCATGAACTTCGATCCGATCATTTTCGCGAGGGTGGATTTCCACACCATTCATCGGGGTACCCACGAAACCGGAAGGAGCATCCAGTCTTCCTTCTCGATCAAAAGCGATCCCACCGCATTCAGAAGAACCGTAAAAACTGTGAATTCGCAGCCCATAGCGAGCATGAAATTGCCTAATTGTTTCTGCAGGAAGCGGAGCTCCGGCTGAAATACAAAGCCGAACCGAGCCGAGCTGATCACTGCCGTCCAAGGCACTCAGCGCGTGAAAGATTGCCGGGGTGGCTGGCAGGATGGTCGCTGCAGAGTTTTGCAGGTTTTTACCTATCGCCCGTGGCAATCGATCGCAGGAACAGACCAGGGTGATACCTTGATTTAAGAGAGGGGTGATCAGGTTATTAAATCCGTAGGAATGAGCAAATGGAATGACTCCAAAATTAATATCATCGGGCTCTAGCCCCATCGTTCGACAGATATTGCGACAATCTGCCACCAGTTGGTTCTGTCGAAATCGAACTACTCTGGGAAGCGCAGTTGTTCCAGAGGTTAACTTGAGAAAGTCGGGGAGCGGCTCGTTCCACGCGATCGGCGGGGAATCAAGGCGATTGATCGCATTTGGTCGAACAATGCCTTGTGCTTGGGTTACCCGCAGGATCTTTTCGAGCGCCGAATTTGCAACCTCTGGTTCCAGTGGGGCCATAATCAGTTTGAGATCAAGGCAAGCCAGCAACAATGCAGGCCATACTGGCTCATTGCCGAACTGGACCAGAAGCACCGAGCCGGACGGAAATGACGCAAGTTTCTCCCGCCAGCTGTAGCGCTCTGATTCGATATCTGCGAATGTGCGAATCGTTTTTCCGTCTTCGGAGAAGATAGCGACATCAGAACTGCGCCTCTTGAGGACGGTCTGCCAAAAGGTTGAAAAACTTGGATCCACTTGCGTCAACTGCACACTGTGTTAGGCTAAGCGTCTTTCGACATGAAGGCAGACATTCATCCCAATTATCAAGAGACCACGATCGTTTGCGCTTGTGGCGCGGTGTATCACACGCGATCGACTCGCAGGGATATCAAAATCGGTATCTGTGCCGCTTGCCATCCCTTTTTTACCGGAGAGCAGAAGTTTGTCGACACGGCTGGACGAGTCGAAAAATTTGCGCGCCGGTACGGTAAGACCTTACTCGCCAAAGGCAAGAATAAGTAACGGCCGCGTATTTACCTTTGGTCCGTCGTGATCGGAGGATTTTATGGACTTCGCTCCACTGGTTGAGCAAAAACGACGGCGGTTTCAGGAATTGGAAACCGAGATCGCAACGCCGTCACTGTTTGAAAATCCCAAGAGGGCGCGCGAAGTGATGCGTGAGCATTCGCAGATAAAGCGCCTGCTCGACGACTGGGCGGCCCTGAAAAAGTCCGAGAAAGAGCTGGAGGAGAACCGTGAGCTTTCTGGGTCGAGTGATTCGGATTTGGCTGAATTAGCGGCTTCCGAGATTCCACTCTTGGAAAAGCGAGCCGAAGAGTTAGCGAGAACGGTGCAATTCGCTCTTCTGCCGCCCGAACCGCATGAAGATCGTGACGCGATCATGGAGATTCGCGCCGGAGCGGGAGGTAACGAGGCCGCATTGTTCGCAGCCGGTCTGTACCGAATGTATTGCCGTTTCGCCGAGGCTCGAGGCTACAAAGTTGAGGAGCTCGAGAGCAGCCCGTCCGAGCTGGGTGGCCTCAAGGAAGTGATCTTTCGAGTTGGCGGTGAAAACGTATTCCGCGCACTGCGCTATGAGAGCGGAGTACACCGAGTGCAGCGCGTCCCTGTGACCGAGGCGCAAGGAAGGGTGCACACGTCAACTGCGACTGTTGCTGTACTACCGGAAGCCGAGGAAGTAGATATCGAAATTCGGCCGGAGGACCTCCGAATCGAAGTTTGCCGAGCAGGCGGTCCTGGCGGCCAAGGGGTTAACACAACCGATTCGGCGGTTCAGGTATTACACATTCCCACCCACACGATCGTGCGTTGCCAGGATGGCCGGAGTCAGCAAAAGAACAAAGAAAAAGCATTGGCAATCTTACGTGCACGCCTGCTGGAAAAGAAGGAACAAGAGGAAGCGGAAAAGTATTCCGCCCATCGGAGGAGTCTTATTGGTTCCGGTGGCCGCGAGGAGAAAATTCGGACCTATAATTTTCCACAGAATCGTGTAACCGATCACCGGATCGGCCTAACGCTTTATAACCTCGATCTATTCATTGAGGGCCAAATGGACGAAATGCTGGTGGCGTTGCAAAATAGCGACATGGAGCAGCGATTGAAAGAGGCGGGCCTGGAGCCGATTCCCGCCTAAAACAATGTAGCCGCGCACAGCCGCCTTCGTTCTCCCCATGACCCTCAACTTCGGCAGACAATCCAGCCTTATAAACGGGATTGGTAAGAGTTGGATAGGAATTGGTGATTAGCGCGGCACGGGGATTTTCCGATATGCGCTTTACCGATTACCACTCACCTTTCACCAATGACCTTTGAGTTACGGTGACCGTTCTCCAAGTACTGCAAAACACAGCCGATTTTTTTGCTCGAAAAGGCATTGAATCACCCAGGCTCAACATTGAGCATCTCCTTGCCGATGCGCTTGGTAAGCGGCGGATCGATCTCTATTTGGAATTCGATCGAACTCTCTCCGAGAAAGAGTTGGTGCCATTACGTGAGAAGGTGCGGCGGCGTGTCGATGGTGAACCACTCCAGTACCTGCTGGGTTCCTGGGATTTTTTCGGTCGCGCTTTTCGGACCGATCAACGCGCGTTGATTCCGCGGCCCGAGACCGAAATCCTAGTCGAAATTGCGTTAAAAGTGATCCGAGCCCAGCCTAGCTCGCGAAACCGTCTGCTAGACATTGGCACCGGTTCAGGTGTCTTAGCGATCACTTTGGCGCTTGAATGCCCAAACCTGGCGGTCGTTGGTTCGGACGTTTCTCCACTGGCGCTTAATCTCGCTCGGGAAAATGCAGAAGAGCAAGGGCTAGAGCGTCGAATCGAATGGATTGAATCGGATTTGCTTAAATCCGTTATCGGACCTTTCGATTTTTTAGTGGCTAATTTGCCCTACATTCCGACAGCAGAATTGCCGAAACTGGCGTCCGAGGTTCAGCGGGATCCGCAAATGGCACTGGATGGTGGCTCTGACGGATTAGCTGTCATCCGTCGACTCGTGCGGGATGCGCCGAATGTTTTGACTGGTGGCGCATTTGTAATTTTGGAAGTTGGATTTGACCAAGCTGACCGGGTCGCCGATCTGATGACAGCCCAAAAATTTCGCGACATTTCGGTAGAAAACGATTACCAAGGAGTGCGGCGCTTCGTGACCGCTTGGTATGGATAAGATCATCGTGCATGGGGGCCGAGCTTTGGCAGGGACAGTCAAGATCAGCGGATCAAAAAATTCCGCCTTGCCCATCCTTGCCGCGACTTTGCTTACCAAAGAGCCTTGTGTTATTCACCGAGTTCCGGATCTAAGCGATGTGCACTACATGCTGCAGATCCTGAACCACCTTGGCGCTGAAGTGGAGAGGGCGAGCGGTGTTGTTACGGTAAAGGCGGAAAAGGTGAGCACCGTCGCGCCATACGAAGTGGTCAGAAAAATGCGCGCCTCAGTCTGTGTTTTGGGTCCGCTTTTAGGGAGAGAGAAAGAGGCGACCGTCTCGCTGCCTGGTGGGTGCGTTATCGGAGACCGGCCGATCGATCTTCACCTGCGCGGTTTTGAATCTTTGGGAGCAGCCGTTCGGGTTCATGCAGGCGATATCAAGGTCTTCGCGCCCCAGCTTCGAGGTGCGAGTATTTCCCTCAAAGGCAAGTTTGGCTCAACTGTGCTTGGTACTGACAACGTGATGATGGCTGCGGTTCTGGCCGACGGAGTGACGGTTATTCAGGATGCCGCTTCGGAGCCGGAAGTGGTCGATCTGGCAAATTTTCTCAACAAGATGGGAGCTAAGATTGAAGGGGCCGGCACCTCCCGAATCGTGATTGAAGGAGTACCAGAATTACATGGTGCGGAACACGAGGTAATTCCTGACCGGATCGAGGCAGGTACCTTTTTGATCGCTGGAGCGATTGCCGGGAAAGAAGTAACAATTACCAGAGCCGACCAGCGGCATCTCACGGCGGTGACCAACGCGCTTGAATCGTCAGGATACAAGCTCTCCGGTGACAACGGTTCCTTGACCATTCAACCGAATGGCGCGCTGAAACCGCTCGACCTGCGCACTGAACCTTATCCCGGTTTTCCGACTGATATGCAGGCGCAAATGTGTGCTTTGCTAGCCACGGCAGAAGGGGATAGTGCCGTGACCGAAAATATCTTTCCGCAACGCTTCATGCACATTTCGGAGCTTAAGCGGATGGGCGCAGCGATTGAGCTGGATGGAGCGACGGCGAAAATAAGTGGGGTAGATGGACTCAGCGGAGCGCCCGTGATGGCGAGCGATTTGCGTGCTTCCGCCGCGCTGATTCTGGCCGGTCTCAAAGCCGAAGGGATGACGGAGATCAACCGTGTTTATCACATCGACCGCGGCTACGAACTGATTGACGAAAAGCTGAGCGGCTTGGGCGCCCACATCGAGCGGGTCAAAGTTTGACCATTTGTCCGCTCACCGAGCCAAACATCGGACTCCGCGGAGTGATTGCTGATTAATGAAATCAATCGGTTCTCACCGATCGAGTGAAAATCCGTGGGGAGGTTCGCCGAGGGCTCGAGCGAGATACCCGCGCTGATCGGTAACTCCTGCTCCGGCATGGGAGCAAGTTTCTCCGGCCCAATGAAAATCGTCAATGAACAGTTTCCGGGCGTAGGTCGAGCCCGCGTCACTTCGGGAGAGCAGTCGATTGCCGTGTATCCTTGCCGAAAAACACTCAATAAAGCATGCTTCTCCGATCTACTTCCCCATGAAGAGAAAGCCGCGCCAGATCACAGTCCGGGCTGGAAAATTCGAGTTTGTTAAACTCAATGCGAAGAAATTCGATTGGCGTGACGCCTATCATGTAGTCCTGACCCTGAGCTGGCCCGGATTTGCCGCCTTCGTTTTCTCCGTTTACGTCGCTATCAACATTGTATTTGCAGTATTCTATCTGCTGGGATCGAACTCGATCGCCGAGATGTCTCCCGGCTCATTTTCCGACGCGTTCTTCTTTAGCGTGGAAACGTTAGCCACCGTTGGCTACGGCCACATGTACCCGGTCTCCCTCTATGGACATGTAATCGCGACGCTCGAGATTATGGTAGGGATGTTTGGTTTGGCGGTAATCACCGGCGTGATCTTTGTACGGTTTTCTCGCCCTACTGCGAGAATCCATTTCAGCAAAGGCGCGGTCATATGCCCATTCGATGGAGTGCCAACCCTGATGGTTCGTGTTGCTAACTTACGGCATCAAGCAATGGTCGAAGCCCACTTCCATATGATTCTGGTGCGAAGCGATATCACGGTCGAGGGAGAAGAGATTCGGCGTTTTTTCCCGCTTAAGCTGACTTTCGATCATTTGATCGCGTTTCCTGCAGTCTTAACCTTGCGTCACCGGATGGATGAAACGAGTCCGCTTTACGGAATGACCGCGGAAGATTTTCAACGATGGGACGTCCGGATCATCGTGTCTATTGTCGCCGTAGACACTGTTATCCCCGCTCCGGTTCAAAGCGGCGGCGACTATAACCACGATCAATTCGAGTGGAATCGACGGTTCGTTGAAATTTATGCGGAGAATGAGGAACGGCAGTGGACGGTTGATTACGGAAGAATTGACCAAACGGAAGATTTCGCTTCGATGCAAAACCTTACGAAGAACGATGAGAAACAGGTGGCGAGCGACGGCTGATAGAGGAAAGCGACTTGTAATTGATCCGTATCGATCGCTGCAATTCTTTGGCTCACAGTTTAGAATTGTGAACTTCTGAAAGCGCCGGTCCGATTGAACTTTTTCCTGTTTTCGAGGCAAAGATACTGCGGATTAACGAGGTGGAAAGAACGATCGCACCACCGGCTAGTGTCCAGACGGAAGCGTGCTCGTGCATGACGATTAGCACCCATATTGGATTCAAAATCGGCTCGATAAAGCTGATAATGGCTGCGTCCAGAGCGCGAACATGCCGGATCGCCGCTGAATAGGTGAGGTATGGGATAGCGAGCTGGATAATGCCGAGAGCCAGCAGCCAGGGAAGATTGCGGTTCAAGTTTTCGACCGGGAACATGGCGGGTGCTGCGATAATGACGGTAAGCAAGTTACCCAACAAGACGACAGCTTCCGGCGAACCATCCCGCTCCCGCCGCAGCGCGATTGCCAAAAACCCGTACGACACGCCGCTCGCGAGTGCTAGAACGACTCCAAGAGTTCCTCTGAAACTGAGTTGATCAAAGAAAAAGAGCAGAATTCCTCCAAGCCCGACCGAAATCAGAATCCAGTCGAGTTTGCTAGCGCGTTCTTGCAAGAGCCACGGTCCGAACAATGCAATGTAGATCGGAGCTGTGTATTGAAGAAAAATCGCATTCGCGGCGGTCGTCAGTTTCGTCGCAAAAACGAACATCGTGACGGTCGCGGTGTAAGCGAGAGCTCCGGGTAACGTCCGCCACGAGATCTTTCGCCAGAGAGCCGGGAAGAAAGTTCCGAGGACGATGACGGCGATCGCACTTCGGCCGCCCGAAACTGCCAAGGGATTCCATTCGATTGATTTGATGAGCACGCCGCCGAGCGACCAGAGGACGGCGGTAAGAATCAGCAGAAGAACGGGGCGGTTCATCGCGTGGTGCTGGTAGGGCGCGTCGCTCCGCGAGCGCAAAATCCTGGATATGTCATTAGATTTTTAGCCAGGAAGACGTTCCGGCGAGTTTACTCGAGGAAGAAGTTGTTCGCCATTAGGCGTAACCGGGATCCGCCCAGAAAGCCGATTTGTTGGTCGCAGAGCCGACACACCCTACCTGATGAATTCAGCCTACAGCGCCTTAAAGGCGAGGGTTGCGTTGTGCCCGCCAAAACCAAATGAATTATTCAAGGCGACCCTGACCTTTTTTTCGCGGGCGACGTTCGGCACGTAATCGAGATCGCACTCTGGGTCCCGATTTTCGAGGTTAATGGTGGGCGGTACCACTCCATGCTTCATCGCTAAAATGCACACCGCGCTTTCCACGCTTCCTGCTCCACCGAGCAGATGTCCGATCATCGACTTCGTGGAGCTAACCAGTAGCCCATTTCGAGCATGCTCACCGGCAAACATTTTAATGGCATTCGTTTCGCATACGTCGCCGACCTGGGTTGAAGTCGCGTGGGCGTTGATATAATCGATGGCTTCGACGTTTACTGCGGCGCGCTGGGCGGCAATTTTCATCGCTCGAGCCACCGGCAAGCCATCCGGCTTCGGTGCGGTCATGTGATAGGCGTCGCAGGTGAGACCGTAGCCTGCCAATTCGCAGTAAATCTCCGCCCCTCGAGCCTTCGCGTGTTCGTACTCTTCCAAGATAAGAATACCGCCACCTTCGCCCATGACGAAGCCGTCTCGATCGCGGTCAAAGGGACGAGAGGCTCGCTCGGGCTCATCGTTGCGAGTACTCATCGCGCGCATCGCACAGAAACCGCCAACTCCCAGATTGTTGATTACCGCCTCGCATCCTCCAGCGAGAAAAACCTCAGCCTCATCGTCTCGAATCATTCGCCAAGCTTCTCCAATCGAATTGCTGCCGGTGGCGCAGGCCGTAACGATAGAGTAATTGGGACCTTCAAACCCGTACTCCATTGCGATGAGACCACTTGCCATGTTGACGATCATCATCGGAACCATGAACGGGGAAACGCGACCCGGTCCCTTCGCTAGGAACGTTGAGTGCTGATCTTCCAGCGATTTCAAACCACCGATTCCGCTTCCGACTAAAACGCCGACTCGAGTCTTCTCCACCTTATCGAGGTCAAGTCCGCTATTCTCCAAGGCCAATTTCGCAGAGGCGAGCGCGAATTGGGCAAATCGGTCTGTGCGGCGGACGTCCTTCGGATTCGAGAGATAAGCTGCGGGCACGAACTCCGGTACTTCACCAGCAATGTTGCATGGGAAAATCGAGGAATCGAATTGAGTGATGCGTCGTATGCCGCTTTTTCCATTCACCACATTTTCCCAGAAAGTTTTTAAATCGCTCCCGATCGGCGTAACTAAGCCAATACCGGTTACTACAACACGTCGATTGCTCATCGGATCTGCGGAACGGAGTTATTTTGCGCTCTTCTTTTGGACACCAGAAAAACTAAGTGTTTCGCGAGCCCATACCGACCATTTGAGCCTGTTGAAAGAGTTTCCCTTCGGTGCGGATTGAAGGAGCAATGATAATTTCGGTCTCTTGGAATTCGCGGAGATTGGCTGCGCCAACGTTCCCCATACAGGTAGTAATTGCGCCGACGAGGTTTTGACTTCCGTCATCAACTTCGGCCGGTCCAAACAAGATTTGCTTCAGAGGTCCGGTTGTTCCCACCCGAATTCGAGTTCCTCTGGGTAAGTTGGCATGAGGAGTAGCCATACCCCAGTGATATCCTTTGCCCGGTGCTTCGATTGCTTTGGCAAAGGCGCTACCTATCATTACCGCATCAGAGCCGCACGCGAGTGCCTTACAGACGTCGCCTCCCTTGCTCATACCGCCATCCGTAATGATTGGCACATATTTGCCGCTCTTCTTAAAATAGTAATCGCGGGCGGCCGCGCAATCGACCGTAGCCGTTACTTGGGGTACACCCAGCCCTAGCACACCGCGCGAAGTGCAGGCAGCACCTGGCCCAACACCGACGAGAACTCCAGCCACACCGCATTCCATGATTTCTAGCGTTACGTCGTAACCTACGGTGTTGCCAACGATCACGGGACAACGCATGCCGCGGCAGAACTGCTTGAGATCAAGCGACCGATACTCAGTCGATATGTGTCTCACCGTAGATACCGTACTCTGGACAACAAACACGTCGACACCGGCTTCTTGGGCAATGTGCCCGTAACGCTCCGCTTTTTGCGGAATGGAACTCACTGCTGCAGGAATCCCAAATCCTTTTATTTCTTCGATGCGAGCTGCAATCAGGTCTTCCTGAACCGGTTCCTGGTAGATCTTCTGCAGCAAAGCAGTCACATGCTCTTTGTCAGCATCCAGGACCTTTAGGAGCACTTCCTCCGGCTCCTTGTATCTGGTTTGGATGCCTTCAAGATTAAGAACCGCCAGTCCCCCTAATTTTCCCATCTCACCGGCAAACCGGACATCGACTACGCCGTCCATCGCACTGGCCAGAATCGGAATCGCAAGCCCGACCGGACTTACGCCGGAATTGGGTATCTCAAAGGTAATGTCAACTTCGTTGGGATTGATGGTGACATTCCCAGGGACTAGCGCAATCTCGTCGAAGCCATAGGTCACCCGGGCCTTTCGATTGCGGCCGATGAACATCGCCATATAATTAAAGTCCTCCAGTTTTTTGTCGCTCGTTTAGACTACCGCAACGCGGGCACCGGATAAGCTCGGCCTCGGTCTTGTCTTCGAAAATAGAGGCACAGATCGTGCAGTGAACCCGGTAACGCAAGACTTCTTTTTTGCGTTTTTGGTTACGCCATTCGTAAAGAATTGAGAGGGATAGGAGGGCCGCCAGCAGAACGAAAAAATAAATAAGAACTATTATCGGTAGCTCAACGCGGATCATCGCTGTAGGAGGTGAAAGTACGATTAATTTTGGAATGAGATGCCTCGGCGGCAGGGTGCGGATCTAGTGAATGGCAATTGAATTGCGACCGGCCACTCATGGCGTGCTGGTGCCCCAGCGAAACTTCACCAGATCCCAAGCGGTAGCATGACCGGTTTCAAACTGAATCTGCCGAAGAAATCGTTCTGCCTCCGAATCACGACGATCATTTCCGGATGTCTGCCACAGAAAAAGATATTCGACTTTTCCTTTTCGGTTTACCCCAACAAAAAACTTGGTTGGTTCCAGCACTTCTGACGCACTGGGCAGAGAGCCAGAGAACATCGGGTGCCGATTCTGCAGATTGTGGCCGAATTCTAATTGAGTCACAAAAGGTTGTTCGGTCGGACCAATTACCGGTTTTCTCCGAATGGGAAAAAGAGCTTCTGCGGAAAAAAGTGATGGGCTCGATGTTTGCGGCGGAATAGTGGGTTGAGGCTCAGGCAGAGGGCGAGGAGAGGTCGTGGAAAAGCTGGGACGATATCGGGGTACCAAGTCGGGGACCAGATCGTTCCGAAATTTTGGCATAGTCAAAGCCGATGGGTCGTGCAACTCGGCCCAATCAAGGATGCGGTGATCGTCCGGATTCTTCGGATTAAGAACGGAGATTCGGGCGGCAGCCGGCAGCAAAGAACTGGTCGTTGGATAGACGATGTGGAAAAGATAGAATGCCGCGAAATGAACGAGCAATGAAGCCGCCAGGAATCCAATGAGCGGCTGATTGAATCGGGGGGGCGCCCAATCAAAAATTAGACGCCGGGATAAAAGGACATCGTTGTTCTTCAAGGGCCTGGCGGAGAAGTCGCCAAAGCAACGGAATAGCCATGGTCAAGACAAAGGTTCATGACCTCGACTACTGCGCCTTGGGGAGCCATTCGGTCTGCGCGGATGATGATGGATCGATCGGTTGCTCGGTCCTGATCGAATTCACGACCTAGTTCCTCGAGTGAAACCTGTCGATCTCGAAAGAAAATGGATGGAATCGGATTTGCCGTGATTGCGACGATCAACGGGTTGCGTTCTGGGCCGAGCGTAAATTTCGAGGAGGGGAGATTAATACTGATTCCGGGATTCACCAGGAAAGTAGAACTCACGATGAAGAGAAGAAGGAACAACAGAACAAGATCCATCAACGGAACAATGAAAAGCAGGTAGGGATTTAGATGAACCGACCTTTCCAGTTTCATCTCTGCTCGCCCGCGGCTTTCGACGCTGCATCAAATTCAATAATCGAGGAACGTTCTTCCGAGTCAGTGAGCAGATTTACCACCTCAATTCCGGCTCGCTCCATATCATGAATTAAGTGATTAAGCCGAGCCGAAAGGTGGCAGTAGCCGAGAATCGCCGGAATAGCTACCGCTAAACCTCCCGCCGTGGTCAAAAGACTTTGGTAAATACCTCCGGAAATCTCGGCCAATGTGGCATAGCCATTGTTTGCTGAAAGCTGGACGAAAGCTTGAATCAGACCGGTCACCGTCCCCAGTAGTCCGACCAGAGGACAGATATATCCGATCGCAACGAGAATTCCCAGATTGCGCTCCAGTCGCGGGACTTCCAATTGGGCTGCCTCCTGCACGATTTCTCTGAGCTCCGAGCGGGGAAAATGTGGACGATTCAAGGCGGCCTGAATTACTCGCGTGACTGGAATGAGCGAAGCCTGACACTCGACGCGCGCTTCAGCGAAATTCCGGCTCCGGATTAAGTTCGACAATCCTTGGAGAAGCTCCTCAACGTTGATGCTAGCGCGATGATAGTACAGGAGACGTTCAACGAACACCGCGACGGCTACAACGCTACAGAGAAGGATGAGCCACATCAACGGACCACCCTTTTGCATGTAGTCGACCATCCGGGACTTATACGCAAGCCTGCGGCAGAGCGCAACACCTACGGCCATTCGGGCCGAATAACAGATCGCCAATAGCAGATACTCTGGCAATTCCGGGGCCGAGCTCTTCGTTGGGACTGGCGAGACAACCCTCTTACCCGGCATCGCTTCACAATCGCGTCCGAAGTATCTGCGATTTGTTTTTGCTATTCGGCCGGAAAGGCTCGAGCCGGCATCGGCTTGATGGTCGGGTGCTCTCGATTGAATTTGTGCAACAGAAGCTGCGAAACTACATCTAGTGCGGCAAAAACATTAAAGCCGGTAGCCGCGACGGCTTCAAAATATCGGACTCGTCGTTTGCGGTTGTTCAAGAGGAACTCTAGATAGCTGATCGGAGCAACCTCCGTCAGGTCCCGCTTATTATATTGCAGCGCGTAAGGCAGCTCATCCAACTTTAGATGCTGCCGGCCCAGGTTCTCTTCAAGGTTCCGAAAACTCTCAACATTTTCCTGCATTTTATCCCACTGCGAATCCGCCACAAAGACCACGCCGTCCACACTACGGAGAACTAGCTGTCGAGTGGTGTTATAAATCACTTGTCCAGGGACAGTGTACAATTGGAATTTCGTTTTGAAACCCTGGAGCACGACCGCATTCACCGGCAGAAAATCGAAAAAGAGAGTTCGATCGGCGGCGGTTGCCAAAGAGATCAGATCGCCGCGATAAGTCGGCGAGATTCGCGAATGGATGTACTGGAGGTTGGTCGTCTTCCCGCAAAGAGCCGGCCCGTAGTAGACAACCTTGAATTGGATTTCTTTGCTCGCGTAGTTGATGATCGGCATGGACGAGTTAGATCTCGGATGACGATAAAGCTTCAGCTAAGCGTGAGAAAATCAATGACAGCTTTTCGCGCACTCCCGGCTTAAACGGGCGCCGACTGTGCCGGACCGATAAACAAAGCCGTCCATCGGAGAAAATACTGATTTGTTCCTGGCGCCAGCAGAAAGTGAGTGTCTCAAGTCCGATACACTCTCGCTCATCCAATTTGGTTTTGACCTCCTCAAAAAGCGCCGGCAGTAGAGTTAGCACAGCACGCTCGAATTGCTCGTCACCCATTGCTCCGGTAAGTTGGCGTCCATCGGCAGTGTGCAGGAGCGCAGTTTGCAGGCCGGGCAAAGCTGAGATTTTCCCGACTATGCTGGGCAAATCTAAGGGTTCGTTGGTCAAAAAAACCGTTTGCAGCCGAGAAAAATCGGGCTCCGTTTTGGCGGCAACGGCTGGTATCTCTGGTTCAGGAGTGTCTGACGGTGCTCCGGTCTTCTCGTTTTTGGCAGAGTCGCCGACTTCCGGGTGGGCGGGCTCCTTTTCCGGCACCTCGACGGTGCCGGGGACATTTCGGAATCTCTCAGCGTCTTCCCTCGCGTTGGTGGTAAACGGCGTGTCGATCGGTTCGCGAAGTTCTTCCACTTCCTGGTCGGCGCGCAGCGGCAGTGCGTCGCCGGGAAGATGCCGGAAGATCTCTTTGAGCGGGATTGGTACCTGGGTCGATCGGTCTACTTCAGCTAATGCATTTCGGACGGTCTCTGGCAGTGCCTCTAGAAAAACCGAGAGTGGGACGGTTACCCGGCCATTCGATAGCTGCGGCTGGATCAACTCAAGAGGGAGTTCAATCTCGCAGTTCGATCCGGCGGCATCGTGAAGGGCCGTATGATTAAGCTCGGGAGGCAAATGCCGCAAAATCGGCGATAGCGCAATCCGAATACTCCGGCTGCGGTCGGTTCCATTGGAATGAGTTTCTGGTGGCTGCGTCTCACCGTTCGTCGCCGCAGGCTCCTGACGCTTGTCGCTCAAGCTCTCGCCTTCGTCCGTCTGATGCTGATGTGTCTGTTCTTTTGACATCTGCGCGGGCAAATCGGGGTTTTCAACAATGGCATGATCGGGTCGAGGTTCCACCTGTTCCGGAAGAGGAACTGGAGCCGCTTTGACCTCGAGCACCTCGACATTCCGCAGCCGCTCCCACGCTGGTAGGGGAAATTTTACCGACCGATTATAAAGGGAGGGCAGAGGAGATACAAAGATGTCCGGGCACACCGCGTGCAACACAAAAAGACTCACCGTCCCAGTGTGATCCTTATCGTTGATCCGTACCTCTTTGCGAGGAATTTGAATTCGGCGCTTCGGATCGAGTGAGGGGTTTTCTTTCGCGAGACCTTGGGGTAGCGATTGCCGAAGCGTCTGCAACGGGATATCAATTGTAGCTCGTACCGGTCGCTTGAAGGTAGAAGACCCGGAGACTGTTCGAGCACCTTGAGGAACCGTTTCGCGAAATCGCTGAACGTTTTGCCGGAGGGGAATAGATTCCTCAGCGGGTTTCGCAGCCGGATGTTTTTCGGGGTCATCTCGTCCCGGATCTCCCGATTTGGACTTCAACCAAGAAAAGAAAGCCATGGTGAAAAAGCGCGTTTTAGACTAACATGGCACCAGCGCAAAATCTTCTGGAATTTACCGCAGAGTACAGTTTTTGCGATATTAATCGCGTTTTTGCGTATCAAAATCGCGCTAGATTGCGGCTTAAAGGACAGATTCTTGCAAGAAGTGGCCTTTCAAAGCCGAAAACCGGACAATAGCGGCTATTGTGGTCGGGTCTGTCGAAAATCCGGTCTCTCGTCTCTAAAAAAGCGGCGACACATATAATTTCATTACGCTAACCAAGCCGCCCGGATAGTATGGAGTACGGTCATAGTAGAAGCTTCGATTCGCGGTTTGATACCGGAGATGAACTTTCTTTCCCGGTTGGTTCACATCATAAACGAAGAAAAGCAGATCACCGTTTGACTGTTTCGCATAGGCATAAGCGACCAGACAATGGTTGATCGGCTTCATTCTGGTGATGTAAATGGCCTCGACGTTGCCAGTATCGAGGCGGTTTTGTAACCAATGTGCCAGCCGATCCTGGCCAGAGCGAGGGACTGGAAACACAATCCGCCAATTGCCAACCCGCCAATATGAGGGCCACCAGATGCCCAGGGATCTTTGCAGCATCAAGGCGTGGGCACCAGAAAAGCTATAGAGGTCGGAATAACCAGGCAACTGAACCCTGTTTGCGGGGCCATTGCTCCAGACTGGAATCCGAACAAGCTCCTGAACCCGCGAACGATATTCGTCCTCTGTCAGCGCGGGCAGATCCGGTCGAAATTCGGCGAAACGTTGGAACTGTAATACTGAGCGGACCAGAACGAAACAGTGGCGGGAGTAATCAGGGGTTTTCCCATCTGCTCGACGCTGAACTCGAATGTCTCCCTTTCGAGTTGTCTGGTAATCGAGATAGAGCTGATTCGAGAAGGAGAAGGTATCCTGAGGAAAATGGAACGGTTTGCCGTTTGCTAACGTTGCCAACGCGACATTGGCCCAGAGCAGGAATAGTGTAGATCGCACTCAAAATTGTTTTCGAAGATTGCTTGGCAGAATGTTTAGTTCTGCCCGATACTTCGCAACAGTTCTTCGCGCAATCGGAATACCGCGTTCGGATAGAATTTCGACGATCTCTTTATCACTCAAGGGATCTCGAGGATGTTCGCCCCGCACGAGATCGGCAATTGATTCTTTTACACTGGTATTACTGAGAGCAACGCCTCCCGAAGTCTGGTATCCTGGAGTGAAGAAAAACTTCATTTCAAATACACCTTGGGGCGTCGCCATATACTTACCCGATATGGCGCGACTGACGGTTGTCTCGTGAACGCCGACTGCGTCGGCGATCTGTACCATCGTCATCGGCTTAAGAAAGGCAGTGCCTTCATCGAGAAACTCGCGCTGCCGTTTCACAATCTCGATCGCAATATTCAGGATCGTTTGCTGTCGTTGATGGATACTTTTTATCAGAAATTTTCCGCTACGAATCTTCTCGCGAATGTAATCGCGCACCTCAGAACCATTTCGCCCCTGTGCCATTAGCTCTTTATAGGTGTTATTGATTCGAAGATGCGGGATTTGGTCCCCGGTCAGCGAGACCACATAGTCCTCTGCTATCTTTTCCACCATTACGTCGGGAAGGACGTAACTGTTCGGTTCCGGAGAAAAAATCTGACCTGGCTTCGGATCGAGCGTAGCAATGAAGTTGGCTGACTGCTGGACTTGATCTACGGTCACCCCCAGCTTTCTCGCGATGTCGGGGAATTTCTTTTTCCCCAGTTCATCTAAGTATTCCTCGACAATTTGATATTCCACGCTCTGCTCTTTGCCAAGTCGGCGTAATTGGATAAGCAAGCAATCGCGTAGATCCCGAGCTCCAACCCCGACGGGATGAAATGTTTGGACGAGGTTGAGCATCGATTGCAGTCGGTCAACCGGTTGCCCTGAAGTCACTGCAATCTCTTCAACGCTGAGCGACAGAAACCCCAGATCGTCGATGTTACCGATGACTAGTTCTGCGGCTTCCTGGTCCGCTTTGGTAACGTCAGCCGTGTTCAACTGCTCAAGCAAGTGCTGCTGAAGGGTCTCTTGGTTTGCAATCGAGTCGAGAAAAAACTGTCGCCGCTCTTCATCTTCTTGATTTCGCGACGAATAGCTCACGCTCTGTGACATGAAATCTCGCCACTCCTCATCAAGTTTGGCCAACTTCTCAAATTCTTGCTGGAAATCGGCGTCTTCGGAGGCGCGGTCTTCGCTTTCGTAAATGCCAGCTTCCTCTTCCAATACGGGGTTAGTCTGCAGCTCCTGTTGAATGAGGTTACGAAGCTCAAGGGTCGGAGCTTGGAGAATTTGGAGACTCTGCTGCAACTGGGGTGCGAGCACCTGTTGCATCGCGAGCCCTTGGATTTGTTGCATGCCTGGTCCAGCCATAAAGAAAACGGACAGTAAAAGATTGGCACAAAAACTGCAAGGGCACCATCAAGGAAGTTTGGAAATAGTGCGAAATAGGACTCTTTCGGCTTAATCGTGCGAGCTCACCGCCAACCGGATGGAGAGCTGTCGCTTTGCCGAAAGATGAGGCGTCGCTCCCGCCCTACCAATCAGGGACGCGCGCTCCCTGCGCCTTATTCCTTTGCGAGCGCTAATTTGTCAGGGGATAGCGATCGGAGGATCCGCTACGCCCTGTGGTGCTTCAGATCAAGCTTGCGATAGAGGGTAGCGATGCTGATTCCGAGCATACTGGCTGTCTTTTCCCGGGAGCCCTGATTGAATTTCAAAGTGAGTTCAATATATTTTCGTTCCTGTGCGCGGACAAAATTGTCGAGCGGTTGTCCCACCTGCCAATCTGCCTCCGAAATCGTTTCGAACGAATCGCGATCGTAAAGCACCGGGGCAGGGAGATCTTCCGACTTGATGATACCGCCCTCACAGAGAGCGCTCGCCCTTTCGATCACGTTTTCCAGTTCGCGAACGTTGCCTGGCCAACCGTAGCGCATCAATTGTTCGAGAGCCTTGGGGTCAATTTTTTTCTGCTCAGTTACGCTTTGCAGTGCATAACGCTGCAGAAAATATTGAGCGAGCAGGGGAATGTCTTCAATCCGCTCTCGGAGCGGCGGGATTTCGATTGGAATGACTGCCAAACGATAATAAAGATCTTCGCGAAATCCCCCGCCCCTAATCTTATTTTTTAGTGGTTCAACCGAGGCAGCAATTGCCCGAACGTTAATCGGAATGTTGCGATTATCTCCTACCCGTCGAATCTGACGCTCTTGCAGGACGCGAAGCAACTTGGTCTGGAGCTGCAGCGACATCGAATTGATTTCATCGAAAAACAGCGTCCCATGGTTTGCTTCCTCAAAAAGACCAATCTTATCTATTACCGCGCCGGCAAAGGCGCCTTTTTTATGGCCGAACAGCTCCGACTCGAGCATGCTATCCGGAAGGGCGCTACAATTCACAGTTACGAAAGGGAGATGTTGGCGGGAGCTGTTATAGTGCAACGCACGAGCTACCAGTTCTTTGCCGGTCCCAACCTCACCCTGGATCAGAATAGTGCTCTCGGTGTCGGCGACCTTTCCAATCAGTTTGTAGATCTCTTGCATCCGTGAACTAGTGCCGACCAGATTCTCAAATTTGTAGCGGTCCCGGATTTCCCTCTTTTGCTGGCTATTTTCCCGAAGGGTGGCCTGATAGTCCAAAGCCCGCTGTACACAAAGCTGGAGTTCATCGACTTTGAACGGCTTAGTGATATAATCGTACGCACCCATTTTCATCGCTTCGACCGCGGTCTCGACCGATGCGTATGCTGTGATCATGATCACGGTCGTATTTGGAAAGCGCTCTCTGCATTCACGTAGAACGTCGAAACCGCCGACTTTCTCCATTTTCACATCAACGATCACTAGGTGGGGGTCGATTCTGGGAAGGGCGTCCAAAGCAGACTCAGAAGAACTAAATGGGAAAGCCTGATGTCCGCGATCACGGCAAAGATTGGAAATAACCTCAACCATTGCCGGTTCATCATCGATGATAAGAATTTTAGCCATCTATGTACCCGCCGTTTCTATATAAATTATAATAATTGTAAATACTTAAGCTGGAAAGCCTCCGGATTGCGAGAATGACGCTATTGGATCAACTCAAACGCCCTCTTTGGTCGCAACTGTAGGACTCTGTGTTTCTAAATGCTCAGTGTCCTTCGTCGGAGGATGCCGGCTCCTCGGTCCGGTCGGTCGTGTCAACAATTGCTTCGGCCGGACATCCCAGTTTGATAAGTCCGTAGCTAAGCAATGCCTTGCTATCATCCCAAATCCCTGGCTTATCGGTGTGAAGAACCACCGAGACTACTTCATGCCCGCCACGTAGCGCAGAGCTCACCAGGACCTGCTGAGCTATCCGAGTATAGCCTGTTTTTAAACCGTTACAGCCGGCGAAATGGCGGAGTAATCGGTTGTGATTCCTGAGTTGATTGATCTGACCGGACGGAGCTCTCCAGGTGTAGTATACGGTTGATACGATCTCACGAAACAGCGGCTGCTGCATAGCCGCTCGGCCAATCAGAACGAGGTCATGGGCCGTTGTATAATGGTTTGGATCGTGCAGACCATGAGGGTTAGCAAAATGGCTGGACGTTGCACCAAGCTGTGCGGCTCGCAGATTCATTTTCTCCGCAAACGCTGAGACCGAGCCGGCATTGTCGCGTGCCAATGCCATAGCAACGTCGTTAGCGCTCTTCAGTAGGAGTCCAAATAATAATTGGCGACGCGTGTATTGCTCGCCGGGTTTCAAACCAAGGCTACTAGGCTCCACTTTGGTATCTGCAAGATCGACGGCTACGAGGTGATCCAGGTCGCCCGATTCGATCACAATGAGGGCGGTCAGGATTTTCGTAGAGCTGGCTGGATACTGTTTAGCATTTTCGTTCTTAGCGAACAGGAAATCGCCGCTGTACGAGTCTACTACCGCGGCGCTCTGAGCAACGACGTTGAGTGTTTGCCCAAACAACGGGGTGGTCGTGCAGGCCAGCACGAGGGCCGTTATTTTACCAATTTTCCGTCGATGATCATCCATTCGATCGAGTTTCGATTCTCCACAATTGCGTCATGGACCATCCCGGCGCCACCAGAATACGGAATCGCGATTGCATCGGCGAGATAACCGGGAGCAATTCTTCCGAGTCGGTCGTCTTGTTGCAAGGCTTTGGCCGGATTTAGCGTCACCATCTTGACGAGATCGAGCGAAGTCAAAGAAGGGTGATTTCGATGGGCCGTGCGCATTTCGGAGAAGAGATTGAGGGAGTCATTGCTCGCAAGACTATCGGTGCCGATGCAGACGTTTAATCCGATTTCGCAGAGTTTCTCCATTGAAAAACGATTATGATGAAGAAAACGGTGACTTTTCGGGCAATGCACAATGGAGAGACTTCGCCACTCGGGCTGGGCCAGCAAGGCAAAGTCGGCTTGGTCCAACTCGTTGGCATGAACGATGACGCAATGCTTACCGATCAGGTTGGACGAAAGTAGATAACGCAGGGGTGACATCGCTCCGCAGTCATCCATTTTTCGTCCCATTTTCTGGAGAAAATCGAAAAGCTCTCCTCGTCCTAAGGCAAACATTTCATATTCGGCCAACGACTCCGAGACGTGAGTCGTCAACGGCATTTGTAAGCTTTGTGCATACTCGTTGCTGAGACGATAGAGCTCGGCGGAGGTGGTATAGGGAGCATGCGGGCTCAGGCCGAAGCCGCCGAGCCAGGACTTAGGCGGCTCAAAAAACAACCAGGATCCAAATGCGTAGTCGTCTATCCAAGGTCGCGGACGAACGTCGATTAATTCGAGACAGAACCATGAACGAATGGGCGGCCGGGACAGCAAGGGCATCACCTGCGGTGCCGACAAGATATTGAGGACCGTTGTCACCCCGTACCGCCGCAACTCGTGAAATCCCTGCTCGATCCCGCTGACATAGTCGATGTCGGTAAGCGAGCGTTTAAGGGCGTTGATGCGTCCAATCCATTGCGGAAAGTTCCGCGATGGCAAGATCACGCCTCGTAAGAGGCTATATTCGAGGTGACAGTGAGCGTTGATTAGCCCAGGCAATACAATCACGTCCCCGAGATCGATAACCTCGCCGTCATGATGGGGCAGCACATCGGCCGCTTTTCCCACCGGTCCGAAGAGATTCTCATCGACCACAAATGCTCCGTCCACAAATTCGCCGGAGTCCATTGTTACCAAATTCCGGCAGCGATATGCGGTCATGTTGAGCGTTGTTTGACGGTCTCTCGGGCTTCCGCAACCAAGAGATTGCAAGCTTCGAGACAAAGAAACGGGATTGCCGGGTCGTGCTTCCCGAGCTGATCGTCGCTGATCGCGAATTTTGTTTCCGGCAGATTTCCGTTTGGACGTTTCCCGGCGATCGTCCACAAAATTGTCCGCAAGCAACCTCCGTCGGAACGGCAGAATCGACCGGCCAATTCATCTGCCTCAGCGTTAGTCAATTTTTGCGTGACACGATACATGCCGGTTTGCCGATTCAAAGTAGTCCGCAAATCGACGGGATTGATTCGGCGGTCTTCCCGGGCGAACCAGCTAGCGAGCGCTCCTGGATAAAAGTAGTCGATAGCGAGTTTTAGCGAATCGATCGAGTCGAGTCGAAGCTCCCAGCCAGCCAGCAAGGTCGGCGCACCTTTGAGCGGACGAAATCGGCCCTCTCGATCAAACCGCGCTAGATCGCGGGCGGCCGCCGGTTCGGTGTATATCCGAAGCGAGGGGCCTTCCCTAGGTTCGGCATCTTGCCGGTGGCGCACGATAAAGGAAATATCGGTGATGCGCCGAGCATTGATCTCTCCCAGATTCAAACTACCAATAGCAAGAATGCGCTGAAGTCGATCGCGGATCATGTCAATCGCTAACCGCCGATGCGAGATGCTTTTGGTCAAACTGATGGACCATTTCGAGAATAATCTCAGCCATCATCGGATCGGTCCCAATTGCACTGGCGTAATAAAGGGTACGACCGTTAAGCAGGTATGGATTTCGCCGGAAAATCTCCGCTCGGCTGGCTGTTCCCGTCGATTCGCTGTGAATGCCCAAGAGCACCGGAATGTCTTCATAACTGTGAAGACCGTCGGAAATAAAAAATGGCACCACGACTACCGACGGATAGTGCGTCAGGGATGGCCAGTTGGAAATTAGCGGTTCCTCCTCCATGTAAGCTGCACCCACCTCGGTATAGATTTGGCGCTCTCGGATTTTCTTGACTTGAGTTTTGACAGCGACAGCGGAGTTCTCGTTGAGCCCGGTTCCATGTCCAACAATCAGGAGACTGGTCTGCTCAGGTGCGACTGAGGGAGCGGTTCGGTTGGCTCGCTGCAAGATGAGGTCGGTCATTTGCGGATGATTCCCGACCGGCTCGCAATATTTAATTACTTTATTATCACGCCGGGTAATCGGTCCGGTTAGTTCCAGCTCTCGTGGTATTACTTTTTGGGTGAAGTATCCCTCACTGATAAAATGCGGAACGACATACACCTCTTCAGTTTCGACCATTCGTAGCACTTCTCTGAGACTGGGTTCTTCCTTCCAAAAGGCGCACACTACGTCCGCGAAAAGGCCTTTTTGGCGGATCGTGTCGGCGTGAGCGAAGGTCGGTCTACTGGAATCCGGGTTGATCGTAGAACCATGCCCGACAACGATGAGACTGCTGTCCGGTTTGAACCCGAATGGCTCCTCGTTCGCTTGCTGAATTTCCGTTGTCACTGCGAAAAGCACCTAGTTCAAATGTTCGTTCATCCTGATTTCAAAATAGTCCTACCGTTTCTGGATCCGGTAAAGCCCATCCTTGCCAGCGCGCCAGATACTCTGCTCGGGGAAGGCAGACGTAATGGGGGTTAGCAGCTGCTCGCAGCCATCGAACGAGGGTCACCAAATTTGGCTCAGCCATTGTCGTACATCCAGCCGACGGCCGGGTAGGTCCACGACGAATGTGGAAAAAGATGGCGCTTCCGTAACCCGGCACCGGCGGATCGGAGTTGTGCCTGATTTCGATCAACCAGCGGTAAGCGAAGTCCCCTAATCGCATCTTTGCCTTTTGGTACCAGGCGGGAGGGTTCATCGGGTCGACTTCAATATGCTGATTATAGTTTGGACTATTCAAATCGTCGACCCATCCGTCTCCCGGTTTGACGGTGTGGAACGGGTACTCAGAACCGCTCGGGAGCGATTGGTCATACGTGTAAATAGTGCCGATTTTGAAAATCCCGGCGGGCGCACGATCGTCTCTTTCGACCTTAGTTGGACCGCCGCCCTGCCCAACAATCTCGCCGCGTCCCCAAGCCAATCCGTGCTTGCCGAAGAGCACCTCCACTGGCGCACCAACTCGTTCCCATCTGCCGTTTAGCTTTTGCAACCGCTGCAGTTTTCCCGTCATGCTGTCCCAATTTGGTGCGATCCCTACGACGAGCTGACTTACCGCACTGCTAAGTTGCGATGCTGCAAAAGCGTGATTCGACGCCGCAAGCAAACAAAAGACGAGCGCCAGAAGTCGGTAGATCATTTCAGCGGGCTGGTCGGGCAGATGAGTTCGATGAAGCGCCGGCCCTCAGTTGTCAATACCGAGGCCGAGCCGCGATTTTGAATGTGGCCTTTGGTCATCCAGTTTTGCGGATAAGTGGAAGGATGAACCCAGCTCAATATTGGCTCTGTGGTGGACTCCTCGACTGCCCGGATTCGCAGCGGCAATCCCGTGCGGTCAAAAGTGAGTTCCCAAGACTGCCCAGTCTGACTGCCCTGAACGAGCCAAGGGTAGCGTTCCTGAAGATCCATTTGTGGCGAGCGGGGCACTATTACCCGGTACCAAGGCTCTCCGCTCTGCAAAAACTGAGCGACTGTGAGTGTTGGATCCTTTTGCAATTGGAGATAGAAGCGGCCGATATCGAGCCCGGCCAGGTTCATACCATTGTAGATACCGTGGCGATTAATATCTTTCGGGAAATATTTGCTCTGCCATTCGGTGAAATGACCGTTAAGCATCAAATTTAGCTCGAGGTGAACATGCGCTCGCTCCCGGTCAATTCCTTCTCCGGTGTGACCCATAACCGCCAACGGGGCATTCTGTGCCACCTGATCTCCGGGATTCACGGTGACGACGCTAAGATGCGCGTAAAGGCTGTAGTAAGGACAGTTCTCGAACAAATGCTCGACGACAACATATCTGCCATAGTTGGAATTTCCGGCGACTGTATTCGTGTAAGCCACTTTGCCTGGCGCAATGGCATGGACCACATCAGTCGGCTCTCCTCGGGCGTCTCGATTAAGTGGGCGGATATCGATTCCTTCGTGAAAACGAGTGTAGATGATCGCGGAACCGAATCGGACCGGATTTCGCACGAATCCGTACTGGCCTCCTTCCCAGGCTTGGCTTACCTGTCCTTCGAAATCACGCTGTACATATTGGTAGAAGCTGGCTGGATCGCCGTGAAGCAGGCCTTGGTTTTCGGTGGGCAGAATGAGCATCGGCGTCTGGCTCTGAACCAAACTTGGAGCGAGCAAAAGATATCCAGATGTAATAGCAAGAATCTTGCACGCCCACCGAAGAGCCGCAGAAAAGGGCAGTTTTGCCTGGTTTGTCTGTACCAAACGGAAGCCCGAGTGCGCAAAACTTCGGAAATTGCGGACACGGGCGAGGGCGAAAGCTCCAGGCGGCATGCACGATTGATAAAGGAATGGATAGGATTTGCAACCAACCACCTGTTTGGCTAAACGGTGCTGATGAATTTTCGTCTGAAGTTGTGGACCGTGATGGTCCTATGCCTGGCCGGTTGTTCGTCGCAGGGGCTTTATCGTTGGGTTCCCTTTGCTGGACACGGAAAGAAGGATCACGTTCCTGCCAAGGCGCGATCGGAAAGGAATAGCCCGTTTGGTCCGGTCACTGGTCCCGTGAACTATGGTTTGGAGATGCGGGTCCTGGTGAGTCCAAACCCAATTAAACTGAGTGACACCCATTCCTTGGAAGTGCGTATTCAGTTGATCAATCGAACGAAGAAATCCCAGAACCTGATTTTCGACACCGGGCGCGAATACGATTTCATCCTGCGGGATGCCAATGGCAAAAAGCTGGTGCAATGGTCAGACGACCAACCGGCCAACCCGAACCCTGGTTACGTAATCATCAATCCAATCGAGCGTTCTGAATTCGTCGGTAATGTCTCCACCCGAGATATGGTCGCCGGAAGGCCATACGTGTTGGAAGCGATAATTGTCGGTTATGACAAGATGCGGACAACGGTGAACTTGGAGCCGATCAAGTGACGGAGTGCTGTAGCCTCAGAGAGAACGGTGAGATGACGAATAGTGATTGGCGGTCCCAAGAGGTGCTCACTAATCCACCAATAGCGAGCATATCGTTACAATCGAACGAATCGGCACTGGCAACATTTAACGGCCGTTCCTCTGGCCGGATCGATCGATTCGGCCATGTCTACGCTATTTTTTTCCACAGACTAGATTGAGCGACGCTCCATTGATACTTGCGAACATGTTCTCGGATGAGAAATGGAAGCTCTTTTGAGCTGATCAGGTCAAATTCATTTCTTAGTTGTTCCTGGATCGCTTGCAACGTCGTTGTATTTGACCATGACTCGCTCGTTCCCAACCATTCCTCAGGCGGCGTAAACTCCGAGAGCCAGGTGTACGGCGAAGCAATAAGCAAATGGCCACCGCGATTGAGTACTCGGCGGAAGATGGCGAGCAATGCGCTGGGAGAATTGACGCGATCGATCAAATTTGCTGCCAGGACGAAATCGAATGTACCGAGGTCGGAACGAAGCTGTAACGCGTCACCCACCTCGAAGCGACATCGGGTTCGGTCGATGGTCGGGTCAAGTTGCCGTAAAACTGTGGTGTAGATAGATCCTTCTTCGTGCCGACGGAATCGAATTTGTCCTGTCCTTTGGATTTCCAAGGCCGCCGAGATAAACCGCTGCGATAGGTCGATACCGATGACCTCTGGTACGGTTCGCGCGAGTTCGAATGCCGAGCGGCCAACCGCACAACCTAGATCAAGCGCTCGATCCACGCGGCCGATGAGGGGAACGAACTCGGTTACGCAACGGATCGGGTAGAAGAGCGCATCGTGTGGACCAAACGGATAGGGAAGTTGGTCCTCCCCCTCTCCGTAGTGAAACAGCAGATATTGATCAACTAACGCATCAGACTCGTAGACGTTCATCGGCAATGACGGGTAGCCAAAAGCAAATAGTAACCTGTTCCCGCTGGCTCAGGGATCAGTCAGAGGTGAATCGTGATTAGTTGCTCCACCCTCCGATAGGCATCCACTCTCCAGGAAACGCCGGGAACGCCGTCATCGCCGAGAACGCCGGAAACGGAAAACGCCAAAAGTACTAGCGTATTCCTGTCTCCCCCAACTGGCGCCGCTGTTTAATTTGCTAATCACCTCTCACTTTTCACTGATCACGTTTGTTTACCCCGAGGCTGCGGCATCGGACTGCCGTCTTTAAGCCAGAAGCTTAGCCATATACGGAGCCGGTCGGAAGTTCTCGATTAATATTTCGGTGGTTCCATTTCGATGTATCCGAACCTGTGGGACCTGTATCTCCGGCGTTTTGTGCGGAGCAAAAAGGATATCATCGTGAGTTGCGTTCTTGCTGTCGGCGAACTTATCCGGAGTCAGGTGTCCTCCCAGATGGTCGCTGCGCCCGGTAGCAACATGCAAGGTCCCTAAAATCTTTTCGTCTTGAATATCACGACCCGAGACCGGCAATAGTTGGGTGCCGAAGCCCAATTCGCCGAGTTCTCCGGTGGCCGGATCGATAGCAATCTTCGATCGGTGCTCCTCGATTGTCTGTTTATTTCCCCGAATCAATTCAACAGCAATGATTCGCCCGTTTTCGACGGTCATCAGACCGATCGTACCATCCTCATATTTGAGCGGGAATTTCCCAGAAGCACCGGTCGGGACATAATAAATCTCGCCAGCCGGCAAATTGGCGACATCGGGGCCGCCACGGCACAGGCCATGGCTTTTCTGTGCTTCCTGTTTCGCGAGGTCCAGGCGAAGCGTGTGCTTCTCCCCGTTACAGCTAAAATCGATTTCAACCCAATCGGCTTTAGTCATCCCAAGCCGCAGCTTTTCCGCGTTTCGACTTACCTCATCGTAGTCGACCGCGAGGCCGCTACTGAGGATGGTTTCGTTTAAGCCATGGAGGGTGGCTCCGCGAAAACCATATTGCTTGGCAAACGCGGTCAGCGGAGCAGTTGCTGAATAAGTCGAAATACAAAGGATGAGCTTGTAACTTGGATAGACATCTTTTTCCAGGCTGACTTCTTTTCCCTGGGGAGTGACCGCCAGGTCAGGCAGATCGAGATTGCTGCCGCCGGTGATCTTATATGCGAAAAAGTCGCCTCCGGTGAGATTCAACTCTTTGAGATTTCTTAGCCCCTGATAGAAAACATCGTACGCATGTTTCTGGATGGTGAGACTCGGATTTTTGAGAAAACCAAAATCCTTGACTTGGTGCGGATCGTCGAGATCGATGAGGATCGCTACCCTCTCGCCCGCCTTGGGTTGAAATACTGTGCGCAGCAGGCGCGCCAAGTTAAACGGCGGGAAGGATTTCGGAACAGTGAGGTTTGTTACAGTGGACATAATGAAGCGTTCTTTTCCGCTTAAGTTTATTTAACAACGAACGGGATAAACGACAAAGCAAGTAGGATACGGAGGTTTTTGAGATGCGCTGCGTTAGCTGCGCTGGTGACAGCGCGAAATCCGGCCGGCAAAGCATCTTCCAACCGAGGGGGATACACGCCGGCCGGAAATTGGTGAATAGAGGCCATCCTCAAGGGAATTTGGCAACTTAACGGAACGTCTGAGCTGGGCGATGGCTTTTCGAATCGCCTGCTCCAACTCGACCTGCCTGGCGGCCTCATCGATTTCTGTCGTTCGACGATTATCTGGCGGAAGAAAATCGACCGGCGCAGATCGGTCCGCATTGTGGTAGTGATCGTTCGTAGAACGAGGAGTAAAAGTGACATTCATGGCAAATCCTCTTTATAGGGTGTTTCTGGCAGCCGATCAGGTTGCAAACGGTGCAGCGAGTCGATTGTTGGAGGCAGGTTAGCAGGGGACTTTGTCAGCCCTATGTCAGGAGGGTTAACCAAACGAAGCGCTATGTTTGCGTTATTCTCGATTCGCGCGTGTCAAAAAGAAATCATCCGGATGTTCCTCTTTGTTTGAGGGCCTCCTTCTTGATTTCTTCCATAAAAAGTGCCGGTGCGGGAGGTAATGGCTCTTGCCAGAACGCGGCAATCTTCAGCAGCGGAAAGTCCCTAAGCCCGATCACGCGCAGATCGGGTCCGTACTGAATCCCCGGCGCCAGAATCGATAATCCGATTCCGTAACCGGCAGCGCAATAGGTCTGCACCATTTCCAGAGTGGAAAGTTCAATACCAATTTCCCAGCTGGTTCCTCTCTCTCGTAGACCATCTTGGAAGGTCTTGGCGAGCGCAGAGTTGGGCGGAACGGAAATCAAGGGCATCGGCCTTTGATCCAATATTTCCGAAAGTTTCTTCAGAGGGCTCGCCGAGTGTACCAGCAGGACCAACGGCAATTCCAATAGCACTTCGGTACGAATGCCACTGGGCGGTTTGTTATAAAGCTCGGTGATTGCTAAGTCGACTTCCTGCGCCAAAAGGAAGGCTTCCGCCAACGATTGATCTGCCTCGCGTAATACCAACTTCAATTCGGGCACTCTTTTCCGCAGACGGCCCAAAAGCGTTGGCCCGTATTCTCTGAGCAGCGCAGTCGAAGCGGCCAGCCGAAGTTTCTTTCCGCCTTGACCGCGCAGTTCATCGGAAATCAATCCTAGATTTTCGAAAAACGGCTGAATGAACCGGAAGAGCCTTTCGCCCGCTGGCGTCAAAAGAAATGGCCGTCGTTGAAACAATTTCTGGCCCAGGTATTCCTCCAGTTGGAGAATCTGGCCACTCACGGCCGGCTGCTGGATACCGTAAGGAATGTGACGAACGGCAGCACTAATTCCTCCATGCTTAGCAACAAAAAAGAAAAGCTCCAAGTGATGAACATTCACGGCGCATCAACGTATCAATCGATTTTAGCGGTTGAAACTAAAAGCGACAGAGAGCAATTTTTTTTGCTCTGGCTCGGTGCCGAACGGAAATCCTGGCTTCAGCAATCACTTGCCCCGACCTAATGCTTGGCCTTATATAACACCTCCTATTTAGCGTTATTAATGGCCTCACAATTTGGCGTTCTTTTCCGAGTAGCGACCTGGGGTGAGTCACACGGCGGGGGCGTCGGCGCAGTGGTTGATGGTTGCCCGCCCCGGGTTGCGCTTACGCCAGAGGATATTCAACGGGAGTTGGACCGTCGCCGCCCGGGGCAAAGTGAGATCGTTACCCCCCGTCGTGAAAAGGATCGTTGTGAGATCCTTTCCGGAGTATTTGAAGGCAAAACGCTTGGAACTCCGATTTCGATCTTCGTCAAAAACGAGGACGCGAGACCGGAAGCGTATCGAGAAATGCAGTCGGCCTATCGTCCTTCTCATGCCGATTTCACATACGAGGCAAAATATGGCATTCGCAACTGGCAAGGCGGAGGTCGGGCTTCGGCGCGTGAAACGATTGGGCGCGTTGCTGCGGGGGCTATCGCTAAGAAAGTCTTAGCGGAGGCGGTTCCGGCACTGGAGATTGTTGCCTACGTAAAAAGCGTCCACCACCTGGAGGCGGTGATCGATGTGGAAACGGTAGACAGCCAGGCGGCTGAGCAATCGATTGTTCGTTGTCCTGATCCGAAAGTTTCGGATCTGATGATCGAGTTGATCAAAACGATGCGCAAGGAAGGCAATTCGGTCGGCGGAGTGATTGAATGCGTGGTACGCAATGTGCCGGTCGGATTGGGTGAACCAGTGTTCGATAAATTGGAAGCAGACCTGGCCAAAGCAATGCTTAGTCTGCCGGCAACGAAAGGTTTTGAAATTGGTTCCGGGTTTGCCGGAAGCCGGATGACCGGGAGCGAACACAACGATCTCTTCGAAATGCACGAAGGTAGAGTGACCACTAAGACCAATTATTCGGGAGGTATCCAAGGCGGTATCACCAATGGAGAACCGATAGTCTTTCGAGTGGCGTTCAAACCTACTGCCACCATTCTGCGGCCTCAGCAGACGGTCGATGTAACCGGCGGTTCGACGGAATTGACGGCCCGTGGCCGTCATGATCCTTGCGTACTGCCACGGGCAGTACCGATGGTAGAGGCAATGGCGTTGCTCGTCCTCTGTGATCATTGGCTCCGGCAGAAGGCTGCCAACTGACCGGAGCGATCGATGTCGGGCATCGGTGCAGATGGCTCGGAATATTGGCGGAATGTGTTTTTCGCGCTTGCCGGCGGGTGGGTCCTTCTGTCGTTTTTGCGCGGTTGGACGCAAGGCATTCTGAGGCAGTTACTTGTGCCTTTGGCGGTTTTTGGTGCTTTGGTCGCAGTCATCTTGGTCACGCCGACCGCATCCGGATATCTTTACCAGAACACGCGGTTACCCGCCTCCGCCTTGCTCCTTGGCTTTGCCATTTGGTTGTTCGCTTATAATTTGTTGGTATTTGTCGGCGGCATCATTTTCAAGCGCACGCGAGAGCAAGATTTTGCGATCGTTCGCTTGGTTTTCGGTGTGGGTGGGGCGATCATTGCGGTTGTTTATGCGTTTCTCCAGATTTGGGTCATCGTAGTTGGAATTCGGATTCTCGGCCACGTCGCTGAGGATCAGATCGCGGTCCAATCATCGCGGAACGCCGCTTCCAGCGGGCTGGTGGTGGGACTCGCCCGCTTAAAGAACTCGTTAGAACTTGGATCGGGTAAAGTTGTTCTCGACCAACTGGATCCCGTGCCACTGGAGGCCTATCGTCGATTGGATCAATGCACTCAGTTACTGGCGAATCCGCGTGCGATTGGGCGTTTGCTTGAGTCTCCGGCGCTCCGTGGTATCTGGGAAAATCCTAGAATCCGGGCTTTGCAGGCTGATCCTGAGATATTAGAAGCGATCAGGAGGGGTGATTTCTTATCCATTCTATCGAATCCGAAAGTTTTCGCTTTGTGGACCGATCCGAGTATACGAGCGCTGCTATCAGGGGATCAAATCCAAGCGGCCTGTGACTATGCGAAAGAGGAAGCGAAGCAATGATCGTATCCGATAGCGGCGGGTGCGTGCGGTATGGCGGGTCCGTCCCGGACTGCCGAGTCGCGTGGTTAGGCCGAAAACTTTGCTGCGGGACGATATCATCACCAGTATGATTCAGTCGTACCCAGTATGATTTATCGGGCGGATTACCGGCATGAGTAACGATTACGTAGCAACGATTGGGTTGGAAGTGCACGTGCAACTAAAGACCAGGACAAAAATGTTTTGTGGTTGTGCAGTGGAGTATGGCGCGGAGCCGAACGTTCATGTCTGCCCGGTTTGTCTAGGTCTTCCTGGATCGCTGCCCGTCATGAATCTCGCGGCCTTGAAGATGACGGCGCTAACCGGCTTGATCTTTAAATGCGATATTGCGGGGATCTGTAAGTTCGATCGGAAAAGCTACTTCTATCCAGACATGCCGAAGAACTATCAGATCTCTCAATATGATTTGCCCCTCTGCCAAAACGGAGAAGTACCGCTGTACGACTTGGCCTACCCTAAAGACGCTCAAAAGAACATTCGGAACCGGGACAAAAAGGTAAGCCTGACGCGGATTCACCTGGAAGAAGATGTGGCCAAGAGCACGCATTTTGAGACGACTACCGGTATCGATTTCAATCGGGCAGGAACGCCGCTCATGGAAATTGTTTCCGAGCCAGACATCGAATCGCCGGAAGAAGCGTTCGCCTACCTTACCTCACTAAAACAGGCGTTGATCTACGGAAATGTGAGCGACGCCGATATGGAGAAAGGACAACTGAGGTGCGATTGCAACGTCTCGGTTCGTCCGCGCCAGCAAGCGGAATATGGCGCAAAAATCGAGTTAAAGAACCTCAATTCAATTAGCGGGGTGCGACGCGCCTTGGCCTTCGAAATCGAACGCCAAATTGGAGCTCTATCCAGGGGAGAGAAACTGCGCCAAGAAACGCGCCGTTGGGACGACGATCTAGGCGAAACGATTTTGATGCGGACCAAA
>Ga0137401_10000025_pt1 | contig 42347 bp, 64 predicted proteins | sample CZOMad1_1_16fung_FD_108286 | JGI IMG/M metagenome (GOLD analysis project Ga0137401, IMG submission 108286) | Vadose zone soil fungal communities from Angelo Coast Range Reserve, California, USA - CZOMad1_1_16fungal (Illumina Assembly) | ecosystem: Environmental > Terrestrial > Soil > Vadose...
CCCGACGGCCCGTTCGTGCTCTATGCGGAGCATGCGGCGCGCGTGAAGGTGCTCGAAATGGCACTGACAGCCTGCAGCAACGAATGCTTGGATGAGCACTGCAATGTCTACAAGATCGTGCAACGCGCCCTCGCACTCGCACTGGAGCCGAAATGAGCATTAGGCGATTCGATCCGTGGAAAGACCGTGGCGGATGGCAGCATCTCATGGAGGAAGGACCCGAAGGCCGATACGTCGCTTTCACTGATTACGAGGCTCGCCTAGCGGAGCATGCGGCGGAGGTGGCTGAGTTGCGCAAACATCTCGACAGCGCATATGACACGCTGGACTACTTCGGCCACTCACCGCCCTATGACGGCTCGCAGGCGAGAGCTGATAAGGCGCGTATCACTCACCTCGAAGCCGCCCTCACTCTCCTCACCAACGGCATGAAGTATTCGGCTGAGGTGGTGACGATTGCGCGAGAGGCGCTGGGGGCCTCTACGGAAACGAAAGGAGAACAGGGATGAGTGAGCGTTGGGATAACCATTTTCTCGGGATGGCACTGTATCACTCGAAGCTCTCCAAAGATCCGGCTACGCGAGTCGGTAGCGTCATCATTGGCCCTGACCGAGAGATTCTATCGGCTGGCTTCAACGGCTTCCCACGCGGCATTGCAGATACGCACGAGCGCCTACACAACCGCGATACCAAGCTCAAACTGGTAGTCCATGCCGAGATGAACGCCTTACTGGCAGCCGCTCGCACTGGCATGCGGTTGAAAGGTTGCACACTCTATCTTGCCGCGACCGATGACACCGGTTTGGTATGGGGTGGGCCGCCGTGCACACGCTGCACCGTCGAAATAATCCAGGTTGGTATCAGCGAGATCGTGAGCCATCCGGTCAAGGCCGCTGCGTCTAAATGGCACGAAGATCTGATACTTGCAAAATCGTTGATCGAGGAATCTGGAATCATCTATCGCGAGGTTCCATACTTCGCGCATGCGCAAAGAGCGCTGAATTCCTGCCAGCCAATTGTGGAAGAGCAGCGGGGTGGTGCCACGATACGGCACTCTGGTTCGGAAATGGCCTGTGAGTCACAGAAGTGGACACCCTGCTGGTGCCCCTATTGCGGTGAGCCACACAGCCCAGCCATACGCGAGACAAAAGATGGCTGAACCAAATGGAATCGAGAGGCAAGCAGCGATGGACGAGGCCGCCGCACAGACGCTCACGTATCGTGAGGGCATAGATATGGTGAAGCCCACTGAAGCCTTTGGTATGTGTTACTACGCGTTTCTGGCTGGTATTCGCTTTGAACGCAAACAGTCTGACCGGGGAAAGAAGCATGGTTAAGCGACTCTACGCCAGCACGGTACTTTTGAGCGAGCCGAATACGGGCGCTGAGTTCTGCGTGGTTGCGGCCGATGATTACGACGCCCTCGCCGCCAAAGTTGCAAGCATGGATGGCGAATTGAATCAGGCGGCTGACGAATCCGCCTTCAAGGCGGCCCGCATCCGTGAACTGTCGGAATCGTTGCTAGCAAAAAGCGCCAAAATAGGCGAACTCGAAGCGCTATTGCGTGAAGTACAGACGCGATGGTGGCCGGGATGTGCGCCAATGATGGCGCGTATCGGTACCGCCCTGAGCGGGGCGAGGACAGCTTGCGCTGCACCGCACGAGGCGGGCGCGGTCTGCCCTCAGTGCGGGTTCGTGGATAACTCGCGCATGAACTCGGCGAGGATAGCCAAACCCTGCACCTGCGGCTCTCCCTCTGGTCCGCACGAGCCAGATTGCACGGTGTTGGGGGAGGGGAAAGTATGAGCCTCGATTGGCCGTGTCTCCAACGTCCGTGCGCGCTATGCGGTGAACCAATGGGCAAGCATGTCGTGCCTGGCCCGAAGGATCATGAGGCGAGGCTAGTCGGCGCAATGGGTCTCGTGTGCCCGTCGAATCACATTCACGAAGAATCGACTGTTGCCGACAAGGTGAAATCGTGACTCAGAAAGCACAAAGGCTAACGAATGCCCCAGGGGGCCGTACAAATCTCGGCACAGGGCAGTTTGGTTCCTCGTGGAACATTGGGAGGCGGGATGGTGAAGCGCTACAACGGCCAGTTAGCGATTTACACGGATCAGGGAGTCGAGGAGTTCCTCAATGGCACGTTCGTCGCTGCCGCCGACTACGATGCAATGGATAGTGCGGCAACCGCCCTCGGCATCCATGTGCAGCATTGCGAGTCCCGTATCGCGGCGCTGAAGGCTGCGCTGCTGCGTGCTCACGAAGCGATGATTGGCATCAACATTTTCGTGACGTCGCGGGAAAAGATCAACCATCCTACCGGTACCGAGTGGTGGCATGCTGAAATGGATGCGGTCGGTGCCGCTCTCGCACCGCGCAAACAATTTGGATGTGATTATTGCGAGGCGTCATTTGATACCGTTCCGGAACGGGCTACTCATGAAAAACTGCATCGTGAGGAAACTAAAGCCGCTCTCGCACCTGAATCACCTAAAGGGGGATAAATGAAAGCCGAACACAGCGTCTATGTCGATTGCAGCATGTACGACTACGGTACCCCTGAAATACCCAATGAATTGCCTCACCCTCGGGACATTCCGCCCCAGGAAGGCACTATCAACTACGTTCAGGTGCCCCAATCACTCTATGATTCTTGGTGGCTACTGTACGAATTCGCGACAACCGAAGCACGTGATGCGTTTATGGCGAAGCCGCCCGCAGTGTTTCGCAAGGCGCACATGTATGAACGCGATCAGGCGTTTTTCGATAAGTGGACGGGCACCTAAAGGGGGATAGGATGCGAATCGTTACCGAAATCATCCAGCGGACCTATTGCGAGTGCGGGGCGGAACTGTTCTCGGCTGATGATTGGTCGCGGCACAATCGACAGCATATGCTCGAATATTGGAACGCCACACCCGAACGTCGCCGCATCTTGCAAATGACCGAAGGCTGTCTCAAGGAGCCAGTTGAATCACGGCGCTGAGCTGGGCTGCGTCTTGGAGGGGTAATGCACTACAAATATCAACTCATCGCGTTCTATCAGCTAATCCGTAAGCTGCTGTTTCGGCCCATCGTCACTGGATTGCATGAGGGCGAGACCTTCATCCTCGATCATCTGCATATCAAGGATGCCCAATTGATCGACTGCACCATCATTTATGGTGGCGGCTCGGTCAAGATGGAGGATTCCAAAATAGACGCTGGCAGCGATGGCGCAATTGTGGTGTTCGGCAAGGCCGCGAATACCCTGAAGTATATGCAGATATTTGACGGGCAAAAGATCATCTTTTACACGTTCCCCAAGTCATTTAGAAAGCTGGTGGATCCTACGGCGCCAACTGAATAACCGCACTCAATTGTGCGGCGTCTTGGGAACAGGCTGTGAGGACGTCCCCAAGAGCTGATTCAACGCTTGAATGGCTGCTGGGGACCGGGGCTGGTGTTTCAGTTCCGCTGGCCACGCCTCCGGCTTGGGACACGGCACAACTACCGCCGGCGGCACGGATGTACAGCCGATGAGCAGTACCAGCGGCAGCATAGGCAAGGTCAGGCGAATCTTTGATGGCGTCATAATTGTCGATTACTCCCTGTAGACGAACGTGATCAGCCGTGGCCTGTTTTTGCTGTGCCAGGATGGCTTGGGTGGCGGCCTCGGCCATCGCCGCGTGGTCGCGCTCTAATGCGGCCCTAGGCCCATTGCCGCCCAAGCGCCAACCAACACAGAACGCGGCGACAAGGACGATGACGAGAAGGCCAGCTTTCGCATCCAAAAATGGGTTCACAGGTCGTCCGTTCCGATGCCCATCTTGCCGAGCAACCGCTTCATGGCCGTGAACATCCGCCCGGCTAGGTTCTTGCTGATGGCCCCATCGTTGCGCACAGTGGCGATCTCGTTGCCGATATGCGCCCGGGTCTCCTGGTTTTGCACCGCCAAGCTGCGCATGATCTCGATCTTGGCTACGCCAATGGCGTGGAGCACTTCATCGGTACGGTCTTCCTTCTCGTCAGTCATCGCCTCTTTCTCTTCGTCACTTGCCTATTCGGGCCAGAGCAATGCCCACGATGCCGATGACGATCGCGCCCAAGAACGTACCCAAGCCTCCCCAGACGAGCTTTTCGATTCGACCTACATCCTTGACCAGTGGTGCTATCTCCTTTTGTATCATCTCTGCGATGGTCACCCGTGATAACTGCCTCTCATCTATTTTAGCCAACCGCACATCGATTTTCGCGAGCTTCGAGTCTAAGTGCCGAAAACTCGACTGCACGTCGCGGCGAAACTTGGAGGTCTCTCCGCTGACCGGTGCTTGGACGCTTTGAACCGCGTGCTCTCCGGTATCGTCACGGTCATATTTCGGGTCCACTCACGGGTCCGGCGCTGTCGTGTTGCCGCTGATTTGCGCCGGGGTGAGGGCCGGATGCGTGCCGGTCGCCTCCGCAATCGCCGTAGTAGACTCGTGCACCTCTTTGGTCAACTGCGTGTTGACATCGAGCTTGCGACCGTTCTCGGCGGATTTGCGCAACTGGATGACCTGCGTGATCTGCAGCGCCAAGTTGCCGATGACCGTGACTAAGCCCGCCACCGCCGCAATGGTCGCCGCCAGGTCGACCGAGAGGGTCATGTGTACAACTGCCCACCGGTCGTCGCTGGCATGTCGCAGATGGTGGTGCTGTATGGCACCCACGGATTCTGCGGATGGAAATAGGGAAGCGGTTGCGGCATGTAAGGCTGCGGATACCATACCGGCACATACACCGGCCGCGCCTCCAACTCGCGCACCCGCTTTTCCAGTTCCTCGATCTTGTCTTTCATCGTCATGCGAATCCTCCTCCGGCTCCACTGTATGCATTCAATAACTGCGCGAAGGTGCGCTGCGGCTGGCTCGCTGGATTTCCAGGTAGACTCGCCCACTCGCCACTGCACTTGCTGATTGCCGCTGCGATCTCGCCCGCATAGATCAGATCCAAGGCCCCGCGCTCCTTGATGAGCTGCACGGCGCAATCGTCTTGGGCATCGGGCCCGAAGTTCTGCAGATGCAGAATGCCTTTCAAGCGCACCCAGGTCGGCTTGATCAGTTGGTACCTCCCGGCCGCCGTGCTCCAGCAGGGCGGATGAAGGCCAGCGGCGATACACTGCGCGTCGGCGAGCTGCTCACCCTTCCACTCTGGCAGATTGTCGGGCGGGCGCGGTTCAGCCGGGTGGTAGTTTAAGTCACGGATGACGTGCTTGAAGCCAAAGCAGCAACGGTATGGTTCTGGCGTTCTGTCGCTTCCTTCAGCGTGGGACAGCATTGTCAGGAAACCCTGTAAATTTGCGGTCATTTGCATACCTACAGGTTAGACTCGGCTATCCAGTCGACCCCAAGTGCGTTGGCCGCTCCAGTCGTCACCCTGCACCAGCCCTTTGCCGTGCCCACGGTCACACCCATGTGCACCGCGTGATCGCCGATAATCCAGCTGCCCGCCGTTGGCACGCTGGAGAAGTTCGCCTCGACATTGAATCCGGTGCCAGAATTGCTCATGAACGAAGCCGTGGCCCCCGTGGTGTTGCCCCAGTTCACCGATTTGTCCAAAAAGCTGTTGGTGGTGGTGCCTGCGGTAAAGACCGCCACCGCCCCGCCTGAATTGACGTAGCCGCCGGACACCCGCACCTGCGTGCTCGCCTGGACCGAAAGACCCGGCGCCGTGCCGCTCGCGTTCATGGTGACGCCGTTCAAGGTCGCGACCGTGCAGCCGTTCAAGCTCACCGCGGCCACCCCGGCGACGTTCGACACGTTATTATAATTGCCGCCCGTGACGGTCAAGCGGGTGACCTTGAACGTGCTGTCGACCGTGACTTGCAGAGCGTTCGCTGTGTTGGTGTTCAGGGCCGAATAGTTGCCCCCCGTCAGGGAAACATCGTTGATATTGGCACCGCTCGTGAGGATGAGTACCGGCGCTCCCGTGCCGAAAGCCTTGACATTGTTCGGGCCGATATCGACGTTGCTCGAGGCGGCCACCCGAATGCCAGCACCCAATACCGCGTTGCCGCCCGGGCCGCTCGCATTGTTGGTCGATGGCATGTTGACCGAGTTCCCAGTGATCTCTGCCCCGCCTGGGCTCGACGTCACCAAAATCCCATCGCCCTGCGTCATGCCGCTCACATTGTTATTCGCGATGATCGCTGGGGTCAAGCCTGCCCCCACTTGGCTTACGCCAATGCCAGCTGGGGCGAGCGACCGAGTGAGCGTCGCCGTGCAGCAGTTGAAAATGGTGTTCCCAGTGATGACCAGGCCACCGTTGCCGATGCCGACGCAATAGATCCCAGCGCCCGCATCTGCAAACGCAGAGCCTGAGATGCTCTCGACGTAATTGTTCGTGATCTGATTGTTGCAGTCGGTCGCCGGCGGCGGCGAGCCCGCGCTTCCCGACATATAGTGCACGATGCCGTAGGCGATGTGGGCACCCACCCGGTTGCCGGTGATCAAGTTACGGCGCGGAAAGCCGGTCGAAGCGGTCGCTTGATCCGGATCCTGCAGTTGGATGCCGAAGCAGTTGGTGCCACCAAAGCACTGGTTGTTCGAGATGACATTCTCGACTGCCCCCGCGGTGGCCGAGGATAGGCAGTAGATCGCGATGTCGCCGAAGTTGCCGTTGCCCTGGAAATTGTGGGCATAATTGTTGTCGACTTTGCAATAGTTCGAGCAATCGAGCCACACGCCAAAGCCCCACATCCCGGTCATCTCCACCCGTTCGACCGTGCAGGCGGTGCTGTTCAAGAGATACACTGCAGCGGGATGGCCACCACCTGCAACTGCGGTGTTGACGATTTTCACATCGCGCAAGGTCGATTTGGTAACACCCGACATCTTCACCTGCACCTGTGTGCCGGTGCTCACGGTCAAGATAGAGGCGGATCCATCCCCGTAGAAGGTCTGCCCCGATTGCATGTTCAAGGTGCCGGAGCATTTGTACGTACCGGCCGGGAGATATACCCGATTGTTGCTCAAGAGCGCGTTATTGATGGCGGCCGTGGCATCGAGAACACCGGCAGGATCTGCCCCGTACCTCCACGCATGGCCCCACGGGTAGGCATAGGTTGAGGGGGTGACGCCGGCGGCCACCTCCGCCGCGCTCTGCGGAAAGAGCAACTGGCCAATGTCGGCGGCCGAGAGGTAGGAGGATTGGTAGTTGTCTGCGCTCCAGATTGTCGTTGTGCCATCGGGAGTCTTTAGCGCGAAATTGTAAGCACCGGGCCCGAGTCGCACAGTGGCCGAGCCGGTAGAATCTAAGGTTATTGGATTTGTGTTAGCAACGGTCCCGGCAGCATCACTGTATGTAATTTTTGGAGTAGTCGTACCTCCGGCCCAGGTGTAGAGTAAGTACCCCGCAGCAGGTAAGCCTGCGGGATCGAACTGCCGAAAGATCGGCGTAAAGAGAAAAGGAATTGCCATAAATAATACCTTCGTACTCGCGATGCTGATCAAGCCCTTCGCGCTGCTTGCCTTATGTGCATTGGTGCTCGCGCCCGCACGGATGGCCGTGCAGCGCAAGATGAAAGACGGAAAGCTGAAGCGGCTCTTACTGCGCCGAATTTCCTAGCAGCGCGCTCGAGGTGCCCAAGGTGCCAAAGAGGCCCTGACGCGCCCAGATCGCTTTGGCCACCGTGGGATCGATGCCCATCTGCAGCAGCCGCTGTGCCTCTACGGGATTCAAGGCAGCGTTGGCGACTTTGCTCAAGACCTGCTGTTCACCCGCTTTGGCCACGAATTGAGCGGGGCGCATGAGAGACTGCATCAGGGTATTTTTCGCGACCCCCTCGCCCCAACTCTCCGGCAGTCCCATCGGTCCCAAGACCTGGCGCAGCATGTTTTGACTCACCAAGTTCTGCGCCGTGTTCGATCCTACGCCGCGCCCCAAATCGGTGGCATTGACCCGCCTTGCCAACTGCTGGCCGATCTGCGTGATGGTCTGCATCTGCTGCGGGGTCATGGTGCTTGCAAGGGTTGCCGCTTTGTTGCCGGTCACATCGGCCGCAATCACATCGCCGCCCCGTACCCCCCTGGCAAAGGACTCGCCGCTCATGCGCGGGATATCGACGCCGAAGTCGGCGAGTGCCGGGTTTAGGCGATTGGAAAGCTCTTGGCCGATCTGCATCTGATTGATCGGCCTGGAGGCAGCGGCATAGGCCGCATCGGCCGCGCGCAGTTCGGGCACGTTCGCCTGCGTCCAGTTATTCAATTCTCCCAAGGTGCCCTTGAGCGCTCCCACTTCGTGCGAGCCCATGCCCATCTGCGGCCCTGAGCTCGCCATGTCCGCGAGGGCCATTTTCAAATACTGAATGTTCTTGCCGTTAAACGTTGTTCCGCCCAGGGTATTCGTGCCCAGGGTCTCGCCGCGCTCGGCGGCCAGCGTCGTCGCCCGCCCGGCAGCGGCTTGCAGCGAGGGGCGTTGCAGGAGTGCATTCAAGGCCGGATCCGCCGTGGCCGTCGCCCGCTCGGCTGCGGCATAGAGCGGCGCTGAGACTGCGGTACGTGCGGCCTGTGCCGTCTGCATGTCGGCCGGCGTGCCTGCAATGTTGCCCAACGCCCCCTGCAGCGCCTGCCGGTTTTGGGTCATGCGCTGGGTCATTTCGTTCAAGGTGGCCGGATTGACCGAGAGTTGCCGCTCGAGCTGCGAGATCCCGGCATTGCCGGAGAGCTCGGCGGTGGTCGGCTGCACCCCAGGCAAGATATTGGCGCTGTTCGCGCGGATGTTCGAGAGCACATCGGCCACCGCCGCATCGCCGCCGGCAAAGGTGCGCAAGGTCTGCGCCGCGATGGCATCCTGACCCCGGTTGAAGAACGGCTGTACAGTCGATTTGAGAGCATTGTAGCCCACCCCCACTGCCCTACCCACCCCAAGGCCGATCGGCCCAGCCAGGGCTCCTAGGCCCGTATTGGCGAAGGTTTCGCCAGTGCTCACGGAGGGCTGCAAGGCGCCGGACCCCGCGCCGATCGCCGCGGCGCCGGCGAGCGTCCCGGCCCCCGGAATGAAGGCGGTGGGCAACAAGTCGGCGACGGTGCCCGCGATCATCCCCGCCCGGCCTGCGCCGGTCTGCATCAAAGGAGCGTCGAGGGCGCGCGATTGGGCGACGTCCTGGCGCGAGACCAAGCCCGCGTACTGGCCCGCACCGCGGCCTAGGTCATAGGTCGCCTTGCCCGCGCCCGCGAGAAAGTTCTGAAAGCCGCTCGGGGAAACCGGGCTTTGCGCCGCCTGGGCTGCGGGTGAGCCGGTGGGCGCCACTTGGCCATTGCCGAGCACGTCATAGGATTGCGGCCGGTGCGCGCCGGTGACCTGCGCGATAACAGCGGAAGGATCCGCATCATCAGGCCCTTCGATCTGATATTTGGAGCCGTCGGGGCCGACAATCTGGTATTTGGCCACTACTCCACCCGCGTCACGGAGAAGCCGCCGATCTGCTTGGTCTCGCCCACCGCATGAGCTTGCCCCTGCACGCCCGTGGATTTGGCCAGATCGTTGATCGTCAGGTGCGGATTCTTCGACTGCTGCAGGTTCAGGATGTCTTCCTGCGTGAACGGGATCGCTTTCGACATGCGGTCATTAATGGCGCGAATCTGCTCTTTTTGCGGCTCAGTCAACCCCGGTTGCGTCAGAATGGACTCCAAGCCCGCCTGCGAGATCTGCCGAATCTCCGCCATGCGCTGCAGCTTGTTGATTTGCGTATCGCCTGGTTTGAGCTCCACCTGATCCATCTGCGCGGTAAGGGACCCAGGGGGCATGTTGCCCGCCGCTTCGATGGCGGCCAAATTGCGCTTGACGCCCGAGACCATGATCCCATACGCCTTGGTATCTTCCTGGCTGACCTTGTTGGTCAGCGCGTTCTTCATCGAGGTCAGGATGCCACCATGCTGCGGATTGGCGATCCCAAACCACCCCGAATCGGTATTGATGCCGAGCTTCATGAGGTTTTCAGCTGACTTCGTCACCTCATTCCCGGCGAGAGTCAACCGACCTACCATCTGTTGCACACGCCCCATGCCCTGCCCGGGCTTGGCCGCTTCCGGTGCGCCCACGTTGAGGCCGGTATCATGGCCCGGCACGATCCATTGTTTCTGTGTCGTGCCATCGGGTTGCGGCACGTCGACCAGTTGCGGCTTGCGATTCTCCGAGCCTTTCGCCGCCAGCTCGTCACGTCGTAATTTCAGTTCGGCGGCCTGGTACGGGCTCATCGCATCCGGTGAACCGGCTACGATCTGACCGCCCTGATAGGCCGCCTCGCCCGGCTTCAAGGTGCCTGAGAATCCAAAGTCCTTCGGCGGCTGGCCCAATTGCGCCGACAGCTGTGCATGATAATCGGACGCTGCACGCTGGGCATTTTGCACGGTGAGCGCGGTGGGATCGGCGGCATTTAAGCCATGCTGCTGCGCCCAGCCTTTCCACTGCTGCAGCAACTGCGGGTTGTTCGCAATGACGATATTCGCTTGCGGATCGGTCGCGACCCGTTCGGCTAGGTTCATTGGTCCCTGCAGCTGCAGTTTCTTCTGCTCAAGCGCGTTCTGCTGGCCCAATTGAGCGGACTTCAAGGGATCGCGCCCCTGCAACACATCCAACGCCATCATGGTGTTGACATTGGGCGACTGGTAGCCCTGAGAATCACTGGCGCTGACTGCGCCCTGCGGGCCGTTCTGAATGCCTCCAGACTGCCCGCCGGTCGATTCACCGGTTGGCTGTGTCTGTCCCGCCAACTGTCGCGCATATTGCTGAATCAGCCCCTGCTGCGCCATCGTTTGGCGCAGCTGATCGATTTGCAGCCCGCGTATCTGCTGCTCCTGCGGTGCTGCAGCCGCTTCGGTCGCTCCTTGCTGTCCGCGCAGATAGGCGCCCAAGATATCGGGGTTTTGGAGCTGGGGCAAAGCAGAGGAAAATTCAGCCATACATCCTCACGGTTGCGGTGGTGTCCAGATGTAACCGCCCTGATTGATCGCACCGCCGCCGCCGGCGCCCGAGTTGACGTTGTAGCCACCGGTCGGCGTGTTCTGGTTGTAGTAGGCCTGTGATCCCTGCCATTGATTCTGCAAGTTCTGCTGCTGGCTGTAGTTGCCGTAGATCCCGGAGAGGCCCGAAAGGCCCGCATTGATCGCATTACCCTGATTGATGTATCCCGAGGCTTGCGCGTTGCCTGAATAAATCTGCGCACCCGTCACTTGATTGGCCGCATTCTGGCCCGCCGCTCCAGTCGCCTGGGTCGCGGTCTGTCCCAGGCCCGCCAAGCTCTGCAGGCCGTTCAGGTACTGATTACTGGCGTTCGTCGCATAGCCCTGGCCATACTGCGTCAGCGCCTTCTGTGCGGCTCCTGAGTCGAGTAAACCCTTGGCGGCAAGGTTTCTCTGCACCGCCTGATTGCCCTGTTGCAGATTGAATTGATAGCCGGGCAGGGATTGGATGAGCTTGTTGTCCGCCGCTCCCGCGTTGGGGTCGACCTTGCCATCTGCACCGGGTAGGCCGTAGTAGCCCTGCAGCGCATTGAGCGCAGAGCCGCCCGCTTGACGCCACGGCGCTTGATCGGCGCGCGTCTGGTCGTACATGGCGAGTTGGGTGTTGCTCGCGGTCCGCGCGGCATCGCGCTGCGCATCGGCGGCTTTGCCTGCGCCGCTTGCCGAAATCGCACCGCCTGCGATGGCTCCGCCTGCGGCAATGGCTGCTGCAGCGATGAATACACACATAATTAGATCCTTTTTTCCATGACGATATCGTCGCCGACATAGCCTCTGGCTTTCAGCACTTGATAAATTGGCCCATCAATGTGCGTCGGCCAGCCAATCATCTGTACGTTCAAATCTTTCATCGCCCGTTCGAACTTATCCGCAACGATGGCGGTATAGGAGCGATACTCTGGCTCGATATAAATCGAATCGCCGTACCCACAGAGAATCTTCTTGTGATGCAGACTGTGGTGGGTAAAGCCGACGACATAGCCCTTGAGCGACTCATCGCGCAAGGTCACCAATACCACCGATCCTGTGTTGGCAAAGCGCTCGTACACTTCGAAGTTCGGTTCGATATCGAAGTCACGCTCGCCGAAATATGCGCACGTCTCTTGCTTGATCAGCGTGCTTTCGTTCCAGCACTTTTGCGCGAGAGGTAGAATCTCAGCGGCGAGGGCGAGGCTGAACGGCTCTTGCTCGATCGCGATCACGTCTGCTGGATCCCGCTCGCATTCATGCTGATTGAGGTCGCGGCACTCGCAAAGCACTGGATCGTGTCGCCCGTTTTCAAGACGACGCCGGAGAATTCGGGCGAGGTATACGCGGTATGCCCCGCGATCGAGAAGGCATCCAAGATCTTGGCGGCATCCGTGACCGATCCGCCCGCCGGCACGATATAGGCCGTCACCGCCAATGCACCCGCCGTCGTATTGGTGAGCACCACATGACGAATGATGATTTGCGTCGTCGCCGGACAGGTGTACTGAATCGCGACTGCATTGGGTAATTGCACTGCCTGAATCAGCGGAATCGCGATCAAACTCATGGGGATTCCCAGGGCCACCAGGCCATGATGTTGCCTTGCTGTGCATCGGCTTCAGCCACCGCCGCCGCCGCCGCTGCTGCTGCTGCTGCCACCTTCGCCGCATTCGCAATGTTGAGCGCCGATATGGCGATGGCCTCAATCGCTGCCGCATCGGCATTCTCATAGGACTGAAGGTCGTTAGAATTGGTCAGGCTCGGACCGATTGATTTGGCCATCAATGCTAAAAACTTGTACCAGTTCCGGTCCATTTTGCCGTTCTTGTCGATAACATCGATTTCAAGCCGCGGAATGACAATTGAAGGGGCGCTCATGCGGCCAACGCCTCACCGCGTCCTAACGCATTGACCCAATGCACGCGAGAGCTCATGGTGGTGGCAAAGCGGATGACGATGTTGCGGCCCATCCCCATGTGGCGCCAGCGAGCGCGCCAGTTGGTCTCCCCGATATCGCCCATCGTCTGAAAGCGCTTGTACCCCCATGTTCGGCCGCCATCCTTCGAGATCTGCATCCACACTTGGGGAGTGGCTGGCGTAATGACCTCGCCCCCACCACCACCAAAGCCATCAAAGGTCGCAACGCCTGAGTCAAAGGTGATATCGCCCGAATCCCAGGTCCAATTAGATTCACCGCCAGGCAACACAATGGGCGCGACTCCATCGCCCGTGGTTGCGATCAGTTCCAGATAATCCATGCGCACGCGCTTGTTTTCCGAGTCCGGTATCTCGAACGCCCGCTCGCGATAGATCTCGGTGCCGTTGTCATTGCCGACATCGAGGCTCATCTGATAGAGCGTGCCGTTCTCCCAATCCCCCACGATGTGCGCGTTGTTGAAGAACGCATGACAGTTCGCACGATGGCGGTGCAAAAGACCGGTGGTATCATCCAGCCACTTGCGCTCATGCCACCAATTGGTCGCGACGTCATATACCCAAGAGGCATCGGCCGATGGAAAGGTGATCCAGTAGAAGGTATGCCCCTCCTCCTGGTAGGCAAAACCGATGGCATCCGAGATATCGCCATAGCCATTGATCGCAGTTTCGAGCGCATGGGTCGAGATGCGCTGCGGAATATAGGCATTGGCGCGATAGATGACGCCTTTGCCGTTGCGGTCCCTTCCCAACCAAAACACCGAGTTATCGAGCTTGGCGGGTGAGAACATCGCGATGCAGCCCTGTTCGATGAACCCACCCGGCGAGCGCTCGAAGGGAAAGAACTGCGCGCCGGTATCCGACCAAATCTCGGTCGAGTTCTCGCCGAAGAGCCACACCTCGCGATGATCCGCCAAGACGCTGACCAAATCATCCGGCGTGCCTTCGGCATCTGCGATATCGAGTGGATCGATGCTGCTCAAATCGGCAAGTGCCGTAATGCCGAACTGCCCACCCGTCGAGGTGGTGAAAATCACGTAGTTGTCCATTTCAGAGAGAATGGATTTCTTGGGCGAGCCTGCAACCGGCGCAACGCTTGAGCCAGCAAAGGCCACCCAGTGCCAGCCGTCTTGGTGCGCGAAGGCGACTTGACTGCCATTGTCCGTAATCGACACGGGACCTGAGAAATTGGGCAGCGCCCCCAAATCGGTCGACACATAGCTCGGATCGATGCGATATGCATGGCTGCCGATGACGGCGTACAGCATGCCGCCTGCCACGCGCAGGCCTCGCACCTCGCCCAAGGCACCCAAGAGCGCGATGAGGCCGGGAGTGCCATAGAACGCGCCCGCCTCGCCTGCATTGCCCTCGGTGCCCTCCGCATACATGTTGATGAGCGTCTGCGAGGCCAAGATCGGCGAGCGCGAGGTGTACGCCTGGCCTAAGAAGGGCAACTTCATCTTTAGGCGACTCGGGTTGCGAGCTTCGAGCCGCGCGTCACGCGCCGTCGCTCCTGCTCATTGGCCGATTGCGAAAGTTCCGAGTACTTGGCCTGCCAGATGGGCAAGCGTGTCAGCTCGCCCAAGAAAGGCGCTGATTCGGAAAGCGCCGCATAGATGAACAAATCGGGATGACGATTGAAGAGCGCATTGAGACCGGTCGAGATATCGGCGAACCGTTTGTAATACCGTCCCGTAATCGCGCCCGACTGCGGCGGGTAGAAAATCATTGCATCGCCCTCGAAGGTATAGTGCGTCACCTGGCCCGATAGCGTGCAACCGATTTGGATGTAGTTCTGCACCGTTTCCCATGGCTGATAGGTCGCGGTCTTGAATTTTGGCGTGTATGGCGCGCCCTTGAGCTCGAGGTAATCGGCCGGCAGGGGCGCTGAGTTGTTCACGGCCGTGATCGAGAGCGCGGTGTCCTGCGTGCTTGAGCGAACGTCGCGATACACTTTAATCTCGCCCACACCAATCATGGTATCCAAAATGGGCACCGACAAATCCGATGTCGAAATGTCATCGCCATCTAAAAGCGATTGCACTCGGTTGCGAAAATCAGCATAGGAGCTAAATATCACCGATTCTCTCCTGTGATCGCTTCACCATGGCCAGCGGATCTTCACCCGCACACTCCAATGCCCGCAGCAGCGCTGAATGCCAGTGCCAGGAGCCGCTCCAATCGGCATAATGCTTAATTCCGGGCGTTCCAAGGGTGAAATGGTACAAATGCGCATTCGATGGCGGCTGCTCGCCCACCAGATAGTTCCAGCCCGGTGAGATCTCGCCGATCTCGCTGTCTTTTAGCCACGTCAGGCGGTGCAGATCCTTCGATGGCGTCTCTTTGATGTACGCCTCATATAAAACGTGGTTCGCTGGATGCTCGCAGTTCCACAGCATGACGCTCGATTGATTTTTCTTTGGATAGTCGACATTGGCTGACTCCATCGATGTTCCAATGTACTTGCGATTGTGCCGCGTGGTGTAGTCGTGCTTGACCACTCCGACCGCTTTATCAAAGAGCGCCGTCCTCCACGCCCACAGTTGCGCGATGTCGATATCGACCACCATATCGCCATCGAGAAAGATTGCCCATCCGTCATAATTGCACAGAGAAGGCACGAGAAAGCGCGAGAGCGTGAAGGCATTGGTGCCGTCGCGCTGCCCGTCGAAGCCTTCGAGCATGTTCAGGGCGAGCGGATGAAAGCTCACCGGCACGGATGCTTTCTCGATGATCGATTGGCAGCAAACGTGATACGCCGCGGCCTCGCGCTGATCGAAGCCGAGGTAAATCTTCACGGTGTCCATCAGAGAAGTGTTCCGTCCTGCGCTTCCAATCGAACCTTAGCAGTTGCCACCACGAAGAAGCCCGATTCACTCGATTGCTGCAGGCTTTGCACCTCCCAGCGCTCGAAGATCTTCGGCATCCACCAACTCATCGGCTGTTGGATCAAATGCGCGTTACGCCCGTCGCTCAACACTTTTTGCGCAGGGCCCGTATCAATCGATAGGAAAATGACACCCTCGGCGAGCGATGCCAGATGATCGAGAACGCGCTCCAGATAGTCGGGCTCGATGTGCTCCAGAACATCAATGCACGCCACCATTTGGGCCGCCACCGGCTCTTTGGCGAAGCGAGGGACAGCGGGGTCATATGCCTGATACTTTAATTTATGATCAGCTTTGAGGTTCTTCGCGAGATTGCACTGACTGCCGCAGCCGTAATCCAGGACGTGCGTAATCCCCATGCGGTTGATGATTGCGGATACCACCGGCGCATAGCCGATGCTCGCGGTCCCGTAGTTGGTCGTTGCGTGCAGGTGTTCCTGCTGCGCCCGGTATTCGTCTGAAATAAGAGGCGAGTTCTGTAGCTGTACGTTCAATTTCTTTGCTCCATGAGCCGGTCTTCTGCTGTCTCACCACCCGCAAGGATTCATACCAGGGAATGGAATCTTGGCTCTTGCCGTAGCGCCATTGGGTGGCTTCAGGGACGAGAACGGTCACCGGGACACCCAATGCCCCAGCCGTATGTGCCGCGGCCGTCTGAATGCATACCACTGCGTCCAATGAGGCAATGAGTGCCGCGGTATCGTCATAATCTTGAGTCAACGTGCCCCACGCGTATTGCTTCAAGTCGACGTGATACTTCTTGCGAAACGCTGCGATCTCATCCGCTGAATCCTTGTACTGCAGCGACACAAAGTGCGCATCGAGCGCAAAGATCGGCAGCCAGTCTTCCAAGCCAATGCGCCGATTACGCGCATTGGTCCGCGGCATCCCACCAGTCCAGGCGATCCCGATCACTGGCTTGCCTTTCTGTGAAAAGAGCGCCTTCCACATCTTCACGCGGTCCGGGCAGGCAGCAAGATACGGGGTACCGGGAAAGGACTCGTCGGTGGTCCGGAAATACTCCCCGATCTGCCCCAGCGGCAAGGACGCGTCGATATGCCAGTCTGCTTTGTCCCACTTCGCCTCCGTTGCTCTACGTGTGCCGTAGACTTTCACCTGCGGGAAGGAGCGGCGGAAGAGCCCCTCAAGCCGCGCATCGCAGTCAACGATCAGCTTCGAGCAAACATCCGCCGCATCGGGGATCATGCTCGCAAAGCTGATCTCATCGCCGAGACCTTGGTCACCATATAAGGCGACCACCTTGCCGGGTGTCCCATCCCACTCCGGCTCATCCTTGTACTGGGTGCGTGGCCGCCAGTCTGAGCCGATCGTATTGCGATAGCCTTTCCAGCCTTCCCACTTGCGCTGCGCGAGTAAGCAGAAGCCTAGATTCGCTTTCGCATCGATGTCATCCGGATACTTTGCGAGTACCTTTTCGATGTAGCCTTGCGCCTTGTCGAACTTGCCGTCATCCAGATACAGCGCGCTCAAATTGACCCACAGCACCTTGCGGTCAAAGTCGGACTTGGAGCACTCCAGCGCCTTGAAGTAATGCTTTTCCGCTTCCTCTACCAGCCACATCTGTGAGGCCGCATGGCCCAGATTGGTCCAGGCTGGCGCATCCGAGGGGCGCAGCTGTGTCGCCGCGCGTGCGTAGTGATAGGCCACGGGGAGCGCACCCATGGCGCGCGTGATGTAGGAGCCCGTGACCAGCGCCTGAATATCCATCGGATTGTCGGTCAGGAGCTTGGCGATGATCTTGTAGCCCTGCTCATGCTTGCCCTCGCGCGAGAGATCAGCGGCGATTTGGTATGGATTGATCATACTTCTTTAGGTAATAAGCGCGTACCTCGGCAACTTCACAATGTTTATGGTGGTTAGCGCCGATTGGTTCATTGCAAAAAGCGCAGCGACCGCCTATTACACGATTGATAAAGACGTTCGCAACAATGCGGTCAGCCAACGATGATTTTTTCTTTGGCGCCATGATTGCCCTGGGTGAGCTTCAAATGTTTGTAGTTAGAATTGATCTCCGCGAACATGCGTGCTTCGTCGTTCTGATCGAATACGTTGATGCCCTTCGCGCGCATCTGCAAGATCACGATCGGCGGCAATTTGGCGTAGCACCACCAGCCCTGCTTGATGCCGCGTTGACTCACCGAGGTGTCAGCGGCCATCTCTTTGGAGTAGTCCAGGACCGGCTCAACGTCGGCGGTGCGAATGAGCGTCATTTTCTGCTCAATCTCACTCCACGCGGTGTCGGTGCGAATGCCGGAAAAGGGGTCAAATTCGAAAAACTCGCTCATCGGACGGTGAGCCGTGCTTGAGCCGTGGTCGTGCTGCCAACGGGATTTGAAACCACGCAGGTGTACAAGCTATCGTTGTCGCTCTGCTTCACATCATTGAGCTCGAGCGTATCGGTGGTCGCGCCCTCGATGTCCTCACCGTTGCGCTGCCACTGATACGAAAGCGGGTCATCGCCTACTGCATCGACTAGGAAAATCACCGGATCACCGCCCTTTTTGGCAATCACAGATGCCGGTTGCACGGTGATCTTGGGCTCATTGCCGGTATGAATGACGTTCGCAATCGCATCGGAACGCGTGACCACTCCCCCTACGGGGTGATTCTTCACGCCCTCGAAGATCATCGCCAGGTCCTCCTTGTTCATGCGCACCGCGGATGCGGGCACGAAATAATACGCACCATCGACATACATCACGTGGCCCTGATCGGTCTTCACTACCTCGTAAGAATCCATCGCATTCCCCCTTTGAAAGAAAGGCCGGTGTGAAGTCCCGGCCCAGTGGCGAAAAATCAAGTCAGCGCAACGATCTTGGAAGATGATTGCCAGTTACGACTGACAAGGGTTCCCTCGCTTATGATTTGATATTTCGTTCCGTCGCCCGTACGCGCCAGCTCGCGCGCCATCGGCCGCCGCAAGAACGCGATCGCCCAATAGTTCGGATCGAGGCACAACACCACAGAAGTGCGCATATAGCGATGCAAGACCACCGTGTGCCTCCCATAATCGGAGACATACACGTTCGCTGCCCCAATGATCGGCGACTGCGTGGAGGCGTCCACATTGACAAAGCGGGTCGCGATGGAGGTGAAGCCATCGATTGCCGTCTTGTTGTTTGCGGTCGCCAAGATGGTTGACGGGTTGCCGCCATTCGACCACGCACCTTGCAATGCTGCGTCCAAGTTGCCCTTGGTAATGGTCGCAGTCGTGGTGCCATCCGTGGGCGCGGTACCCGGCACACCCGATGCCGTCACTGGAGTCGTGCAGGTATTGGCCGTGGTCGTTGACATGACCGCGGTCGATGCTGTGACAGTGGTCCCGACCGCGGCGTTGTTCAAGAACCCGCCGATCCAAGTCTCCATGCCGGCCATCGAGCGACCGGTGGTTGCACCACCTACAGTCCCAATGGCGTTACGCGTTAGTGCATACTCGTAATCTCTTTTCAGTTCGCGCATCTTGACCATCGCGCCGCGCGCTACTTCACTGCCACGCCCTGCCTTCTTCACGGCTTCCAAAGTGTCGGACACCAGGAAAGTCTTGGAGAGAATCTGGCAGTAGTTGCCATACCGGCTCGGAGAAGTGAGGGATGTAAAACTTGCATCGTCACCCTCGACTTGGATATTGGCGCCGGCGGCTGCAAGTACCTGCCCCAGCCATTCATGCGTAGGAGCCGTGGCATCGATCTTGTCCAAGTTGCTTACAGCCCAAGTCAATGTTGTTACCTCGCGGGCATTTAATCCCACGATTCTGCAATTCTCATTGCAGTTCAGATCATATCATCAGCCGGAAAGCTATTCTGTTTCGAGCAGTTCTCTGCGTGAGCTACTACTCTCAAATTATCCTCTACATGCAGACCACAAACTGTGGCCCCACGAAGCGGATATATATGATCCACAGAATGCTTTATTCCAGTTTCGGTACTAAGAAATTGAGCAGCAATATAGAAGGCTTTGATCGCACGCTCATCAGCCCATTTCGGAGTTGCGCAAACTTCTGCCGCTCTCCGTACTGAACCGTTGTAATTGTGTTTCGCCATTTCTATCAGGCTTGTCGCCCGCTTGGCTCGACGTCTCGCAATGACTTGCTTGCTGACCTTCTGAGTATATATGCGCTTTTGCGCAAGTATTCTCTCTCGGTTTTCGAGATAATATTTCTTCTTAGCCTCATCCAATCGCGCTTTATTATTTTCTCTCCATTCCTTACTACGCTTCGCTATGTGCTCTTTTCTTGGTTGCACATACTCGCGTTGTTTAGCAAGAATGCTCTCGCGATTGGTTCGATAGTGCTGCTTCTTGTACGCGGTTAAGCGCTCAAGATTGTCAATCCGATACTGTCTCTGATACTCGGCTGTCGCGCGCTCGTGGAGTTCCATAGTCCGTTCTGGACCGTCTACTCTGATCGTTGAACCTTCACCACATTCCTGTGGCGCTTGGCTGCTGATTATCCCTAAAGACTCATTCTCAAACGTTCGCATTTGCCGTTACCAGCTGTGCTGTAGTTGAGCCTTATTTTACGGGGTTTTCCAGCAATTCACGCGATTTTTTGGGAGGAGGACTACTTGCGAAAATAATCGTAAGTCATTGAAAATCCTCCGGAAATAGGTCCCAAATTACGTCCTCTAACATTTTCATTGACGTAATTCTAAGAGGACTTAGAGATCCTCTCTTATGCCACCCCCGGAGCTGACTCCGAAGGTGAGCGTTGAATTGGTTAAAACAGTCATTTACGTGTGTCCTATTTTGTGAACATGCCACTCAAGCGTGCCTCGATTACGCGGGCTACTTGGCCCGAGTTGTTCGTCTCTTTGGCAGCTTTCATGGCCTTGTTGAAATTGAGTTTCTGTGCGACTTCGGCCGGCATGCGATTGCTCGCAGCCCCCGGCTTTAAGGTCTTGGTCGCGGTGTCGACCCTGGCTGTACCTGCCTGCACCTTGTCGAACTGCATCGCTTTCCACAGGATTTTCATGGAGCGTGGGTCGAGCAACACATTGTCGATTTCAGGTTCTGCGAGTCCTTCGCCGGATGCGAACTTGCGCACCTCGGCTTCGGTTTGCTCGTTAAAGCCCTGAATGGACTTGGCGGCCAGCTCGCGGGATTTCCCGCGCAAGTCTTTGATGCGATCGGCCACGCTCTGATTGAACTGTGCGCGCTTCTCGCTGATCGACTGCTTGATCTCGGTTTTGCGTTCCTTCAAGTTGTCGATTTCCATCTTCTGACGAAATACCGCTTCCATGCCCATGTTGGATAGGTCGATTTTCGCAACCTGCGCCAGGTACGCATCGATCATTGCGATCTGCTGCATATCGGGCTGGATGGTGTCCGCAAAGATTGCGTCCATCTGCTTGGTCTGCGAAATCTCGCGCAGCTGGTCGACAGATTTTCGCTGTTCGGCCAGGTCCTGCGTCTTGCGCGTGTAGTCCTCGTTCCTCATGAAAGCGTCTTTCAGCTTCACGGGCACTTGATACTTCGCACCATCCCACTCGAGTTCGGCGAGGCCTGAATCATCCGTGGCGACTGCGTCGACCTGGGTCTCCGCTTCGGTCGCACCTGGAAATCCAAACTTGCTCGCAATACGGTCCTGAATCGACTGCGTTTCGGCTTGGTCGATTACTGTTTCATCAGCCATGTTGAGCTACCTTTCTTTGGTCAAATATGAGAAATCGCGCAACCGCGATTGACGCAATTCATCACATTCTGTTATCAAATATTGGATGACCCTGAGAAGATCCTCTCGCGTCATGTCCTTTTCCCATTTCATTCCCTCTGGGAATTCGAAAGTAAAGGTCAGCGGAACAGGTTTACCATCGGAGAAATGGGTCATCTCATTCATCGGAATAAGTTCCTGAGTGGGTTCTTCCTGGCCTCTTGCTCGATGCGAAATGCATCCACCTTGCCGGTGTTGAGCGCAACCAGTACATTGGCCTTCACATCGCGCAAGAGCTTCAAGCACTTGCGCAAATCCTCCGCCGTTGCGGTATCGGCGATCGGGCATTTCTCGATGCGGTCGAGGATCGCGAGCCGGCATAGCTCGAACGATTCGTCGTACATCGGATTATCGAGGATTGCTTTGGCACGATTCGCGCGGTCGATCGCTTGAGCGGGGGTCATGGCTTATATCCAACGCCGTTAGCGTCTACCCATACAAACCGATATCGCCACCAGTGGCCCGCGTTGTTTTCACCGCGCACCAGAAAAAGCCGGTACCCGAATAGCTCAACCGTCCAATATCGCTCGGCAATCGGAGGCTTCGTCAGAATGCGACCGTGCCCAAACTTAGGCATCGCATAAAAGGCGCATCCTTCTGGAATATCCACCTTCATTGCAGTTCCATATGGCCGTGGCTGTTCCTGACCGCTTTATGGCTCGCCAAGACCTTGCCCGCATGATCGACGATATCCAGGCCCTCGAGCTCACCCTTGCCGTTGTGCCTTAAAACCTTCTTGCCGCTCGCAATCGCCGCATGGTGCTTGATGGTCGCGATGACCTGGTCCAACGCATCGTTCGTAGCGCCCGCAGACAGGCCGTGCTGGGCGATCCCGTTGTGGGCATCAGATACTGCCTTCTGCGTCGCATTCGTCCCTGAGACCGTCTTATCGAGCTTGGCGTTCAAAGCATCAATCGATGCGGTGTGACTCGCCTTCATGGTCTCAATTGCAATCGTGTTGGAATGATCCACGTGCTTGGCGATGATGGCGGAGCCCGCATTGGCATCGATCGCGTACTTCTCCAACTGCGCCTTGCGCTGGCTTTCCACCTCGCGCTGCAGGATATCGGCCGCCTTTTGCTTCTCCTGGGATGCGGACTTGATCTGCTCGACGACGATCTGCGGGGGCGGCGGTGGCGCAGGACGGGGCGGCATCTTCTGCGGATCGGTCCAAAAGCGGTCCGGTGAAGCAAAGTCACTCGCTTTGGTCAATTCAACGAGCGTGTTGTAGTAGTTCTCAGGCGTGCAGACCGGCAAGCCCAACTGCAAGGCCTCGGCCTGCTTGGTGAGCATCAACATCAGCCGATTGACCATCTGGTCTTTGTTGCCAGCGGAAAATGCCACGCAAATCTTGAAATCATTGCGCTTGCGCCAAGAGCCCGGATCGACTTCAACCCACTGGCCCAACAATTGCACCGATTCGCGCTTGTGCCCCATTTTCAGGACGTTTTCGTGCACGATCGAGAAGAGATCCTCGATGGCAAAGGCCAGAACCCGCGCGATCTGCTCCACCCGCTGCGCGGCCATCGAGGTCATCTGATTGACCGTGCCGGGCTGGGCGTTATTCAAGGTCGACTCATCCACGCCCATGAAGCCGTTGTTGACTCCAGTCCTGTTCTCGCGCACCGTATCCATGTACTGTAAGCCAGCCACCGCTTGCGGAAACACGAACGGCACTTCCTCATAGCGAATCTGGTTGATGTCGGTCGCTCGTATGATTCCATCGGGGCGGCGCACCATCACATCATCCATGTTGACGTAGCTCTCGTTCACCACTTTTTGCGGATAGAGCGCTGCGTACATGCTATCGAGACCCATGCGCAGGATATCGGTCTTGATCTTCTGAATATCCATCACCATGTCGGCGATTGAAATGCCCACATGGCGATGCGAGACCGGACAGGCAACCCCGGAAGCGACCGGAATGCGCGAGACTTCCTCCTTATCCAAGATCCTTCGCCCCACGCGCAGGATCTGCAGCAATTCGGCAATGCCATCGCCATCGGCATCGACGCGGATCCAGATCTGACGCGCCTTGACCCGCCGCATGGAAGGATCGGAAGGCTTGTAGCGCTCGAGCCTGCGCTCGCCGAACTGATCGCGCGCCATGTCTTCTTGCGTGTAGAGCTCCGGATCATCCGCAATGTCGGTCGGGATATCGTAGCCTTGGGAACGTAGTTCCGAGAGCGTCAATTCCTCCCAGTATTCAAAGTAGCCGCAATCCTCATTGATGCGCCAGTTGAAGGAGCGCTGATCGACCTTCACCCGCTCCGGCGGCAACACCTTGATGCACAGATCCTTCTTGCTTGCCGTGCGTCGTATCGTGCAGTCGTAGAGCATCGCCGGGGTGGTCATCGGCTGGCCGTTTGCATCCACAATCGGCTGGCCATTGCCATCCACCACCGGATCGGGCGCCAAATCGGGCGCAGGTTTCGTCGCCGACTGGATCAACTGACAGTTCGGATCCATCAGGAGGTAGGAGACGCCCTGCTTGGTCTGATCCTCGTACTTCTCGATTTCGACCGTGCGCTTTTTATCCTTGTACACCAGGATGTAGGCGTTTTTGGTGAGCAATGTGTCGGTCGCAAACTCTAAGAAAATGTCGAACCATGGGTGCTTCTGCGTCACCAGCCAGTTGAGATACGCGGACTCCTGCTTCGCCGGATCCACATCCTGTTCCGCAATGGGAGTTAAGTTGACCACATCATCGCCATTGGCAAAGATGCGGCACAGGGAGGGCAGTATCCACTGTACTGTCTCAAACACCGTGCGATCGATGACCGCGGACTGCCCATCAGGGACTTTGGAGATATCCTTGCCCAAATACAGATCAATCGATTTGGCGCGCTCAGCCGAGAGTTCCGCGGTCAGGTTCGACAGGTTCGAGCCGTAGGAGCGGCTGTCGGCGTCGTCGATCGCCGCAATCAGCGCAACATCATCCATCGGCTTTGATTGCGTCTGCGGTTGGTCGGAGGAGGCCATCAGCTGGTTCCGTTCAGTTTCTTATCTACAACGCTGCCGGCAAAGTAGGTCGAGAGCACTAAGGTCGAGAGCGCGACATACACGCCGCCATCGATGATGTGCTTGAGCAAGGCGAGCGCACCGATTCCCTGAATGAAGCCCACCAGCACGAACTTGCGCGAGGTATAGCGCTCCAAGAGGTCAGTCCATGCGGAGCCCGTGGGAATGACCGAAGTGTTGCCGTGCTCGTCCATCAGCGCAGCCGGCGCTTCAATGCTCGAATTTCTTGTTGCTGCTCCTGGGTCGCGCGCACCAAGAGCGCGATGATGCATTCCTGCCGGTAGGATTTAGGCGTCTTCATATCATTTTCATAGACCGCACATTCCGGTGCGACTTGGGCGATGTTCTCTGCGATCAATCCTGTTTGACGAGTGCCGAAGTTCGGATCCGCGTTGGGCTTTTCGCGTTCCTTCATTTTGAAACTCGCGACTTCCATGCGGGCAATCTCAGGGATGACACTGCTGCCAATATCATGAACATCTTTCTTGAATCGCAGGCTTGAAATCGTGCAGGCCGAGGTCTGCAGAGTCAGCACGCCGCCGGCCGCCATGCAGACGAAATCCGCATTAGTGCCGGTCGTCACGTTGGGTAGCGTGAGCCCCCCTGCGATGGTCGTCGTGGCAGTCGATGGAGTTCCCGTACCCGTGGCGCCCCACACGTAGGTGCTCCCCGTGCCGCCTATTCCGATAATATTTGCAGTGCCGGAGGCTGCGCAGTCGAGGCCGTAGCCCAATAATATATTGGTGCTGCCTGATACACAGGTCGCGGTGCCGTTCGCTACCACGTAGGTGTTATGGTTGCCGGTTGCGTTTAATCCAGCGTTGGAGCCTACGTATGTGTTATTACCTTGCGCGACTTGAGCATGCCCCGCAAAGAATCCGACCGCGACATTGGAACTCCCCGTCGTCTCTGCAACCAAAGCGTTGAAGCCGACGGCCACATTGTTGATCGCTAGCCCGAGGGAAGTGCCGCCCAATGCGCCGTTGCCGACTGCCGTATTATTATTCGCACCCGAGGTTCCATACTTGAAAGTGCCGACGCCAACCGCAACGTTGCCTTGAGTCGCGATTGACTGCCCCATGGAGTCAACGCCCACGGCGGTGTTATTGGTGCCTGTGGTTTCATTGCGCTGCGTGCCGACGCCCAAGGCAGTATTGAAAGTGCCGGTGGTCCATGCGGACCCTGCCGACCAGCCTAAAGCAGTATTCTCGCTATTGGTGCCCGCTGCGGTCATTCCCACCCCAATGGCGCCGCAGGTATTGTAGCCGACGCAGGTAAAGAAGCCCTTGAGCATCGCCGTAATATTGGCATTCGTGGTCGTCTTCCCCGCTCCCTGGCCAATGAAGATCGATACGCCGCCACCCGGATCGGTGACCACCCGTTGCGGCATCTGCTGCACCTGCGATGAAGCGAGTAGCGAGAAGGTCAAACCGAGGGCAAAGATAAATAGTTTTTTCATGCGAACTGCCATTGATTATTGATGTAGGTCAGGCGCGCGGCGCTCAAAGGCTGCAGCACCGCATCGATACCGTTCGTGTTCGAGAAGCGATTTGCGGCCGATGAGCCGGCGGCCAGATGAGCGAAGGTGAGCGTATCGGTCGCGCTCTGATTCACCCACAGGATCGTGTGGCCGGCGCGCACATTGGTCGCATCCAAGCCGTTCAAGGTGGCTCCGCCCGATGCCGGGGTGGCAAGGATCTGCGCAGTGACCCCCGGTGAATAGCCGTAGAGCGTCGATGCGCCCGCGTTATTGACAGGACCGGTCGCAATGGCTGCGGTCACTGTCTGGCCGTTGGTGGTGGAGGCAGTCGAGGGATAGGCAACGGCCGCACCATTGGCAATCTGCGTGGTCTCATCGGCCCCAGCGAGCGTATAGATCTCGCCCGCCATGTACATATGGCTGTTGATGAGCGTGTTTTGAATGAATAGAACGCTCATGCAGTCTTCCTCGACAATTCAAGCGTGCGTTTCTGCTCAAGCGCCTGGAGGCGCACCAACAGATCGTTGTAATCCTTGCGCAAGGAATCGATTTGCGCCTCAAGCGCTTTGATTTGCGCGAATTGAGCCATACTCATACGGACGCCCTCTTGGGGTAAATCAGTGGTTTTTGGAACGAATCGTTGTTGTGCAGCTTCTCGGCCACCATTGCGAGGTAGCGAAATGCGTCTGCACCGTGACTGTTATGGACTATGGCGCCATTGGCCAGACAAAATTCATGGACCTCTGGCACATCCAAGCACCATGTATCAACGCGTTCGATGAGCGGGGTTACGCTCTCGATAAGCGCGGGCTTTACACGTGTTACCGCAATACTTTTGCGCTGTTTTGGATTGGCGATCCAGTCCCATAAATTCTTTGCCGCAAACAAGGCAAGGTCGCACAGTCCTTTTCCATTTCTTCCAATTTTGAGTTTTTCTGGCATTTCTGCTGTGCCATGCTCTGCCAGCTTCAGATCGATGCCATTCTGCAGCGATCCGCAATGCTGATGCGCTCGGTGAATGGGCTGGTCGTTTTGCCCAAGATGCCGAAAGATGTTCCGAGGCCGGTATACATTCGAGGTTGGTAACGCAATTATTTTCTGTGTTTCCATCTCGGTGATGGATGTGACACCCCACCGGAATAGGCCCAAAAGCCAACTTCCATACATCACGGTGCAAACGTGAGCCACCGCGCGCGTAGTAATTCTCTTTAGGCCATAACCGATAGAGATACCCATCGAAATAAATGGTGAAGGGATCGAGCACGATAGGATCTGCGAATCCGTCTGCAATTCTTCGGCGGATCTCCATCCGTTCGCCGTCTTGAATAAATGCTCCGGCGTGCACCTCACCGTACTGCCGTCTTTGAACCGCACCTCCACAAGTGGGGCATTTCTGCGCGTGATCCTCGGATTCACATAAGGTTTGAAACCACACGATGTCATGACCTCGCCTTTTTCGGGGAGGTCCATTATCGGACACATTCCGTAACGCGTCCATACCAATTCATGCGGGTGCAAACAGAACTCATCATGCATCGGCGTCGCCGGCTCATCGGTCGAGGGCGGAATGATGCGTTTGTAGCGCTTCAAGCATTCACGCAAGCGAACCGTCTTCTCCCGGTCGAAATAGCAGCGGCCGAAGATCACGCGCGCTTTCTTGATGCCCATCTCGACATCGGCTTTGGGAACGATCTCAACGGATTTGAGAAACTTGCGCAAAATGCTCTGCGGGCTCTGGCCGGTGAGCTTGTAGCGCTCGTCCGAGCCATCCCATGGCAGATAGTGCGTACCCCAGTTGTAGGGCAGCGCTTTTAAGCGCGCGCCGTACTCGGTCATCGAGCGCAGGTTATCCTCGATATAATCGACGATGCGCAGCTCCGATTTATTGGTCTGCACGATGATGATCGAGGTCTGATCGTTGAAGCCCAAATCCCACACGCTATGAGTTTTTAGCTCCTCATCCGCCGGCAGATTGCAGACGCGCTTGGACTGTGCGAGCGCGGTCATCTCGCGCGTGTAAATGGCACCCTGCGCAGCCGGGCGGCAGTGGCCTTCCCACACATTTTCATATTCGGCCTGATCGGTGCGCTTCAAATGCTCCATCTCATCGCGCAGTTCCTGCGTGAGCCACGGATTATCGCGCCAAGAGACCGGAATCAAGATCGAATTGGGAGGCGTGTTCTCGATGAACCGCACATAAGTGTCATCGGTGTCCAAATCCGGATTGAAGCTGATCCAGATCTCCGAGCCTGCCTTTCTGATCGTCGGGATAAGAATCGACCACGAGCGCTTCGTGACCGTCTGCCCCTCTTCCACCCAACATCGATCAGCGCCCTCGAACGACTTGATCGAATCGACGGTAAGCGCCGAGAGGCCGGCAAAGATGAACACCGTACCGTTGATGCCGCGGATCTCGGTCTGCTGCACCTCGTAATGATTCGTCAGGCCTAACTCGATGATCTGATCGGATAGCAGCCGGTGCACTGAATCGCGGATCGAGCGCTGCGTCTCGCGCGCACAGAGCACGCGAATTGGATCTTTCCAGCCTTGCAACAAGAGCGTGCGCGCAATGCCCCAGCTTTTAGTTCCGCCGCGCCCGCCGTAGAGCACTTTGTAGCGCGCTGCCTGCCACAGCGGCTCAAGTTTTGCCGGCAGTTCGATCCGGGCCATTCACGAAGACCACTTCATGCTTGTGCTGCAACGGGGAATCCTCATCGCCGCCGACCGTCACCGACTGCGCGGGCTTGCCGTCCAAACGATTGGCAATTTCAGTGATGCTGTCCCAATCGCCAGCGAGCGCGCCTTCGACCACGCGCAAGGCGATTTTGTCGAGTGCTTCACCAACAGCGATCGGAGGGTCAACAGAGACGAATCGAGCGAGGGCTTTGTTCAAAGCATCCTGCCATCGCTTGCCCTTGGCGCCATTGATATTGCCTAATGGCGCGCCGGCCATTGGTCTAATTCCAACATATTGATTTTACCGACTGCCATTACGCTTGGTCGGCTCCGATCTATCGCGTGGTGTGCCCCGGGGTGGGGTTGTAATTGAAGCCTGAGCCATCCTCAAAAGGCATGGGCTGGCTGTTGAACTTTGAATCGCCACCGCGGGCGAAATCCTTGCCGCTCGCCTCTCCTGGCATGGTGCGCGCTTTGGCGGTGCCGAAATGCGCTTCGACCGCGGCAGTCATGGCGCCGTGTTTTGATGCTTCGATATATTCGCTCATGGGTAACTCCCTGTTTTTTAGGAATAAAATCCAATCGCCGAGAAGTAGGTGACATTGGGCGTATTGACGCTCGTCTCCTTGATCGATACGCCACCGATGTTGGCGGGCAACGAGCCAAACAGGCTCAAGGGCATGTTGTGCACCGTGAACTGCGAATTGCTCAAACCGAAATCGTGCTGCGTGGTCGACGATGAGGTCGCAACCGCATTGCCCGTCGCCACTCCTGCGGTATCGTAGAACTGCACCTGGAAGCCGTAGCCGAGCTTGGTGGGCATCACGCCGAAAGTGAGGGTGGTGTAGGGGGTTAAGGTGAAACTCGGCGTGGTGAGCTTCAGCGTGCCATTAACGACGGTTGCCGAGAGCTTGCAGCCTGTCATGGTCTTTTGCGCAGGCGCCGAGGCCCAGGGCTGACTGCCGACCGTCTGCGAGCTCGAGAGCGTAAAGGTCGGGAACGTGCCGCTGACGATCGTCGGTGCCGCACTGCCGCCAAGATTCGATTGCCAGCAGGCGGTATCGCCGATGTTGATCGAGCCAGAGATCAGGGCGCTCACGCTCATCGTCGTGCCAGAACAACTCGCGGTGAAGCGCGATGCAGCATTGGCTGGGTTGTTGAGCGAATACAGACCCGCGTTGATCGACCCGGGGAGCCAAGTATAATCCGCGGTGGCATTGACGGAGGCATCCGTCCAGCCGGCCGCTGGCGCCCCTGTTCCCTGAAAGGCCCAGGCGAGATTGCCGCCAATCAGCGTTACATTGTCAACGGCGTAGGTGATGTTATTGCCGTTCGAGCCGACCGCGAACTTGTAGAAGTTCTTCGCCCCCAGCATCGCCAAACTCGAAAGCGGCGCCGTCACCGTGGTCCAGGTGTTGGCCGGGATCGCCAGGGCGGCCGAGCCCTGGGTGACGCTGGTCGACCCGCCGATGTCATTACCCGTCGCGCGGCTGTAGTGCGAACTCACATACATCGAGCTTGGGGTCGGTGTATAGAGCGAGAAGCTCAGCTTGGTGTACGGGCTGTCATCAAAGCCATTCGGCGGAATGGTGTTCCACATGGAACCTGGCTGCCAGCCGCCGCCGAAGGCGCTATTGGTGGCCACCTGCAGGCTTACCGTCGAGCCGGGGCATACCTGGACGGTCGAATTGCGCGTGATGGTCGCGCTGAAGGATAGATCCGTGCTCACCGGGAACTGCGGCGCCAAGGTACCATTGGCGTAGAGCACGAAATTGCCGCTCGCCGCGGGAATCACCGAATTCGACGCGCCCGAGGGCAAGCTCGGCCCAATCGCGTTGTTGGCCACCGCTTTGAAGCTGTAGGACGTGCCATTGACCAGGCCATTGACTGCGACCGGGCTCGAAGCGCCGGTGCCGCTGATATTGCCCGGCGTCGAGGTGATGGTATAGCTCGTAATTGGGCTACCACCGGTCCCATTCGGCGTGAAGGTGACGCTCGCGCTCGCGTTGCCCGCGGTTGCGGTGCCGATGGTGGGAGCGACCGGTACATCGGCCGGGGTCACGCTGTTCGAGACGCCCGACTCCAAGCTGTTGCCGACCGCATTGGTCGCATGCACCGTGAAGCTGTAGGCCACCCCATTGGTGAGGCCGGAAACCGGGACCGGACTTGCCGCAGCCGTGCCGGTGAGGCCCCCAGGGCTTGCGGTTGCGGTAAAGCCCATGATCGGCGAGCCGCCCGTCGCATTTGGGGTAAAACTCACCGAGGCGCTCGCATTGCCAGCGGTTGCGGTCCCAATCGTCGGAGCGACCGGCCTGGTCGGCACCGCGGCCGCTCCCTCGAGCACCATGAGCGTGACTCCATCCTCCTTGACGATGGAGCCAGAGCTGCCCTCGAGCTTCATCCGCGTGAGGGTCATCCGGCGCCTTGCGAACTTGAGCAACGCACCGAGACAATCACCAACCCAGTGCCATCAAAGCCGGTGCCCCCCGTCGCCGTCATGCGAATGGTGCGGATCGTCCCGGCATTGGTCGTGACCGGGCCCGCATTGGCAATCGTGGTACTGACCGAAGGACTGATGGTATTGGCAAGCGCGGCTGGGGTGGCTGACCAGCCTAATGCCCAACTGGTCAAGCCTCCGGAAGTTCCCAAAGCGGTGGCGATGGTGGCGGTGAAAAGATCGGGATTGTGGGTCGCCGGAACCGCAATCGGCAGATCAAAGGTCAAGCCCGCCGGCGGCGTTCCACTCCACACTTGCGACCATTTCTCTTCCACCGCACCATTCTGGCAAATGGACTCAAGGCCATTGCTCAAGTCCATGATCCGGATGCGATTACCAATCGCCTTGCCGCCCTGCATGCTCAACATGCGCTGCTTGTAGCCGGAATAATTGGCCCCGAGGCCGTTCTGTGCGGTCGCGTTCACGAAGTTGGCGATCGTCCCGGCGACGGTCTGCGCGCCGGTGGTTGCGTTCGCGTAGGAAACCGAGCCAGGAGCCGAGGCGGTCACCGTGAAGGTACCGTTGTAGCCCGCGGGGGTTACGCCTGCGATCGTGACCTGCGTACCGACGGTGGCGATACCGGAAGTCGTCGCGAAAGTAATCGTCGCGGTCGAGCCCGTTCCGGAAGCTCCCATGGTCGCGGTTGCTGCCAGAGCACCTGCGCCCGTAGCAGCCCAAGTGCAAGTCGTTGCTCCATTGGTCAAGGTCGCATAGCGCACCTGATTGTCGTTGAATTGCAAGAGGTACAGGCCGGTCGAATGCGTCCAGTTCGAAGCGAGCGCCGTGCTCGTGCCCGTGGGTGGGGTTGCGAACACGACTGGATAAACCCTAAAGCCATGCACCCGGACATTCACATCGGAGTTGGTCATCACCGCGCTGCCCTGCAAGGAGGCGGAGCCGCGGAAGGTCTGATCACTCGAATACGTATTGAAGTAATAATCCGCATCGATCGTCATGAAATTGCCGGCGATGCTAAAGCCGGGTGAACCGGTGCTTGGCCAATCGGGCAGATATACCTTCACGCCCTTAAAATCACAGTTCTGATTGTTGTTGTTGCCCATGTCGGCAATCGGGAACACGGTGGGCGCCGGATTCAAATCGCGCGCCACCAAGTTCTCGATGGTCAGATAGTTGTACGGCGCCCCTGAGGGGAAGCGCAGGCCCCAAATCGGCAGACCGTTCGAGGTGACGACCGATGAGTCGTACACGAATGACAGATTTTTCATGGTGCCATACCCGTTCGGGTAATTGTTCGTCAGGCAGTCCATGAAGCCATCGGGCCGCAGGCTCGTATAACCATCGATCACGGTGTTCAAACACGGCGCCATTTTCAAAGACACCATGCTGCCGCTCGTAGTGGAGCGGCGGGTCGCGCCGCCCACGTAAATGCCATAGTCAAAGCAGTTCACCACCTCGCGCGTCCAGCCGGTGAAGGAGGGGTCAGGGTCTGAGATGTAGAGCAAGTGCGGCGGGGGAAACCAGCTCAAACTGCCACCCGCTCCCGTTCCATCCGAGTGCTGCAGATCCGAATACCGATAACCCTTCAATCCGTGAATGCGCACCCCACCGCGGCAGAAGATGCCCATATAGCAGCCGTCCAGGCGCAAATTGATGATGTCGACGTCAGTGGGCAGCACCGCAGTCGAGGCGTTAATTGCTTGGTTATTATTAGTGACCAAGGTGTTGGGCGCCCACTGCTCATCGAAGGACATGCCGAACGGAATGAAATTGGCAGCATTCGCGCCTTGCGGCACATAGATGCTCACGTTCTCGAAGCGCCCGCGCGCCAAGGCCCCTTGACAGCGGAAGATCGCCGAAGGATTCCCATGCCCCGTGTAGAGGCAACTGCCGCTCCCGGTGAACGTATTGCCGAAGTTGGCAATCATGTCGTTCTTCATGATGACATCGTTGAAATGCGCGGTCAGTGCTGGATACGGCGCTGCTAGATCATCATACGGCGCAGCGCCCACGTATTTGACGTTCAGATTGCGAATGACAAAATCGGTGGTGTGCAGGAGGATGAAGGCAGGGATGTAGGAATTATCGACGATCAGTTCGCCCGAAGGGGTGCCGACGATGTTCGTTCCAGTGCGCAGGAAGATGCACTTCGAGTCATCGATGCCGATGGTGAGCTTGCATTTGCAGTCGACGATGAGCGGCTTGCCGGTCGAGAGCGAGAGCGCGTAGGCTGCGGTAAAGCCGGCCCAGCTATCGGTGACTCCCGTGGTATCGATATTCGGCTGCGTCGACAAGGTGATTTGAGAAATGAAGCCAAAGCGCCGGCCTAAGAACGTGACGGGCGCAATGACGTTCCCAGCGCTCTGCACCAAAGGGAAGGTTTCGGTGGCATCCAAGGGCACCGCGGGGGTGAACTGACTGAAAGCGCTGCTGAGCAGCGGCGCCCCAAGACCCGCAATGGAGGCATCGAGCGCGGCAAACTTCGAATTGATGGCCGTGCCACCAACGCGCGCCTTATCACCATCTTTGGTGCCGACACCAGTACCTACATTGACGACATCGCTCATTCGAGGGCCTTAAGAAACGACAAAACCGGCACGAAGCCGGTTGGATGGGGAAAAATGGATATGTATCGGTTTTACGCTTTCCCGACTGCGGCTAGAAAGTCGGCATAGGCCGGCCCTTTCTGCTTGAACATTCGATAAAATTTGGCCTTGCGCTGCTGACCATCCAAAATCAATGATTTGGCGTCGACATGTGTCCATGTCAATTTGGGTCTGCCAGGGTGTCCGTTACGGATCAGCACGTCCTTGCAGACCGCCTTGAAGTCATCGAAGTCATCAGCGTCGACCTTGAACCATTCGAGCGTGTGATGCCACGCGGTGGCCGCGATCTGCATCTGCGACTCGACGCTTGAGGCTTTGTCCTTGGAACACAAATCAACCCACGCGAGCGTGAGTGGTGTCACCGGATTGCCGTTGCGGATCTCCCCGAAGCGCTTCACCGGATTCTGCGACATTCCGATCTTGACGTAGAGCGGTCCGTCTCCATCTCGACAAATCAGGGTGTAAACGAAGTAACCGCCTAACACACCACTGGAATTGTAGAGCCGCAAGTTTGGCATCGTTGGATATTACGCTGTGGCGAAGGTCGAACTCGACATACTGTTTTCGCTATTCCGTATGCTAATCGTATATAAAGCGCGCGCTAGTTCACCTTGTGAGGAATCAAGGCGGTCGTAGTAGGTCTGAATGTGAATTCCGATGGTGCGCGCTTTGGTCTTTCCCTGCCCCACCACGACGTAGTGCACGAAGAGGATTTCGCGGTGCGGCTCCTTCAAGGTTTTGACCGCGTTGTTGATCTCGAGCGCATCGGGGGCGAGGACTTCCGGGAAGTGCTGCACGAAACGCCCCGCAGAAGCTCCCAGGGAGCCCTCAGCGATCATCTTGCCGAGCATGGTGCGTGAGGGCCATCCGTCTTGCCCGCACATCACCCAGCGCAGCTGCGCGCCCCAGGAGCGGCAGCGTTCGTGAATATAATCTATCACTGGAAGCTCCCGCCTCTGCGGTTGGGATGGTGATGTTCGAGCCTCATAGATTCATCTCCCTCACGTGAAAACCAAACCACACCCAACCGAAGCGGACCTTACCAACGCCAGACCCCACCCGACATCACCACAGCTCGCCAGACCGCGCCCGAATCAAAGCCTTTCGAAATTTGTCAAATCGAAGCGCCCATAGGTGGGGCGGAAATCACCCACACCGACCAACTTTCCCGCCATTCCCAGTACTTCACGGAAGAACGCTGGATCGACGTATTCCGGCAGGTTGATCATGAAATCCATGTCAGCCGTCCAGCCGTGTCGCATTGCCGGCCGCACCCGAGTGATGCCATTGCGCTGGACCGTGACGCGGCGGCGATCCTCATAGTCCCACTGCTTAGTGCCCAAAGAAGCGAGCGGCGTCATGCTGATAACCGCGGCCTTGAACAAATCCATAGCGCTTTTGCGCGGACTGCGCGGGTCCTGGCGGAACTTCGCGGCCACGATGATTGAGCCGCGAACGTACTCGCCTGGCAGGCAGAGAAATTGATTCTCATTGCGCCAAACGTAACTTTCTATATTATCGGTCTTCTTCGCGGCGCTTCCTTTGCGGGCCGCGGACTTCTCTGCTACTGCTTCGTTGTTCCATCGATGAAAGAGCATATCGGACGTGCCGGTCAGCTGAACCCTGACCGTGTACGGTTCGCTCAACTCAATCTGTTCCTTTGCGCCATTCGACACTGGCGCCAATTTCACTACTGCATTCATAAAAATCCCTCGTTTGTTAGTAAAAACCTTGCCCTACCACACCGGACCCTGCCTCGCCCGACCTCACCACGCCATGCCTAACCCGTCCCGACCATGCCCTGCTATGCCCCGGCAAACCGGGCCGCACCTAGCCCTACCGGGCCGGACCAAATAAATAATTCTCAATTGCTACCTTCGATTCATCAAAACCCTTGCAAATTGCAGCGGCATAACCCACCGCAATCATCTTGGCCTGAAATTCTTTTTGCTCCTCGCTCGTCACCGACAGTTCAATCCTTTTCATTTCTAGCCAGAGGCCCGCATATCGAAATGTGGGCAATGCCAAAATATAATCGCTCGCACCGACTTTGAATCCGGCCCGCTTCCAAGAATTCATGGTGATCGCGCGCGCTCTAGCGTCACCGATCAACTTCACGCGGTTAGGGATCATCACCAAATAATCCGAGAGTCGAAGGCCCTTGTGCCGCACCAACGATGCCCATTGGATCAAATTTGCGCACTCGTCATCCTCGGTGGGCAGTGGGGCTTTGAGCTTGAAAACTGGATTTCTCATGATCCAGCACACAGCCAAAGGATCGCCCACAGCACGGCCAATGCGACCAAGGGACCGACGAACAGGAACACAACCGCCAGCGGTGATACGCTCCAGACGAACCAAGTCAAAGCGATCACCGCAGCGCCGATAATGGCCAATGCCAGCCAGGTGAGCGTGCGGTCATCGGCTTTGAGGTGGAAGGCTTTCACGGTGTTTTCAGCCAGCCTGTTCCATTGGGCGGCAGCGGCAAGCGCACCCAATCCATGATGGTCGCTTGCGAGACACCCAGCCGCTCGCCGATTTGCACCTGCGTGAATCCCTGCTCCCACAAGCGGATTGCCCTGCGCACTCGATCAGGCCGTTTGCGCATGCCACGATTCACGCCGCCGCCCGATACACAGGCGCAACCCTGTCCGTAAGCGCAGACTTACATACAAAGTGGTTAATTTTTGTACAATGCGTGTCTGGAGGGCTGGTACACCGCTTATCGTCACTGCCGCCCAAGACTCCGGGGAGCAGGTTCGGCCCCCTAGCCTCCCCGGAGTCTTTCATCCGAATCATTTGGCAATTCTCATGCGGTTGGCGAGGTCGCTGATTCGAGCATCCACCCTTGGCCGTTCCACTTGTGGATAGTCTGGTGAATGTCGCCGACCTTCGGCCGATATGCCTTGTCGGGCGAGTTCGACGCGGGTTTCGAAGCTTCCAACTGGCTCACCCGGTGACGGAGTGAGTCCATATCTTTTTGCAGCTTCCTTCGCCACCACGTAACGTCGCTCATCTGCCGCTCGAATGCGGCCACGCTCGATTTCCTCTTTGGTTTGCGGTGGCTCGAACTTGAGGTCTTCGAGATAGATTTCATCCTCGAAGAAACGGGCGGGCGTGACGACGAAAGAGGAGCCTTCCGTGCCCGCTTCTTGGCAGTATTTCGCATAGCGTCTGACCCCTTCCATGATCTGCTCCCAATTCGTTTCAAAAAGCGCGCGTCGTAATTTTAAGAACACCCTTGGCCAGCTCATCGGCCCTGACCGTCTCGGATACTCACGCTTCAACTGCTCCAACCAATCGACTGGCATTTCGTTCATGGCGCACGACCTTTGCCAAATTCGACCGCGCGCACTGACTTGATTAAATCCTTAAGCATTTCAAGACTCCTGATCTCAAGACATGGACCCGAGAGGAGCTTCGGAAACACCCCCCCACCCCCCTCTTAACGAGTTGGGTGAGAGAGAGCTTTAATGGACCGTCGTATCACTTACGGTTTCCACCTCTGTGCTTTCGTTTACCCTCGCGCACAGACCTAGCCCCCAGCGATTTGCTGTGAGACCTGAAACTTGCTACGCTTTGCACCTGTTCTGGTTGCGTAGTGCCGTTTCCCCGGCCCCTCAGCGATCAATAAAAAAGCCCTAGGCCAAAACCTCGGGCTTTTTTGTTTCAATTCCTTTCACCCGCGCGATCCAAAACTTCATCCGGTCGCAGCACGTCCGCCGTTCGCTGTCCGAGGTGGAGCGCATAAGGCTTTGATAGGCCTCATCAATGGCCGCTTCGATCGCGTCGGGATCATGAATAATGGGGGGCGGGACACTCGCCACATCGGCTGGCCTAGCCTTTGCGCCCCTAGAGACAGGCCCCATGCCTATGACATGGCCCCGGTTGAGGTTCCCTGCCTCAGCGCCCTCGGCGGCCGACGCTGGCGGATTCATAACCTCGGGGCACTTTTGTAAACGGTCGGCCGATGGCGAACTACGGTGTTCATGGGATGGCGCACAGACAGATTGACGCGCACCATTAGAGTGCGGTTGCGCGGGCGGTGGGATTGTGGAGGCCGCAAAAGACCTCATGCCGACGCAGTTCCCATCATGCCGCTACCGTGTCATCGGCCGGCGGCGCTACAGGCTTTTTCTTGCCCCCATGGCGGTGCTGCCAAAGCTGAACGAGCGCCATCCCAATATTGAACGCAGGGTTCTCGGTTTCACCGGTCTTGATGCGGTGAATACTCGATTGCCCGACGACAACGCCATACAATTCAAGGGCATCGGCGATTTCCTGCTCGGTCATGCCATCCTTAACGAGACTTTTGACGATGCCAGTGGGGTTCATGGGGCCGATACTACGACACTACAAATATTTATGCAATGAATCATAAAAGACGTTGACAGTTATGCGAACGCGCATTATAGTCGCCCCATGGTCACCCAACACATGGAGCGAGAGATGGCTTACGGAATGTTTCTACCTGATGGCAACACCCTGGTTCCCACCGGCGTGTTCAACGCGATGCTCGATGATCTGCGCAATCAGTACCTCGACAACCGAGACGCCGCTCGCGATCGCAGTCGGTCACGCGACATGCGGTTGTTCTGCGCAAAGCTTGCCACCGTGTGTCGGCTGGCGCTTCGCTCCATCGAGCGCAGTCCTCATTGCCGCGCGCAGACGAGGATCACATGAATCACTCAGCCCTCGGCCAAGCCCTCTTCGAGGTCTGTCAATCTCAGAACCTTCGGATGCTGGCCATCCAGGAAGCGGCGCGCACCGATGCGAAGCTCGATTGCCTCTACAAAATCTGGTTGCTCGCGACCGACACATCGGAGGATGAGCCGCGACATGTGCTCAACGAGGTCATTTCGCGCATCGAGAAGCTGGCGAAGGGTGGGTTGGGGCTATGAGATACCTCATCGTCTCCGATGGCGGCCTATTCTTCATAGGCGATGGCCAGTGGTCAAAGGAATATCCGGACGCAAAGCTGTTCCCAAACTTGCAAGCCGCGCGGCGCGTTGACGACAAGTTGTTGCGCACGACGGAGATCTACAGCGAAGAGGCCTACGCGGAAGGCAAAGAGCCGGTGTCGCCATGACCGCCGGCAAAATCGCCTTGGGCTGTCTCGTGCTCGCCGTGCTGCTGCTGCTGGCCGATGACTTGGCGGCGCGCATTCCCGACTGGTACCGACGCCGTAGGCGGGAGCGCGAGATGCGCAAGTACAACCTCGCGGCCTTTCGCGGGGCCCGCAAGTTCGATGACCCTCGGTGGCCATCGTAATGGGCCGCATCACGCAGCGGCTCGCCGACGAACTGGCCAAGGTCGCCACCGACAAAGGCAAGCTGATCGAGATCGGCTGGATCAGCGCCCTGCTGTACGTCGTCCCGAAGGATGCGTCAGAGACGCAGGTGAATGAGATGCATAAGGCGTTCTTCCTGGGTGCGCAGCATTTGTTCACCAGCATCATGTCGATCCTCGATCCGGGCGCCGAGCCAACCGAAAAAGATCTGCGCAGGATGGACCTGATTCACAACGAACTGGAAGTCTTCCGCAAGGAAGTGACAAGTCATCATACCGCACCGGAGCGCAGCCAATGACAGTAGATATCCCCCCGCGCCTCTACAGCGCGATCTTAGCCTCTTTGGATTTGGCCATCATGCGTTCCCCCGAGACCGGCTCGCTCAAAGGCGAATTCAGCGAGGCGCTGTGCTTTTTGGAGTCAAACCTGCACCAGCGCTTGGAGCGGGTCAGCGCTGAGCTGTCGATGTTTCATCGGCGGCAGGCGACGTGATGAAGATCAAAACGAATTTCGATCCGAAGCCTATCCCGATGCGCCAGTTCGATTGGGCCGCATGGGACGACGATACGCTCGATTACGATTCGCGCATGGGCTGGGGCGCAACGGAAGAGCAGGCAATAGCAGATTTACAGGAGAAGATGGAATGAATGCAGTAGTCACAACCGAACAGCCGGCCGATTCCATGATGAGCATGATCGAGCGAGCCGCGCGCGATCCTGCGGTCGATATAGACAAGCTGGAGCGGCTTTTCGCATTGCGCGAGCGGATGGTCGCGGAGGAGAAGAAGACCGCCTATAACGCCGCTATGTCGATTGTACAGGCCAAGATCAAGCCTGTGTACCGCGACGCGATGAACCAATCTACTAATTCAGCCTACGCGCGCTTAGAGACCATCTCGGATGCCATCACGCCGATCTACACGGCTGAGGGGTTCTCGCTTTCATTCGACACCGCCGATTCACCGAAGGCCGATCACATCCGCATTGTCTGCGAGGTAATGCATTCGGCCGGCCACTCGCAGTTCAAGCACTTCGACCTGGCGCTCGATAACGTTGGGCTCAAGGGCAACCCGAATAAGACCGCGATTCAGGCGAGCGGTTCAACCATCTCATATGGCCGTCGCTACCTAAAATTGATGGTATTCGATGTGGTGCTCACGAACGAGGACAACGACGGGCAAGCGCCGGAGCCGAAGATCCACGAGACCAAGGGCGACTCGCTCAATGTCGTTCCCATCGAGGAAGCGCAACCCTGGGCCGACAAGATGCTCGCAGCATTGGCCCTGGTGAACACAGAGAAGGTTGAGCCTGGCGTGCAGCTATTGCGCACCGAACGGATGCGAGCGATGAGGGTTCTGGACCTGCACGATGAAATCAAGGGCAATAATGACCTGTACATCGCTGCGAGTCATCTCTTGCCTTCGAAGGCGCGCAGTGCTTGGAAGAAGTACAAAGCGATGGCCGAAGAGATGCAGGAACAAGAAATGGCGAGCGATCCCCGCAATGGGTGAGCAGTCCTTCGTCCTGCCGCGCCTGCTCTCGCGTGAGCGTGCGATCGAGCGCATCGCCTCGGTCCTCAGGGGTCTATCGCAGGACCGCGCCTGGCGCGTCTCCGTGGCCGAGCACAAGCCATCGAGGAGTGATGCGCAGTGCCGCTATTTGAATGGCGTGTGCTACAAGATTTTGGGCGATGCGATCGGCTATGAGCGGGACGAGGTGAGCGAGTTTCTGTGCGGCACGTACTTTGGCTGGAAGACCAAGAAGGTACCGAAGAAGCCGAGTAACCCGATGGGACTGGAGAGCGTACCGGTGCGCACCACCACGACCAACGCCGATGGCAAACGCTCGGTCCTGGGCAAGCTCGAATTCGCCGATTACGTCGCGTTCTGCCAGCGCTTCGCCGCTTCCAAGGGCGTGTTCATTCCTGATCCTGACCCGGATTACGCGGCTCACCGCGAAGAGAAAGCGGCGTGATCCGCACCGGACAAACCCGCCATGCCAAGCGGTATGAGCGGTTGCGGGCCATCGGTTGCATTTGCTGTCGCCAAGAGAGCCCGTCAATCAGCACTCTGTTGCCGGCCGAAGTGCATCACCTCGTAGACCGCGGCTATCGCAAGCACTCAGGCGGCAATCAAGCCACGATCCCGCTCTGTGGGTGGCACCATAGGGGTGAGCCGATCATCGATCATTCGGTCACCTGGATGCGCGGGATGTTCGGCCCCTCGATGCGGTTGGAGTCGAAGCTGTTCACAGAAACGTATGGATCGCAACGTGAGCTATTGGCCCGCGTCAATGAGATGCTGAAATCGTGACCCTGCAAAGCTACCTGCCGCGTCCTCTCACACAGATCGAACAGGAATCAGTTATGACGAGAGTTGAGTTGATCCGCAAATGTGCGCTCATCGAGCGTGAACGCGACCTTGCGCGGGAAGAGGCGCTGCGCTATCGGGACCGGCTTTTGGCCATTTGCGCGGCGTGCCCGACATGTGACGGCAGCGGTGTGCTCATCGTCTCGGTCGACGATAGCGAGGTCATTCTCAAGTGCGATAAACCGATCGTGAAAACGGAACCGTGTGATGACTGTGCTGACTTGAGAGAGCTTCTTTCATGAGCTGTAACGTCGAGGGGTGTGAGAGCAAGATGCACGCGCGCGGCATGTGCGGCAAGCACTATCGGCGATGGCACGATAACGGTCATACCGAATTGACGAATGGCGCTGGCTGTCCAGACGTGTACGAGCGTTTCGCCTTCAACGGGAAGCGCGCCGAGTCTGGCTGTCTTGAGTGGAGCGGCAAGCTGCAAAAGACGGGGTATGCGCGCACCAAATACGAAGGCGCTCCGCAAATGGTCCATCGCGTGGCATGGCAAATCACCAATGGACCGATTCCTATAGGTCTGTTCGTCCTGCACAAATGTGATAACCGAAAATGTTTCGAGATTTCCCATCTATTTCTTGGGACGCTCAAGGATAATTCCATCGATTGTGCAGCAAAACGCAGGCATCCCCGTGTCCGTCTTACTGAAAGCGACGTGACTGCTATCAGGGCAAGTCGTGAGCCTGGCGATGTTCTTGCGGAAAGGTTCGGGATCTCCCGCAAACACGTATATGCAGTTCGACGCCGCGTATATTGGAATGAGGCGCAGCCGTGAAAAGGTATTACACGAATGAACTCGATTCTCGCGTCTTCGAGCACCCCGACGGCCCGTTCGTGCTCTATGCGGAGCATGCGGCGCGCGTGAAGGTGCTCGAAATGGCACTGACAGCCTGCAGCAACGAATGCTTGGATGAGCACTGCAATGTCTACAAGATCGTGCAA
>Ga0137401_10000026_pt1 | contig 42150 bp, 75 predicted proteins | sample CZOMad1_1_16fung_FD_108286 | JGI IMG/M metagenome (GOLD analysis project Ga0137401, IMG submission 108286) | Vadose zone soil fungal communities from Angelo Coast Range Reserve, California, USA - CZOMad1_1_16fungal (Illumina Assembly) | ecosystem: Environmental > Terrestrial > Soil > Vadose...
CCACTTCTCCCATAAACCTTCCTTTTGCCGCATAGCACCATGGGCACTCGTGGGAGGACATCGGCGGCGGCTCTTTCGGTCGTTGCGCCGGCGTCCCCGCAGGCGGTTGCGGCCCATCCGCAGGGTTTGACGCCTGCCCAGGCAAGGATTTGGGATTCGGTGATCGGCTCGCGGGGCGCCGATTTGATAGCGCCCGAGGCTTACCCGGTGCTGGTCGAATATTGCCGCGTCGCAGCGCTGGCCAACCAGATCGCGGCCGAGCTCACCAAGTTCGACACCGGGCGCACCAAGAACACGACGACCATGCGGCGCTGGGCTGCGCTGCAGGCGATGCAGGAGCGGGCCGCGCGCAGTGTGGCGCTACTGGCCGGCAAGCTGCGTCTGACGCCATCTTCGCGGGCCGCGCCGGGAACGGTGGGGCGCAACGCCGACAAGGGCGCCAAGTTCAAGCCGTGGCAGGCCGAATGAAACGCCGCGGCAAGCCGTCCAGAGCCGAGCGCAATATCGCCTGGTGCGAGCGCTACCTCGTCATTCCGGAGGGCCGATTCGTCGGCCGCAAGCTCAAGCTGGCCGAGTTCATGCGCGATGACTTCCGGGCCATTTATGACAACCCGGTGGGTACGCGGCGCGCCATCATTTCGCGGGGCCGCAAGAACGCCAAGACGACCGAATCGGCCATGATCCTGCTGCTGCACCTGTGTGGGCCTGAGGCACGCCAGAACAGCCAGCTGTTTAGCGCCGCGCAGTCGCGCGAGCAGGCAGCGATCCTGTTCTCGCTGGCCGCCAAGATGGTGCGCATGTCGATCGAGCTGCAAAGCTGCGTGGTGATCCGCGACACGAACAAGCAGCTGTTCTGCCCTGACCTTGGCACGCTGTACCGCGCGCTTTCGGCCGAGGCCGCGACCGCCTTCGGTATTTCGCCGTCGCTGCTCGTGCACGACGAGCTGGGCAAGGTGCGTGGCCCGCGCAGCGAGCTGTACGAGGCGCTCGAAACGGCCACTGCGGCGCAGGAAGAGCCGCTATCGATCGTGATATCGACTCAGGCGCCCAAGGACGACGACCTGCTGAGCATCCTGATCGACGATGCGCGCGCCGGCCACGATCCGCGCACCGTGCTGCGCTTTCAATCGGCCCCGGAGGACATCGAGGATCCGTTCTCCGACGAGGCGATCCGGGCCGCCAACCCGGCCTTCGACCTGTTCATGAATCAGGCCGAGGTACGGGCCATGGCGCAGGATGCCAAGCGCATGGCCTCGCGCCAGCCGGAATATGAAAATCTGGTGCTGAACCGGCGGGTCGAGATGCGCTCGCCCTTCGTCTCGCGTGGCGTGTGGGCCATGAACGAGGCCGATCCGGGCGAGCTCACCGACCGCAAGGTCTGGTGCGGGCTGGACCTCTCCAGCGTGAACGATCTGACCGCGTTCGTCAGTGTCGACGATACCGGCGGGGTACATTGCACCTTCTGGCTGCCGCGCGAGGGCTTGGCCGATAAGGCGCGGCGGGACCGGGTGCCCTATGACCTGTGGGCCAAGGAGGGCCTGCTGCAGACGACGCCGGGCAGCGCGATCGAGTATGAGTTCGTGGCCGAGCACCTGCGCGGATTTTTCGACCGCTACAACGTGCAGGCGATCGGCTTTGACCGCTACAACATGAAGCACCTGCGCGCGTGGCTGGTCAAGGCCGGGTTTTCCGAGGCCGAGCTCGCCAAGTTCGAGGACTTCGGGCAGGGCACAGTAAGCATGACGCCGGCGCTGCGCGAGCTCGAGGTCATGCTGCTCAACGGCCGGCTGCGCCACGGCAATCATCCGATTTTGCGCATGTGCGCGGCCAACGCGAAGATCGTGGGCGAATCGGGCGCGCGCAAGTTCGACAAGCACCAGATGACGGGCCGTATCGACGGCATGGTGGCCCTGGCCATGGCGGTGGGCGTGATGCCGAGTCAGAGCGCCGGCCGCAGCGTGTACGAAGAGCGCGGAGTGCTGAGCGTATGACCCCCGAACGCTATCAGCAAAGGCTGGCCGATAATCGTGCGCGGTGGCACACGAAGAAGACGGATTATTGGAAAACTCAAAAAGCTTGGCGCGATGCCAATCCTGAACATGAGCGCAAACGATATCAAAAGAATCCTGGCCGTCGCATGTTTGAGCTAGTCAGGTCACGCGCGAAAGCTGCCAATCAAGAATTTGATCTGGATTGTGCTGACATCGTTGCTCGCGTCGCGGCTGGCCGCTGCGAGATGACGGGGATTCAATTCGTCGTTCGATTCGGCACGCGCAAGAACAAAAATTTCTACAATCCATCAATCGATCGCATCGATTCGACTAGAGGCTATACGCGAGATAACGTGCGCATCGTGCTTTATGGATTAAACGTGATGATGAATACGTGGGGTGCGGAGAAAATACACGAGATTTCAAATGCGCTCAAACAACACGCGGCAGGAACGAACTGATGAGTTTCGCTGGGAAAATCGCTGCGTGGTTGAAAAAAAGCAGTTCCCCTGATTGGGGCACTTTAGAAAGATATTTGGCTTGGGCATTTGGCGGAGGGGCGGCCTCTTCTGGGGTCATCGTGAATCCTCAAACCGCCCTTCAGTCCGCCGCCGTGTTCGCCTGCGTCAAGGTGCTGGCCGAGTCGATCGCGATGCTCCCATGCACGGTCTACCAGCAGGGCGCCGGCGCCAAACGCACTCCGGCGCTCGATCATTCGCTCTACGATCTGTTGCGCTACCAGCCGAACGAATGGCAGACCTCGGTCGAATTCTTCGAAATGCTGGTCGCCGCTTTATGCCTGCGCGGCAACGGCTATGCATGGATCAACAAGACGCGCTCTGGCGATGTGGCCGAGCTTTTGCCGCTACATCCGGACATGGTGAACGTGACCATGAAGACAGGCTTTGCCCTGAACTACCAGATCACGATGCCGGACGGCTCGTTCAAGGACATGGGGCCCGGCGAGCTGTTCCATGTGCGCGGACTGACCCTGAACGGCTGGCTCGGTATCTCGCCGATCGCCTACGCGCGCGAATCGATAGGACTGGCGCTCGCTGCGGAGAAATTTGGCGGGCAGCTCTTCCGCAACGGCGCCAAGATGAGCGGCGTCCTCGAAGTCCCGATGAAGCTGTCGGACGAGGCGCTCAAGCGCATGAAGGAATCGTTTGACCTGGCAAGCAGTGGAGAGAACGCGCACAAGACGGCGATCCTTGAAGAAGGCACGAAGTACACCAAAATAGGCATCACGCCGGAGGACTCTCAGTTTCTCGAAACCCGCAAGTATCAGCGTAGCGAGATCGCGGCCATCTATCGCGTGCCGGCGCACTTGATCAACGATCTGGAGAAGGCGACCTTCTCCAACATCGAGCAGTTAGGGCTTGAATTTGTGACGCTGTGCCTGATGCCGTGGTTCACGCGCATAGAGCAGGCGATCCGGCGCGATCTGATCACGCGCGAAGAGCGCAAAACCTACGGCGTGTCGTTCGACATATCCGCCATGTTCCGTGGGGACGCTGCGGCACGCTCGGCGTATTACAAGGACGGCATTCTGACAGGCTGGTTGACCCGCAACGAGGCGCGCGCCATCGAATCCTCGCTTGGTATCCTGCTCAACCCAATTGTTGGCCTTGACATTCCGATGATGCCGCTCAATATGACCGATGGCACGAAAATGCCGGTGCCACAGCCTGCGAAGCCCGACACGGCTCCGATCAAGAGCGAACCGCCCTCGGATGCGGTCGCAAAACTCACCGATTCGATGCAAAGCGTGGAGCGCAAGCTCGCTTTGGTGCACAGTTTCCCGTCGCAACCTGTCGTGAACGTCCATTCGGAGCCTGCTCCGGTGACGATTCACGTGACCAAGGAGCTGAACGAAGACGAGTCGCGCCAGCGTTTGGAGTTCGTTTTTGACGAAAATCGCGAAATTATCGGCGCAGAAATCGTGCGCGAGCCGGTCGCAAGTGCCTAAAAACAGCCAATTGAGCAGTGCCGCGGTCAATATGCAGGCTGATGCGCTCGCCGCGATGCTCAACGACGGCTATTTGTGCATTTTTACCGGTTCTCAGCCCGCTAATGCCGATTCGCCGTTGAATGGCACGCTGCTTGCGAAATTACGCTTCGATTCTGTCGCCGCCAGGCAATCATCCGACGGAAGAGTCCAATTCAAGGCATTGAAGACGGCGGAAGCGATTGCGACGGGCGAAGCCGCATGGTTTCGCGCCTACCGCAGCGACGGCGAGACCGTCGTGCTCGACGGCACCATTGATATGCACGGCAATGGCGCCAATCTTGAGGTGAACACAACGCACATTGCGCTGGGGGCCAAGGTGAGCATAGGAAATTTCGTCCATTCTGTTCCCAAGGCCGCCCGTGGCTGAATTCAACACGAAGCAGGCTCAGTCGGCGACCCTGTCGGCGGTCGTGATCCGCGCCGACGGCAGTCGTGAGGACCTTGGAGTTATCTCCTATTGGCACCGTAACCCGCTCATGCGCCTGTGGTATCGCTGGGTGCGCGGTGTCAAGGGCCGTTATTATCCGCCGTCAGGCGAAAGGTAGCCCATGGCTAACGCGATCACCAGCAAGGCGAAGGAGATTTACACCGGCCGCATGATCGGCGCCTCGCCCACTCAAGCCGAGCCGAAGATCGTGACGTGGGGCTTAAATCCATCGGCGCTCACCGCCGCCGCGACCGATATCGCGATGTTTCAGGAATCCGGAGAGGCGCGTGTCACGGCGACTAGCTCGCAGGTGACCACGACCACCAGCAACGACACCTACCAGCTGGTCGGCACCATCACCGCGAGCACCACGCGCGCGATCACCGAGTTCGGCGCCTTCGATTCGGCCACGCAGCCGGCGGTGGCGGCAGTCGCGGCTGGCGGAGTAGTCGCATCCAACTCGGCCACGACGCTGAACACCGCCGCGACCTTCACGCCTGGCAACAACAACTACATCCAGATCCGCACCGAGGTCATGAAGGTTACGGCCGGCAGCGGGACGACCGCGCTGACCGTAACACGGGCGCAGAACGGATCCTCCGCTATCTCGACCATCGCAGTGTCGGATACGGTGACGCCTGGCAATCCGCCCGGGCAGAGCGGCATCACGGGCGGCAACATGTTTGTGCACTCGGATTTCTCGGTGATCAATTTGAACGCATCGGACTCGATCGCCTTTACGCACAAGGTGCAGTTCTCATGAGCCAGGGCTACGTCGAATGCCCACTCGCAACAGGCGAGGATGGTGCGGCGCTCAGCAACACGACTACGCCGACGAGCATTTTGCCGGCTGCGCGCAAGATCACGCTGCCGCCGTACTTCTTCAACGCGATCGGCAAGATGCTGCGCGTGTTCGCCTCCGGCCGCATCAGCACGCTCACCGCCGCGCCAGGCACGCTTACGCTCGATATCCGCTTCGGCTCGGTGATCGTGTTCACGACGGGCGCGATGAATTTGAACGTGACGGCTCAGACGAATGCAAGCTGGCGCTTCAATGCAGAAATGACATGCCGGGCGATCGGATCCGGCACCAGTGCCAACATGCTGAGCACAGCAGAATGGAAAACACGCGCGATTATCGGAAGTGCAGCCGTCGCAACTGGAGGCGATAACGTGGATGTGCTGCCAGATACAGCACCCGCTGTCGGTACAGGCTTTGATTCCACAGCGCTGCAACAGGTCGATTTCTTCGCTACGTGGTCGGTCGCAAGCGCCTCCAATTCGATCCTGTGCCATCAGTTCGCGCTTGAATTGATGAACTGAGCCGCGAGGGAGCCCATGCCCCTTTTCGCGGACCGGGTCAAAGACATCACCACCACGACCGGGACCGGCTCCGTCACGCTCTCCGGCGTTCCTCCGGCTGGTTTCCAGTCGTTCGCAACCGCCTTCGGTGCTTCGCCGGTTTTTGTGAGCTATTGCATAGCCGATCAGCTCGGCGGCAACTGGGAAGTGGGCAAGGGCACCTTCAACGGCACCACGACACTAACGCGCGACATGGTGCGCGGCAGTAGCAACGCTGGTGCTTTGGTCAACTTCGAGGCCGGTATCAAGGATGTGTTTGTCACGGCAGCGGCCGAGGACGTCGATAACGCGAACATTGGATTTGTTTACGCGCAAGCGCGCGGCTTCATGATGCCTTGAGGGGAAACGCATGCCCGCCAATACCGATCCAATCTTCTCCGCCAAGGGCGACGTATCTAACAATTCCGGCACCGGGATGAACGCGCTCATTCTGACGGCCGCGAACGACTATACAGGCGCCGGGGCAAACAATTCTCTGGTGTTCACTGCCGATGCTACCAATGGCTCATACGTTGAGCGATTGAGATTCAAAGCAGGCGGGACCAATGTCGCGAGTGTGGCGCGCATCTTCCTAAACAACGGATCCGGCCCAACGACAGCTACCAATAACGTCTTCTATGGCGAATTGAGTCTGCCGGCGACTACCGCGATTGCGACTGCTTCGACCATTGATCTGGACTATCCAATGGGATTCGTGCTGCCGGCCGGATTCAGGATCTATGTCGGTCTTGGCACCACGGTTGCTGCAGGATGGGTGGTCACGGCCATCGCCGGGAGATATTGAGTGCTTGATTTTTTTCACACTCCATCGAAGTTCACGGGAGATGTGCAGATATTCAATGCCAACGCAGCGGCTGCTGGCGTCGGTTGGTCGATTTGGAAAAAACCGCGCGGCGTTTCCATGTGCTACATCTTTGGCCTTGCGGGTGGGGGAGGCGGAGGAGCCGGATTCGTTGGGGCTGCCAGCGGTGCAAGTGGTGGCTCGGGAGGAGGTTCATCTGCCCAAGCCGTGCTGCAGATCCCAGCCTTTTTCCTTCCAGATGTTTTGTTTGTTAGTGTGGGAGTCGGAGGCGCTGGTGGATCGGCAGGCGGCGGCAGTGCCGGTATTGCAACACGGGTAGCGGTCTCCCCAGATACGGTCGCCAATAACACGCTTGTTCTTGTTAATGGCGGCGGAGCCGGGCTTATTGGCGTGGCATCTGGCACCGCCTCTGCAGGCAGCGGCGGTGGTGCCTTGTCCGTTACTTCCATGTGTCTAGCAGGATCAGGACTAATGCAACAAATAGGAGGATCTGGCGGCGGTGGCAGTGGAGCGGCCACGACTGCGGCAGCTGGAGGTAACAGTATCCTCTCAACTACTGGAGTATTTTTGACTGGAGGAGCGGGCGGCGGATCAATTGCCACGGCTGGAACGGGTGGGGCGGGTGGTAATGTCACTGGAGCCGGGATTTTCCCCACGCTTACAGGTGGTGCGGGCGGTGCGACGACGAATCCTGGAATAGCTGGTTCAGGCGGGTATGTGCTTAGCGGTGGTACTTGGCCGAGGGCGCATTTTGGTGGAAGTGGAGGCGGTGGCAGCGGTCCCACTGGCACTGGCGCCGGTGCTGTGGGTGGCTGTGGCGGCATCGGTTCCGGTGGCGGCGGTGGTGGCGCCATGTTCACAGGCGGCACGGGAGGTCTTGGCGGTCGCGGTGGTGATGGCATCGTAATCATCATCTCGTGGTGAACGCATGGCCCTGCTCGGCCATGATGCCGTATCCGAAGTCCCAATATCCGGCACGACCGGTGCTGCGACTGCTCAGGGCATTGGAACGCAGCTCTCGCGGGTCATCTGGCCCGGCACATCTCCAGCGCGCGCCATTCCGAATCGCTTTTTGACGCCGACTTGGGCGATAGGAGGCGGCGCAGTCGCGCAGCAGTTCACATTGACCCTCACTACGACGCAGGCCACTTCCGCATCCATCGCGAAGGCTGTCTCCGCGACGAAAACCGCGACGCAGGCGAGCAGCGCCGTGATGATTCGCGCGGTGAGCGTCGCGCACTCCGCCGCACAGGCAACCGGCGCGGCCCTGGTCAAATCCGCCTCAAAAGTCATGAGCGCCGCTCAGTCAGCCGCCGCGACACTGCGAAATAGCGTCTTTTTGGTACATTCAGCGACCCAAAGCACCGCGGCGGCCTTGTCGAAATCGGCCCTGATCACCAAATCCGCGACCTCGTCGACCGTCGCGTCTCTCATTAAGTCCGTCGGCGTGGTTCGCTCCGCCGTCTCCGGTTCGACCGCCTCCCTTGTCAAGGCCGTGAGCATCACCCGCGCAGCAAGCCAGGCGAGCGCCGCCTCGATTCAGCGCGCCGTTAGCGTCGGCCTCGCCGCTGTACAGGGCTCGGCCGCCGCCCTCGCCTTTGGTCGAGCGTTCCACCTCGTCCTGACCGCCGTACAGGCCACCATTGCGACCCTAGATTGGGTGATCCATCGGGCTCCAGGCCCCACAGCTGGTGGTGGCGGTGGGGATCGGTTTGGCCGGACATTTGGCCGTCGTCTGGCGCCCGGCGCCGGGGCAAGGCTCGCCAAGCCAGCCGTACCGGTTTACGATGTGGCCGGTTCAGCGACGAGCGCCAATGGGCAGCAGGACTTTCACGGTACGGGCACGATCGAACTCGTGTCCATCGCAGGCGAGGGCAGCACCGAGGGTGCAGCAGCGGGAATCGTCGCCTTCGCCGAAATCGACAGCCGGATTCCGACCAATCGCAAGCGCGCCGCGATCCTTTCCGCCTTGCTGGAGGCCCTTTCCAGAAAATGGCGCTGACCGCTAGGACCCGATCATGAAAAACACGGATTTCGCCGATCTGGAGTTCAAAGAGGGCCGGCCGGTGCTCGAGTATCACTTCACCGAGACTGGACCTTCCACCAAAGGCGTGTTCGAGGGCTACGCGAGCGTCTTCAACCGCGAGGACGACGGCGGCGACCTGATCATTCCAGGCGCATTCAAGCAGACGCTCTCCGAGTACGACAAGGCCGGCGACATGCCGAAAATGCTGCTGAACCACGGCGGCATGGGCGGCTTTCTGTCATCGCCGGCCCCCGAGGACCTGCTGCCCATCGGCAAGTGGAGCTCGATGAGCGAGGACTCGCACGGCTTGCAGGCCAAAGGGCGCCTGATCAATCTGGATACCGAGTCCGGCAAGCGGATCTATGGCGCCATGAAAGAGAACGCCCTGAGCGGCCTGTCGATCGGCTACCGGGCGAAGGATTTTGTGCGCGGCACCAAGGAAAACGAGCCGCGTCGCACGCTCAAGCAGGTTCATCTGGTCGAGGTCTCCCCCGTGACGTTCCCCATGCAGGGTGCGGCCTCGATTTCTTCGGTGAAGTCTTTCGATTTCTCCGATCCGCGCACCGCCGAAAAGCTGCTACGTGATGTGGGTGGCTTCACGGGGTCGCAAGCGCGCGAGTTCGTCTCGCGTGTGAAAGCGCTCGGGCTACGTGATGTGGGTCCGGACAAAGAGGCACAGGACGTCATCGCTGCCATAAAACGCAGGATGGCACTTTTCAGAGCCTAACCCACATCATGAGGGTCCAAAATGTCCGATCTTTCGGAGCTGACATCCGCGATCGACGCGAGTAACCGCGCCTTCGAGGACTTCAAGAAAGCCAACGACCAGCGCATCGAGGAATTGAAGAAAAACGGCACCGTGCCGGCCGATGTGCTCGCCAAAATCGATGCCATCACCAAGGATTTCGGCGAGCAGAAAAAGCTGATCGAGGTGATGGAGGCCAAGATGAAGCGGCCTCAGTTCGGTAGCGGCGAGCGCCTTGCCGCGCCGTACTACATCAACGGCGTGGAGCTCAAGGGCTACGTCGATACCGAGGTGCAGCAAGCGCACCGCAAGGGCTTCGACACCTACATCCGCAAGAATCGCGGTACCAACGAATTATTCGACCTGGAGGTGAAAGCCTGGTCGGCGATGCTCGGCCTACCGGACGGCGAAATCAAAGCCATGAATATCAGCTCCGGCCCGGACGGCGGCTTTGCCGTGCCAAAGGTGATCGACGCGATGATCGAGGCGACGCTGGTCAATATCTCGCCGATCCGCAGCCTTGCCAGCGTGGTGCAGATCAGCACGCCGGACTATCACAAGCTCATGAACATCCACGGCACCGCCAGCGGATGGGTCGGGGAGAAAGCGGCCCGCACCTCGACCGCGACGCCGACGTTCGAGGACATCAATCCGCCGATGGGCGAGATTTATGCATTCCCGCAGGCCACGCAACAGATGCTGGACGACGTGTTTTTCAATGCGGAGTCTTGGCTTGGTGATGAAGTGACGCTCGAGTTCGCGCGGGCGGAGGGTGCGGCCTTTTGCAATGGAACGGGCGTGCAGCAGCCGAGGGGGTTCACGACCTACCCGACGGCGGCCACGGCGGATGCGACCCGCGCATTCGGAACGCTGGAGTACACGTTCACCGGCAGCAACGGGGCCTTCAAGACGACCAGCACGACGGTCAATCCGACCGACGATTTGATCACGCTGGTAGGCCGCATGAAAAAAGGCTACCGCGACGGTTGCTGGTGGGTGATGAACAAAAACACGCTATTCGCCGTCATGGCGATGAAAGATTCGGTCGGCCGCTACATTTTCAATCCGACCAGCGCTCCGGGCATCGAAGATACGATCCTTGGCTATCCGGTGACCGAGGCCGAGGACATGGCTGATTACACGACGACCAATGCGCTCGCGATCGCGTTCGGCAACTTCAAGCGCGGCTACCTGATCGTCGATCGCATCGGCGTGCGCACGATCCGGGACCCGTTCTCGAACAAGCCCTACATCGGGTTTTACACCACGAAGCGGCTTGGTGGCTCGATCATGAACAGCGAGACCATCAAGTTCCTGAAGTTCGGCACGAGCTAATCTAACCACCGAAAGGACGCAAAAATGTTCGATCTTCATGCGAAAGTCCGAACGGTGGTCGGTGTGGCGCCGGTCGCTGTCGGCACCACCGGCACCGGGCAAGTCGGCAAGGTCATCGATACGCAGGGTTATGGCGGCGTCGAATTCCTGGTCGCCTACGGCACCGTGACGGCCACCACGGCTCTTTTCACGGTGCTGGTCAAAGAGGGCGACGTTACCGGCACGATGACCTCGGTCGCGGATGCCGATCTGCTCGGCACTGAATTGCTGGCCGGGTTGGCAGCTGCGGCCACGCGCACATCCGGCGTGTCCAAGAACGTGACCAAGCGGATCGGCTACAGCGGCGCCAAGCGGTATGTGCAATGCGGAGTCAAGTCGACTACCACGGCCGGCACGCCAGTCTCGATCACGGCGTTGCTGCATCAAGCGAACGTGGCGCCGACGGCGAACCCGTAAATGCACGTCTCGATCGTGGGGCTAGGGCCATCGTCAGCCGTTTATGTCAGCATTTGTAAACGGCTGGGCGATCGATGCAAGTATTCCGACCAGACCTGGGTTATCAATGGATTTGGCGGAGTCCTGGCCCACGATCTTATTTTTCACATGGATGACGTGCGGGTACAGATGATCCGGGCGGCGGCTGCGCCTGACAGCAACATAGCGGCGATGCTGAAATGGCTTAAAAAGCCGCTAAGTCCAGTGATGACAAGTAGGGAACATCCGGATTTTCCGGCCCTCACGGCATTCCCGCTCGAAGCTATTGTGAACGAGTTTCCGCAGTGCTATTTCAACTCGACAGCGGCCTACGCGGTGGCCTATGCGATTCACAAGCGCGTCACCAAGCTAAGCCTGTTCGGCATGGACTTCACCTATCCGGACGCTCACGACGCCGAAAAGGGGCGCGCCTGTGTCGAATTCTGGCTCGGGATAGCGGTTGCGCGCGGGATCAAGCTCGCGATGCCGAAGGCGACCAGCCTGATGGACGCGCTCTACCCACAAGCGCAGCGCTTCTACGGCTACGATTGCGTAGACCTCGCGTTCACGCGCGAGAATGATCGGATCGTGGTCGGGATGACGGAGAAAGAAGCATTGCCGAGCGCCGCCGAGATCGAAGAGTCTTACCGGCACGACGTTCACCCGAACGGCATGATGATCGAGGAGGGGAGCTGATGTTAAGAAAATTAATTGGCGATTGGCTGGACCGTGTGGACCGCAAGTATCCGCCGAAGATCACGATCGAATCCATAAAGACGATCGAGCCGAAAGCCGGGCAGATGCTCATAGTTTCGACGCGCGAGCATTTATCGCAAGCGCACATAAATGTGATTCGCCGAAACCTTGAAGACTGGGCCGAAGCAAAAGGCATCAAGGTAGTTATCGTCGACCCGTGCCTGAAGATCGAGGCCATTCAATCGAATGCGTGAACACCTGATCCTGCGCTCCGGGCCCACGGTCGAGCCAATCACGGTGGCTGATGCCAGGCTGCACGTGCGGCAAACAGAGACGTTCGACGATGCCGCTATCGCCGGCTGGATCGAAGCGGCGCGGCAGGACGCCGAGAACATCACGCGCCGCGCGCTGGTCGCCCAGCGGCTGAGTTACCTGCTCGACAGCTTCCCGCGGCCCGGCCTGAACGTAGGCTCCGCGAATTGGTACGGTCCGCAGTGGGGCATCAATCCGGGCCCGATGACGGTTCTCTCGCCGGACGGCTTCACCGGCTATGAGATTTTCCTGCCGATGCCTCCTACCATCGCGATCGAGGCTGTCAAGTACGTCGACGCCGGCGGCGCGCCTCAGGTGCTGGATCCGAGCTTGTATCAGCTCGTGCCTAGCGAAAAAGCGTTGCTCGTGCCGGCCTTCGGGACCGTCTGGCCGCAGACGCAGGATCAGAAAGCGGCGGTCGAGATCCAGTTCATCGCCGGCTATGCTGCGCCGTTCACGGCTGATGCGACCACAGACAGGATCACGGTGCCGCTGCAGCCATCGCTCGTGATCGGGAGCACGCTGCGCTTTTCGAACATCGGCGGAACGTTAGCTGCGCCGCTGGCGGCTCTGACCGACTACTACGTGCGCTCGGTGGTCTCGGCAGGCATCTACACGCTGTCGGCGACCTCTGGCGGCGCGCTGATCGACATCACGGACGCCGGTACCGGTCAGAGTTTCGTCGGCAGTGTGCCGGCCGGGATCCTGCGCTGGATGAAAATCAGGCTTGGCACCTCCTACGGCAATCATGAGGAAGTCGCGATCCTGAGTCGCGGCAAGGTCGAGCCTTTGCCATACGTCGACGGGCTGCTCGATCCGTTCCGGGTGCTGGAGTTCTGAGATGCGTGCCGGGGACCTGCGCCATACGATCGTGATCGAACAGAAGGGCGCGACGCTGGACAGTTTCGGCGGCGAGTCGACCACCTGGAGCACGGTCAAGACAATGTATGGTGAGGTGATGCCGCTTTCCGGGCGAGAGCGCGAGGCTGCGCAGGCGATTCATCCGGACATCTCGCATCAGGTAACGGTGCGCTACCAGCCGCTGTTCGCCAATCCGGTGAGCGTTGCCAATATGCGGCTGCGCTTTGGCTCGCGCATCTTCAACATTCTTGCACCGCTGAACGTGGACGAACGCGGCGAGTGGGTGCAGATCATGGCCAGCGAAGGAATGGCGGTGGCTGGCTGATCCTGGAAAGGAGAACGTGTTATGCGAACGGTCCATTTCGTGAAAGAAAGCGGTCCCTACGCGGCCGGCACCACGGTCAGCATCGAGGATCAGGAAGCATCGAGCGCCATCGCTGGCGGCTTTGCCGTGCCGGATCCGGGCCATGTGTTCGGAGCGCCGGCTGCCATCTCTCCTGAGATAACGGCAGTGGTCATCGAGACGGAACAGGAAACATCTGCCAATTTAAAATGGTCGGTGACAAAAGGATTGACCAGTGGCTGAGTTTCAGAACATCCAGATTCACGGCTTCGAGGATTTCAAGCGGCAGCTCGCGGAACTCCCGGGTCGGGTCGGTCGCAACGTGCTCCGGGGCGCGGTGAACGCGGGCGCCAGCGTAATCCGTAAGGAGGCTGTCTTACGGGCGCCCCAGTACACAGGCTCTGTGCAGGCAGGCCACCCACCTCCCGGGACTTTGAAGAAGTCGATTTATCAGAAGCAGATCGCGGAGCTATCGAGTGCTATTCAGCAGACGTTTTTCGTGGGCTGGCGGCAGGGACGCGCGGTTCAGGCGGTGAAACGTGGAAAGAGCGTTGTCAATTTGGATGCGTACTACGGGCACATGGTTGAATTCGGAACCTCGAAGATGCCAGCTAAGCCTTTCTTGCGTCCTGCGTTCGAGGCGAAGAAGGAAGCGGCGATCGAGGCGATGCGCGCGTACATGACCGAACGCATCCCGAAAGAGGTCACAAAGGCGGGCGGATGATGGATTCGCATATCACAATGCGAATTGAGCTTTCTCCTATTGCTCGCGAATCTCTTGGGAAATTGACCGCTGAAATATGCGCATTGCGCGATCGGCTTGAGCAATTGGAAATAGAAAACGTTGATCAAATTGGCAAGGCGATTCAAAACTGCATTTATCATTTACTCGTTTTGCAGAATGGATTGAAAACGCGAACGTGATCCAGGAAGACTTGGTTACGCTGCTAGGTCCGGCCGTCGCAAGCCGGGTCTACGGCGCCATCGCAGCGCAGGGCACGCTGATGCCGTACATCGTCTACCAGCGCGTCATCTCGCAAGTCGAGAACATCCTGGACGGCAACGGCAATCCGCCGATCAACAGCACACGCATGCAGATCGACGTGTGGTCAAACTCCTATGCCAGCGCGCAGGCCACTGCGGCGGCCGTGCGAACGCTGATGCTCGGCTGGAGCAAGCAGAACGTGAACAACGGCGAGCAGGATCTGTATGAGCAGGACACGCGGATGCATCGCGTGATGATGGATTACTCGATCGCGCACTATAACTAGCTCTACCCAGCAAGACCACGCACTAACCGAAAGGACGAAAAATGCCATCAACCGCAATCAGCGCGCAAGGCACGCAGATCATGATTGCCACTGGGACGGGCGGCGCCAAGACTATTTCAGGCGTCGCCGTCGGCAATCCGACCATTTTGACCGCAACCGCGCATGGCTTCAGTAACGGGGATCTCGTCGCTATCGCCGCCTTGACCGGCGCCGACGCAGCGACCCTGAACGGCCTGAGCTTCACCGTCACGAACAAAACGACCAATACGTTCGCGGTTCAGGTCGATACCACCGGCAAAACGATCACGGCCGGCGCCGGCACTGCGACCCCGACCACGTACACGCTCATCGGCAACTGCCGCACCTTCACCGGACTGGACGGCACTGCGACCGAGCTCGACAAGACGAACCTGCAGAGCACGGCCAAGGAAATCGCGCTTGGCCTGGTGGACTTCGGGCAATTCAGCTTCGAGTGCGATCACGACAACGGTGACGCCGGGCAGGCCGCTTTGCTGGCCGCCTACAATGCAGGCACCTCGCGCACGATGAAAGTCGTATTGCCAGCTGGCACCACGCCGACAGCAGCCTTTACCGCCTACATCAAGAAATTCACACTGGTCGGTGGGATCGATGCAATCGCGCGGCGCAATGTGGATGCGAGGATCTCCGGTTCGGTCGTCTGGTCGTGAGCCATGAAGATCCTGACGCGGCAAGACATCATCGCCGCCCAGGACATCGAAACCGAAACCGTCGAGGTCCCGGAATGGGGCGGCGCGGTGATCGTGCGGATGATGTCCGGTGCGGAACGCGGTCGATTCGTTCAATCCTCCACCACAGTGCGACCTGATGGTGGGCGCGAAACTGATCTGGTGAACATACAATCGCGGCTCGTCGTTATGTGCGCCGTAGACGAGCAGGGCAATCTGCTATTTGGCGAGGATGAGGTTGACCATTTAGCGAAGAAGTCCGCAACAGCGATCGGACGCGTCTTCACCGTGGCGCAGCGGCTCAATGGTCTCGCATCCGACGATGTAGGAGCGGCAGCAAAAAACTCCGCGCCCGGCCCGAACGGCGCTTCGCCTTCCGTCTCGCCCTAGCGCTCGGGATGACGGTGAGCGAACTGCTGGCGCGCATCAGCAGCGCCGAGCTGACCGAATGGATGGCATTCGATGCCATCGATCCATTCGGCGAGCAGCGCGCTGATCTTCGGACCGGGATCCTCGCTGCGGTCACGGCGAATCATTCCTTTGCACCTCCGACTGAGCCGCGGCGCCCATCGGACTATATGCTGTTCAGCGAGAAGCCAGGAGATGATGACGGCATTCTGCTAGCCGATCCAGTAGAGCAGGCGCGACTGATAAAGCAGCTCATCGATCCTCGTCCCGGTACATCATATCGAGCATGAAGGACGCATAGATGGCATCCTCGCTTGGCTCACTCGTCGTTGACATTTCTGCCAATGTAGCCAAGTTTTCGGCGGATATGACTGCGGTCCGCAAAAGCGCAGAGGATAGCGCGCAGCGGATGGACAGCGCATTCAAGTCGGTTGTCGGGACACTCAAGACAATCGGCGAGGCCCTCGCAATAGCCGAAGGCTTCAATATTCTAAAAGATCATATCGAAGCAGCAATCGAAGCCGCTGCCGGCCTCGAAAATCTCGCCGCGCGCACAGGTGCAACCGTCGAGGGCCTGTCGTCATTAGCTGCGGTCGCGCGCCTATCAGGCACGGATACGGAAACGCTTGCCACCGGCATAACCAAGCTTGATAAATCAATCTCGGCGCTTAACGCGGATAGCCCGAAGTCGGTTGCTGCTTTCAAAGCGATCGGCTTGTCCGCGCGTGATTTCATCGGCTTGTCCGCTGATCAGGCGTTCCAAAAGGTCGCAGTCGCCCTTGGTGGTTATGCAGATGGCATCGAAAAGAGCGCCGCGCTACAACTCATCTTCGGCAAAGGTGGGACGCAGCTAGCTGCAACATTGCGCGATACGGCCGAGGCCGGCGACTTGGTTGCGGTCGTCACAGGCAAGCAGGCGCACGAAGCGGAGCAATACGAAAAGACGCTGCGGCAATTGCAGCTCGCGACCGAAAGTGTCTTTCGGCAAATCGGCCTCGCGGTCCTCCCCACCATGCAAGCCTTTGCGTCGGCGATGCTGGAGGCGGCGCGCGGTGCTGATGGTTTGAGCGGAAGCGTTAAAGAACTGTCGGCTGATGGCTCTATAAATGCATGGGCTGAAGGTGCGGCGAAAACGGTCGCTTTCGTAGTCGATGCATTTCAAGGACTGTCGCGCGTCATATCGCTCATCGGCCATAGCCTCGGAGCTACCGCCGCGCAGGCGGTAGCGCTTGTTCACGGCGACTTCGCGGCGATTGCGGAAATAGAGCGAGCGGATAAAGAGTATGGAGAGAGTCTCGTCAACAAGCCGCTATTTTCTGACATCTTGGCGCGGAAATTAGAAGATGCACGGCGAGCGGCAGCACAGCAAGGACCACCCGCCTTTCTCGCGGCCAAACCGACGATAGTCGGGGCCACGGCCGGTGGCGATGACAAGTCAGTTCTGGATCAGCAACTCAAGACCTTGCAGGCGTTCATCACGTCAGAGAATGATTTGCTCAAGACGCGTGACGCACAACTTAAACGGCTGTACGACGACAATCGGCTGTCGATCAATGATTACTTCAGTGGCTTGCGCGCTTCGCAAGATAACCATCTCGGGACGGTGACGGCCTATTACAGCGCCGAAATCGCGGCTGTCGAAAAATATATAGCCAGCGCTGAAACGAAGAAGGAAAAGGAATCCGGAGAACTAAAGATACTGGAACTGCAAGCGCAACTCAGCCGCGCTGTGCAGGCTGAGGGCGCCGCACTGGCGAAGATCACCGATGACGATGCAAAAGCAGTCGAGGGCTACACCGATAAACTGATGCATCTGAACGCGCAATTATTGATTCAGCAAGGGCGTACGGAGGAGGCGGCGAGGATTCAGCTAGAAGCCTCGGATCGCGTGTTCAGGGCGCGATTGATCAAAGAAGGGAACATCACAGGATTGGGTCAACTGGGTCAAGTGGAAGGATTCGAGGTCGCGCAGAAGCGGCTGAACGATCTTCGCAGCGAGGCCGCAACGATCGAAGAAAACCTGAATACGCAGATCGGTTATGTGAATCTAGCCGTTAAGACTGGACAAATCGGCGAATTGGACGGCCTCGCGCGGATCGATGCAGCAAGGCGTGCGCAAATCGATCAGCTCGAAAGAATTGCTGACGAGCAAATCCGTATTGCGAAGACCGTTGATGATGGTGGCCGGTCGGTCGCTGCGGCGGAAGCCTTCAAACTCAAGATCGATGAACTCGCTGCCTCGACTGATGCACTTGGGAAGAAATTGACGGACATATTCGAAACTGCATTCGCCGACAACTTCGCCAAAGTAATCGATGGGACAGAATCCGTGCGACAGGCCTTCAGCAACATGGTCAATTCGATCTTCAGCGAGCTGTCGAAGCTTGCCGCCCATGACATTGCGGAGAAAATCTTCGGCGGTGGGGCAAACGCGGGTGGTGGCGCAGGGCTATTTGGTGCGCTTGCTGGCCTGCTAGGAGGAGGCGGGAATGGGTTGTCGGCAGGGCAAGCCGGGCCTCCCGCTAATCTGGCCGGAGGGGGAGGATTCTTCGGCTTTCTTGGTTCTATTTTCGGCGGTGGCAAGCAGGGCGGCGGCGACGTGAGCGGTAGCAGTGCCTATCTGGTCGGAGAGCGCGGCCCAGAGTTATTCATGCCAGGGCGTAGCGGCAGCATTGCGTCAGCCGGCAGCTTTGGCTCTATGGTGGTTCATGTGCACATGCCAGCCGGGCAGCCAGTGACGCGCGAATCGATGGCTTTGACCGGCGCCGCGGTGGCCAGGGCGATTGCAGTCTCTCACAGGCGCAATAACTGATGGCGTTCATCGAGACTCCGCGCTTCCCGGAGGCCATCGCCTTTCACGCGCAAGGCGGCCCCGGCTATGCAACGGTCGTCATTAGCCTTCGTTCCGGCTTCGAGCAGCGGCTCAGCCAATGGGCCTACGGGCGTATGACGTGGGATGTGGGCCAGGTCGTGAAGACCTTGACTGAATATGGGCCGCTGATTGCCTACTTCCGCGCGATGAATGGCAAGACGCACGGATTCCGCTTCAAGGATTTCAGCGACTTCACCGATTCGATGGCTGGTGGCACGGGCGTGCTCGGGCTCTCCGGCGTTGGCGATGGCGTGACTACCATCTTCCAGATGGTGAAGAATTACGCGACCGGCGCGCTGACAGATCAGCGTCTGATCCGCAAGCCCATTTCCGGGACGTGTGCCTTCTTCGATGCCGGCTCGCCCGTGTCGCCGACGGTCGATTACACGACTGGTCTCGTGACGTTCGGTGGGGCGCCCACTATGGCTCACGCTCTAACTTGGACTGGTCAATTTGATGTGCCGGTCCGCTTCGATATCGACGATATGAAATACGAAATAGTAGATCGCGTTCCGGGCGGAGATTTGCTGATCCGCTGGCCGACCATTCCGATCATCGAGCTGCGCATATGAAGACTATTTCTGCTGGCCTGCTCGCCGATCTACAAGCCGAGGTGCTGACGCTGAACACGTGCCTCGCGATCACCCGCACCGACGGCGCCGCGTTCTACTTCACGGACTGCGACCAGCCAATTGTCTTCGGCGGCCACACCTACGATCCGACCGAAGGCTACTCGCCGACGCAGATGCAAAGTTCGGGCGACATGACGGTGGATCACGTCGAGGTCGTTGCCTATCTGCAAGCGGGCGTCTTCACCGAGGCCGATCTGATGGCCGGCAAGTGGGACGATGCGCAGTTCAGGATGTTCATGGTCAACCGCAAGAATCTCTCGCATGGTGCCTATGAGATGCGCAGCGGCGTGATCGGACAAGTGACAGTGACCAGTCCGAGCCAGTATCAGGCAGAGCTGCGCGGGCTGAATCAGTATTTGCAAAAGCAGATTGGCGACGTGATCACACCGGCCTGCCGCTGGGATCTTGGCTCGACTTCGCTCACCGGCCCGCCCGGCAATCGCGGTCTATGCAATGTCAATCTGGTGCCTCTCACAGTAACCGGCGTCGCAGTAACATCGATAGCCAGTAACCAGAATTTCACCGCGTCGAGTCTGGCGCAGGCAGCCGACTATTTCGGTAACGGCAAGCTCACCTGGACCAGTGGACTGAACATCGGCCGCTCGATGGACGTGCAGGCGCACGGGGCCGGTGGCGTTCTTGTGCTGCAACTGCCTATGCTGAACAATGTGCAGGTCGGGGACCTGTTCACTATTGTCCCTGGCTGCCGCAAGCGCTTCACGCAGGATTGCGTCAACAAATTTTCGAACGGCATCAATCACGGCGGCTTTAACCGTCTGCCTGGCCTCGATAAGATGTTGCGCCCCGGAGGCGTATGAGCGTCACGCGCGCCCAGGTCGTCGCGCAGGCGCGCACATATATCGGGACGCGCTGGCAGCATCAGGGCAGGCTTAAAGGCGTCGGTGTCGATTGCGCCGGCCTGATCATCGGGGTCGCGCGCGAGCTCGGATTGGCCGATGTGGACTTCGCCAACTATTCACGGCACCCGGACGGCACGAGCTTGCGGCACGTGTGCGGTATGCACATGCGAAGAGTACCGCTGCATCTGGTCAAGCCGGCTGATGTGCTGATGCTGACATTCACCACTGATCCGGAACACCTGGCCATTGTCGGAGAGCTTGAGGGCCACCGTACGATCATTCATGCCTACGCATCAGCTCGCAAGGTCGTCGAGAACAATCTGGATTCTCTGTGGTTGAGCCGCATCCGCGGGGCCTATCGCATGCCAGGGGTCGAAGATGGCCGATAAAGTTCTCGCAATAGCGGGCGCTGTCATCGGCTATTACATCCCCGGCGTAGGTCCGGCGCTGGGCTTTGCGATTGGCAGTCTTGCCGGCGCCGCTCTTTTCCCGCCAAAGATCGATGGGCCGCACACTCGCAATCTGGCCTCGATGAATGGCTCGTATGGCGCCATGTTGCCGATTCTGTATGGCACCGACCGAGTTACCGGGTCACTGATCGATGAGGATCCGGCCGGAATCCAGGAGGTAGGCAGCACGCAAGGCGGCAAGGGCGGCCCATCGGTCACGACGTTCGCCTATTACGGCTGGTTTGCGGTGGCGCTGTGCGAGGGGCCTATAACAGGAATCCGAAAGATATGGGCGAATCGCATTTTGATCTATGACGTCAGCTCCACGGCGAGCGGCGGCACCATTGCAAACTCAAACACATTCGCTGCCAATTACTTGACTGTCTATCTGGGCACGACGACGCAGAATCAGGACCCGACGATGCAGAGCTGGCACGGCGCAGGCAATGTCTCGGCCTATCGAGGCACAGCTTACCTCGTGTTCCGCGGGTTACCGCTAGCGAACTTTGCCAATATGAAGCCGTCGATCGAAGCCGAAGTGGTCACGGTCGCGGCAGTTACTACCCCGATCACCAAACTTTGGGAAAACGACTCGACCTCGTTCCCTCTTTATCCAGGCGGGTCGACCACTGGGAAATTCGTCGGCATTCCTACAGGTATCAGCGGCTCTCAGGTCAGGATCTACGATCGCAACGCCTTCTTGGTAGGAGGCGGCACGGCTGGCAATGACGGCAATACCTATATTTTGGCACTCTCCAATGGCTCGGTGCAGGCCCCAGTAACGCCAAATTCATTCGAATCCGCCATTCAGACGAACAATCTCGCAGTCGGCGGCCCGCCTAAATTCGGTGATGCCGGCACTTATTACGCTGGCCTCATCATGCCGCACGCCGCTGGCAATTGCGGGGTGTACTCAACTGGCATAGGAGCAACCGACGTAATTTTGCAGAGCCCGACGCGCTCCGGGATTCTAGGCACTGGACCCGCGATGTGGGTCGAGGATTATGCGACCGGAACACTTCAAACAGATGTTATCGCCAGCCTTAGCACACCGCCAGGATTAGTTGGCACGTGGAGGCTATACGCTGTTTTTCCTTGCGCCGATTGGCAGCACGTGTGCGCCGTCACGTATGACGGCACCAATACGAACGCCTGGCTGCACATCCTTTCGGTCGGCTCTGATTACTCGGTTGCCGAGATCGCGAGGTATAACTTCTATGCTGCCCACGGCGCGGATGCATTCGCTCAAGTCAGCGGATTTTTCAACAGTAACGGCTATACAGCGTCGAGCACTTGGAACAGCGCGATGCTTGAGTCAAACCTCTCAGCGGTCTGGCTCACCGGATCTGGCGGAGCTAATATTTTATATAGGTTCGCTATCAGCGGTGGCATCGTTACAACGCCGCAGAATTTTGGATCACCGTTCACTGGAGCATTCGGCGCCAATACAGCAATGTTCGCCGACAATGGCTTGTGCCTCATCACGGATTTCACCCACTACGCCCTCTTTTCCGTCACCAGCTCGAGCGGACAAATAACGCTCTCGGACATCGTGAGTGGCATCTGCCAGCGAGTCGGCCTGCAGACCGGCCAATTGAACGTCACTGGCCTGACGGATCAGGTGTATGGATTCAAGCTCGATCGACAGATGACAGCGCGCGCCGCGATTGAAGCAATCACGCCGGCCTGGTGGTTCGATGGAGTCGAATCCGATGGGCAATTGAAATTCGTTCACCGCTCGGCCGCGCCGCTTGCGACCATCACGCTCGACGACATGGGAGCGGATACGAGCGGCAAGAACAACGCGAGCCCGCTGCAATTCGTGCGCGGCAGTGAGATGGAATTGCCATCGCAGCTCAATCTCACCTACTACGCCGTGGGCGCCGACTATCAGCCAGGCGTTCAATACGCGCGACGCTTGATCGGACTCGAATCGAACAATATCCAGTCGATCGACACCGCGGCAGTCATGGACGATACGCAGGCCGCTGTCGCCGCTGCCATCATCATGTGGGATACGATCGCCGGCCGCGTCTCGTTCAAGTTCTCGACGTCCTATAAATGGGCGCAGTACGAACCGACCGATATTCTCACCATCCAGACTAACAACGAATCGTACCTAGCGCGTTGCACACGCAAGACCGAGGGCGCCGGGAAGATCGACTGGGAATTCACCGCCTGCGCGCCCGTCTACACGCAATCGGCTCTAGGCGGTGCGATCAGCTCCGGGCAAATAGTCGGCGGCGCCTCGCCCACTACCGCGATCATCATGGACATCCCGCCGCTGCGCGATCCGGATGGCGCGGCAGATAACCTGTACGTCGCGATGTACGGCGAAACCGGCTGGCCTGGAGGCACGCTCTACAAATCTTCTGACGGCGGCGTCACGTTCGTTGCAGGCGTCTCGATGGGCACGCTCGCCACAGTCGGACGTGCGACGACGACGCTCGGGGCCGCGGCCGTTGGCGGCAACATGTTCGACGAGGGCAATACCGTCACGATTACGATTCTTTCCGGCCAGACGCTATCGAGCACGAGCGAGCTATCTGTGCTCAATGGTGCCAACGTCGCTCTGCTCGGCAAAGAGATATTCCAGTTCAAGAATGCCGTGCTGACCGGCACCGACACCTACGTGCTGTCCGGCTTGCTGCGTGGTCGCTTCGGAACGGAAGGCTTCACGCATTCGGTCGGCGAGTCATTTGTGCTGCTCAGCTCGCCAGGCGTGATCGCGATCCAGGCCGCGCCTACATCGGACATCGGACAGCCGCGCATCTACGACGCAGTGACGCAGGGGCAGCCGCTCCCGACCGGTCAGCAGCAGACAATCACCGAGCAGGCCAATACGCTCGTCTGCTTCTCGCCCGTGCATTTGAATGCGGGCGGCGCAGGCTATTACAACGATATCGTTTTGACATGGATCCGTCGCAACCGGATTAACTGGCAATGGCTGCCGCTGGTCGACGTGCCGATGTCGGAAGCGAGCGAAGCCTATCTCGTGTCGATCTTCAGCGGTGCGAGCGTCGTTCGTACCATCAGCGTGAGCGGCGCCGGAGTGCATACCGCGACCTATACGCTTGCGCAGCAAATAACGGACTTCGGCGGTAGCGGTCTAACGAGCATCACGTTCGGCGTTCAGCAGATATCGGCGATCACCGGGCCTGGCGTGATGGCGAAAGCCACCATTGCATTAGCGCCTCAGCCGTACGTCCCGGTCACGTACACAAAGACGATGACGGCAACGCAAGCTTCGACTGCTTCTTTGTCAGCCGGATTTATCACGCCTAAGGTGATGACGGCGACGCAGGCGAGCAGTGCGACTCTCTCAACCACATTTATCAGCGGCAGCGGTACGACTTGGGATCCAGCAAAGACTCAATCAAATAACTCGCTTTCCAACGCAAATCTCACATTGTCCTCGACAGCGGGTGGCGCTAATTCGACACACGGCACGCAGAGTACTACCTCGCATGCTAATTCGTCAGGCAAATACTATGTGGAATTTACGGTGGATGCTTCTCACGCTGGAGCGCCTTTCCAGAATGAGATTGGGGTCGGTATCTGTGATTCGGCTTGTGCTGGTGTGCTTTCTTCGGCGGTTAATTGGACATGTGGAGGTTGGGACGGTGGATATTTGCTTCTCAACGGGGGTGTTAACTCATCTGGAACTGGCACCTACGGCAGCGGGGACGTAATCGGCCTCGCGATTGACATGAGTGGATCTAGCCCGAGCGTAAGTTGGTATAAAAACAATGTTCTTTTGACCACGGCGAGCTCAGTATCCGGTACAGGACCGTGGTTCATCTTTGGTTGGGCTATTTCGGCAACTGGAACTAATGCACAATTGACCGCGAATTTCGGCGCGACTGCGTTCACGTACACACCACCGGCCGGATACACCGGAGGATGGTAAGGAGCGACCATGGCAGACGGCCCGACCAGCATTCTCGACCAGATCGACACGGCGCAATCGCAAAAAGAGGTCACCGCCAACGCGGCCGACGATGCCGAATCGCCCGGATCATTTTGCGGCAGACACGCGAGCGCCTGCGTGGGACTCACATGGGCCTACTACGGCGGTCCATATCGCGACGGCAGCAACGTAACGCAGCGGCTTGCAAACGGCACCATCGCGATGACAGCCAGCACGGTGAACTACGTCGAGTTCAACAAGACAACGGGGCTTGTCACCACGAACACGAGCGCCTACACGTCGGGACGCATGCCGATGGCGCGGGTCACCACCGGAGTCTCGAGCATCACGAGCTGGCTGGATGATCGCATTGCCACGTTTGCCACGACGCCATAGCGCTTTTCGAACGATCTGCGAGTGCTAGCCGGCGTAGTTTTCAAGCTTGCGGCGTTTCCCCAGGAGCCCTCAGATATGTCCGATTCCACCCCGGCTGCTGAGGCCCTGACCGCCGCGACCACCGTGGACTGGTCCGGAATCGTGCCTGCCGTCTCTGCGATCATCGTGCAATGGTTTCAGCCGCTCAATGTGGTGCTGGTTGTGGCGATGATCCTGTTCGCCCGCTTCATGCACAAGGCCAACCAGCGCTCCGACTTCAATTTGGTCGACGCGTTGCGCGGGCCGGACGATAAGGCATCGATGAAGCAGATCGGCTATCTCGTCGGCGTGATCTTCGGAACTTGGGCGCTGATGAACACCGCCTCAAGCTGGTTGCAGCAACCGACCACCTTCCTCTACGTCTTCGGGATCTACGTGATCGTGCTGATCGCTCCCAAGATCGCGGCCGAATGGATTCAGGCCAAGTACACCAAGCGCGATGCTGGCGACGGCAAAGATGCTGCGACGCGCTAAAAGGTCAAGATCGCCCACAGTACGGCGCCGAGCATGATGAGTTCAACAGTCATCGTTTCCCGCTCCCCGTGATCCAGTGCTGAGCGCGCGTAAATAAGTCGTCTTCTTGTTTCTCCACCTTGGCCGTCACTCGGTCGACGGTGCGCTGGCGGACCGTCTCCAGGGCGGTCACTCTCTTATCCAGGTTGTCCATTTTCACGTTCAGCACCTCGGCGTCCGAGCGGCGGTACATCTCGGTCTTGATCTCCTTGACCGACTCGACCACGTTGTCGATTTTGTCGTTCCTTTGCCCCACGATGAAGCTGATCACCGCCGTCCCGCCAATGATGGATGCGACCACGCCAACCGGAAAAACCAGGGCCATGATCGATCTATTGCGCGACGGCGAGCCCGGAGGATCGCCCACGTCAACGTCGACTTCTCGCAGGTGCGGCCGATCGCCCATCGGCGAATTGTCACGATATTCCGGTTTCGCGGTAGCTTTAACTCCGTGGCGTTCGCGGTAGAGTTTTCGACATGGCTATGCGGTTCAGTTCAGAAATCAAACCCCCTGCGGCCGGTGTTTACGCGGTGCTGGTGACCATGGTCGACCACGTGACGCTGGAGCCGATTGCCACCGCCGAGCGCTTCGCTAGATGGGACGGCGAGCGCTGGTGTTGCTGGTCTATCAGCGTCGAGCGCGCCAGCTGGTGCGTATGGCCCGGGCCGCCCGCCGGCTATCCATGGCGTGCTATCCAACCATCTGAAACCGTTGTAAATTGAGGACATGCAACATGCTGCCGCTGGCCATCACGCTGATTATCTTGCTGTTTTGGATAGCGTCAGCGTGAACCCCTACGGCCTGATTGCGCTGTTCGCGGCCGTCGTGTTCGTCCTGGTGTTCGCATCGCTCAGCCGATGATCAGCAGTCGCAGCCTGGACGACCTTTTGCCGGTCGTTAGGGACATGGCCGAGCAGCTGATTGCAGCGTGCACAGCGGCCGATATCGACCTCCTGATTACCAGTACCTACCGGGACAGCGAAGCCCAAGCGGCGCTCTACGCCAAGGGCCGCACCGCGCCCGGATCTGTTGTTACAAATGCCAGAGCCGGTGAATCGTTCCACAACTGGCGCGTGGCGCTGGACTTCTGTCCGATCGAAGGCGGCAAATGCGCGTGGAATGACACGGCTGCGTTAGAACGGGTTGGCGAGCTCGCTGAGGAAATCGGCTTTGAATGGGCTGGACGCTGGACAGGCACGCTGCGCGAGACCGCCCACGTGCAGTACACAGGGGGCCTCACGCTGGCCCAGCTACAGGCCGGCAGCGCCCCCGGAGCGCCCGCCGTGGCCTGATGGGCCTGATCCCGTGGCAGGTCAAGGCAGTAGCCGCAGCGCTAGCTGCAGTGGCCATGTTCTCGGCTGTCTGGCATGTCGCGGGCTGGCGCGACGCCAAAGCGCTGGCCACCGAGAAAGCCGCGCACATCGCCGATGTCCAGAAGCTTAAGGATGACTGGCAGGACAACCTCGATGCTGAGCACAAACTGCTGACCCAAGCCCAAGCCGATCTCGAGGCCGAACGGTTGGCGGATCAGATGCAACGGAAGAAAGCCGAAAATGACCATCTGCAGACTGTCACAAAACTACGTGTTCTGGCCGATCGCAACGCTACTGACGCTCAGCGCGTGCGCGACACCCTTGCCTCCGCCCAAGCTGCCGGACGGGCAACAGGTGGTGGCGGTTCCGTGCAACAAGCCGGAGGAGCCTCCCGCTGCAGTGGTCCGGGCGGCTTCGCAGCTTGTGGATTTCTCGAGCGAGCTACGGAGCTTCTTGAGCGATGTGCGCGTGTGGCAGACGAGCAACACGCAGCCGTCGTCGAAGCCATAGCGTCTTGGCCGAAAAAAACCGCCCCGTAGGGCGGCTCCGGTCGCGTACTTCCTGACCGTCAGATTCAGACTCCGGTTACTGACTTGTTGCAACCGGCCGGTGCGGCCCCATTGGTGAACGTCCAGGCGATCGTCTGCGCTGTGACGGTCGGTGTCAACGTGACCACGCAGCTACCGACTGCAGCCGTTCCGGTCATCACGATAGCCGCCGTACCGGCTGTGATCGTCGGCGCATTAGCTTCGAACGCCGTAGCAACCATCGTATAGCCCGGGGACAAATCTCCATCCGCGATCAGAAGCGCGAGCGTGTCGCAGTTGCCAGCCAGTACGCCGTTGCTGTGCTGAGAGCATTCGGCAATCGCGATTTTTACACCGTCGATCGATGAGAGGTTGTTTGACCATTTGGCGCGCGTGACATACTGCTGATACTGCGGAATGGAAATCGCGGCTAGAATGCCGATAATCGCCACCACGATAAGCAGCTCGATCAAAGTGAAGCCAGTTTGCTTACGCATTTTCGATTCCTTGGTTGAAGTGAAGTAGACATCTGCAATTACCGCGCCACCCAGGATGGCAGTCCTCGGGTGGCGCATCTGACCTTTCCGGTCACATTTCTTAGCCACGAATGGTCACATGTGCCCTCCCGTGTCACACGTCGAGCAATCGCTCGATCAGCACCGGCGCCCACATCAGCACGAGCGCGACCAACGTCCAGAATGCGGGGCGAAGGATCATTGACTATCGGCCATAAAAGAAGCTCGAAAGAAAGCGTTTAAGAGCTTTAGTTCTTCATCCGTAGCTGCTCGAATGTGAATTTCCTCCCAGGGGAACCAGCCGCGAAGCCAGAAAATATTATCCGGACTCAGGTAATCCCACACGGTCACGGCTTCCTCAGTTCCGCGGCCATCGCGCGCCGCAAATCCAGTAGTGCCTCGCGGATGGTATTTGGCCGCACGGCCTTTCCAGCCTCGATTCGCTTAATTATTCCGTACATGCGTTTTATTTCTCGACGCAATTCAGGCGTCACGCCAGCCGAGCTCATGGCTTCCTCAGTTCCGCCTCATCCAGCAGCTACGGCTGCCGCTGTCATAAATGCTTTCATGTCTGCCGATATTCATTTGGAGTCAAATCAAAAGTGGCTTTCAACATGATCGTGTCATCGATCCGGCATGTTTGCCTATCGGCGCCTCCGACCAAAAGTGTCACGAAATAGTCTGGCTTGCCGTTATCCAGCATTCCCTTGATCTCGACCGATTCGACGCAGATCGAAAATACTGCAGTTACTTGCCCCTGTAGCTCCTTGGTCATGGCGTCGGCTCTTGCCGCTGCGCCCCATCACGCAGCTCGTCCATCCTGTGCGCCAGTTCCGCCACCGCCGCAAGCGTCAGCCCGAAGCCGTGGCGTGCCATCCACTTCATGAGCCAGGCTGCGTTGTCGGTGAGCTGATAGCCTTCGCCGGTCATGGCTTCATCCTTCGGCTCACGTTTGGGCGGATCATCTGGAGTCGAGCGGTACCAGTAGTCGTTCACTTAGACAGCTCCGGCCGTTTGATCATATTGCCTTCGCCTTCCGAATGATGTCTTCAGCGTGAGCTAACTGGGCGCGCAGGACGTCGCGTTCTTCCTTGATTTCATCGAGTCCGCGAACGACCCATCGCACCAGATCATCGTCCAAGAATGCACAGTTGCCGCCTAGATGCTCCTTGATAATCTTGCGGGCCTCGTGAACGGACTGAAGACACATATCGGCTTCGTTCTCCTTCTCCGACAACTCTTTCACCCGCGCCTCGGCCGCATGAGCTTTCACCGCCCAGTGATCAGAAACCTCCATGCATTCCCTGATCTTCTCGTCCCGCTGAGCTAGAGCGTTCATGGCTTCGTCTCGTGAATACTTGGCCGCCGCCACTGCGGTTTTCAGCCTCTCAATCTCCGCATCCCGCTCGGCGCGGGCGGCAAGGACCGATGCATCACGCCAGCGCAGCAATGCTCCTTCGTCTTGCCACATGACGCCGAATCGGCCTGGGTCAATACTTGTAGGCTCGGGCAACGCTGGTAACGCTGGCAGATCGTCGGCAGAGGTCATGGCTTCCCCTCAGGCTTCGGCGCAGCGGCGAGCATGGCGTCCCAAGTACGAGACCAAATATCGTCAGAGTTTCCGCCGTCCACGTACTCTCGCTTGTAGGCGTCATACCCTGCTTGCATCATCACGGTCGTCGGCTTCCTCGGCACAAGCACGAATCGCTCGCGCTTGGCGAGGGCATCAGCTACTTGCTTGCGCAATCGCTCAATTTCGTTGCGCTGTGGAAGCGCCTCGCCTACTTGTCGCAACCGCAACGAGTTATACGCCTCCTCCAGCAGCCCCCATACGTCTGGAACGTTCTGCACATCCGGTGGGGAGGTCATGGCCTTTGTCCCAGTTTGATTCCCTGATCCATCAACTGTAGCCACGTCATTGCGAATTCGCGCATCTCCGCTGGCGTCGAATACATCGGCACTTCGATTGATGACTCGAATTTGCCGGAGCGCAAGCGCACCGACAGGATGATCGAATCGGGCTTCGACGGATCGACTGGGCCTGATTTATCCATTGGCTCCTCCCTTCCGCTCGATGGCGGCCATGGCGTAATCTGCAGCTTCTTCCGCTGCTTTATTGCCGTACTGTTGGGTAATCCACTGAATCAACATCTCGCGCTGATGCACATATCTCGCCGCATCCCTCACCTCCGACGGGCTGTCCGGATACAGAAGTTCCTGTTGACATCGTTTGCAGTACGGCCCAGTCTCAATTCGTTCAGCAGGCGTAATCTGTTGCACAACCATTCGGCGAAATAAAACCTGCTCACCGCAAATCTTGCATTCGTAATAAGGCTCTGGTGCAGGCTCGGACAGCGCGGCGTCGATTTTGACAAGCGTGGGCTTGAGGCCGGAGTAATCGCTGCGCACGATGTCGGCGCGCACCTCTCGCAGTAATGCCCTTAGGTCGCTCATTTCAAATACCACAGCAGCAGCCCGCCGCCGATAACGATGAGCGCAACCGCTAGTGCGAGATCGCGCGAGGTGATCCAGGAGTCGTTCATGGCAAGCCTTCCGGCGTCGGGCCGTGATGGTTAGAGCCCTAGCTCAGATTTGCGCGCATCTTTGACGATAAGCAAGTGTGCGCGGGCCTCCGCATCTTTCGCCGTCTTGCAAGCCTTGTCGCAGTCGGTCCAAAGCGCCTTTAGCTGATTCGGATCAGGCGCTTCTTTGAGCAGGCGCTCCCAATCGGCGATGATGATGCCGTTTTTCTTTTCCTCCGCACCAGTAGCCCATTTGGCAATTGCACGGCCTGCGGTTTCGTCCAACATTTCGCCGGGCGGGAACATGATCCGATGCTGCTCCTGGAGTTTGATCCATTTCGGCACACCCGGATGATCTGGCATGAGCAGCGCGGAGGCGGTTAGCTCGAACGGAAGGGATTTCTCGCAAATCGGAATCCAGCCGTCGATACTCGTCATTGTCTTCTTCGGAACGATCACGGTTTTGCCGTCTTGCTTGGTGATTTCAACTTTTGGTTCGGCACGGAGGCAGATAATTATGTGAGCCTTCACGCGAAGCAGGCCATAAACCATTCTTTTATGCTCTTGTTTCGGCTCTTTCCACGAAAGTAATTTGAACGCGTCGGCTCTTTCTTCTTTGCCTTTAGTCAATCGCTCAAATTCTGCTTCCTGCATGTCCATACATCCGCCGTCCCCAGCCCATGCGTGTGACGCGGAGTCCACGACGATGCACAGATAACCGACCTTGTCGGCTTCCTCGATCGCTTCCAGATAGCGGGCCGGAGAGAAGGGCGGTTCCATCTCGGCCACATCGAATTTGAATTGATCGGCATAGTGCTTGGACCGCCCGCGCTCGGTATCGATCACTGCGAAAGGCGCACCGTCTGTGATGCCGGATGCCATGCGCAGCGCCGAGTAGGTCTTGCCAGATCCGCTCGGGCCCGCCACACCGATCAGCAAGTTAACGTTGCTGCGGACCGCTCGGCCGAATGAAATGCTAATTTTGCTTTCCTCTGTTCGAAATTTTCCAATGCCCACGCTGGCGGAGCTGCCCAAGCGATTCGTCTCGGGTATCCGGGCCAGTTCCCACTAGCGAGACATTCCCTCCAGAGTACAGACGCGAACTCGCATTTCTGCTGCCCGAGGTCCAGCATCATCGGATCGACGCCGACGAGCGAGCAGGCGAACGGTTCGGTGCGTTCTTGGACGAGAAAGCAAAAGGTCGGCGCCGTGCCAGCGGATTGGGGTCTTTCAGACTTCCATAGATATGCTGCTTCGTATGCCTCGGTGTAAAACGCGGCCTGCACGTCGTATCCCATTGCTATGATCTGGCGGGAGAACGAGAGCGGATCGGCTGACTCAGTGGATTTGTAGTCGAGCAGAATCGGCCGATCGCGCACTTGCAGATCGAACCGCGCGCGCTTCCAGATCCCGCCGGCCTGCCAGATCACCGTGCGCTCGGCGAAGCAATCTTCGATCTGCAATTCCAACTCGGATTTTGCAAGAAATGATTTCGCAATCTCGACCATCTTGCGGACGGCACCGACATGCTTTGAAAGAAGCGGTAATTTGCCCGATGCTCGAATCTCGTCACGTGCGTCCTTTGCAGCATTCGTGCGCCAATCCTTGAATTCGCACTCGACCATCCGATCGTCGCCCTCGAGCAGAAGCGAGTGCGCGGCTGAACCGCGGTCGAAGTCTTCGGACTCTTCCGGACGGTGATGAGGATTCAGCCGCGGGCTGGCAAACCAAGCGTGCATCGGACTCTGGTTAACGAGGATCTTCGCGATCGACGAGGAAAGGCTAGGCATCGGCGCTGGATCAGCGTGATAGTCGCTCGCGGGCATGTCCTCGTAAACATTCACGCCGTTGTGACAGACTGCGACAATGCTCACGTCTCTCCCTTTCGAACGTTGCCGCTGCGCCCCGCGGCCGGGTCATCCTTTTCGTGCTTGCAGCATCGCGTCGGCCATGCCATAAGCGGCCGTGGCAAGATCACCGAAAGCCTCCACGAACTGCGCAGATGACTTTCGTCTGCTTGCCTGATCATCAAACATCGCGTGAAGCATCGCCTGCATCGCCTTGGCCGCGAAATAATCGCGCAGACTCATGCCCTCAACCCATCCATCTTTCATAAAGGCCGGAAATGCCGACCCTCCGTCGTCGCGCTCGTTCATCTTCTAGCCCTCCCTGATCCGCCCAGGCACACGATGCGGCCATCTTCGACTGCCACATACGCAGCATTGGCAGCGCCGCACTGCTCGGCTGCAAGAACGCGCGTCGCCCGGTCGTCGCTTCTGGACACCCATGCCCCACATGAAAAGAGCGCGGCCAGCAGCGCCAGGATCGCGATCGCGCCAAGCAGCTGCTCGACGGTGCTGTCGTGGTTTTCTTCGTTGATGGAGATCATGCCGTCTTCTATGGCTCTCAAAGATCGTTTAGACATTTCCATCCGATTAGAAACAGCCTGACCGTCGCGTGCGACATGGCGCCTAACAGAACGCAGAAGATCCCCCAAAGCACTCCGTACACCACGACAAGGAAAAATTCAAAGAATCGGCGGCGCACACTCAATTTGATAGATGGAGAAGCAACCATCAGCATTTCATCCCATCATCCGGCAGTCTTCCAATCAGCTCATCGAAGTCCTCGACCACGACCATGTAGTCCTGATCTATCAGCCACGAAGCAAGCAGTAGCCGCTGCTCAGCCGTCAGCTTGGCCAGGCGATCGGCGATCTGGTCGCGCAGATCACGGCGGAGAAGGGAGCCTGTGGTCAAGGCTTCCTCGGCTCTTCAATGCGTGTGATCGTGCCGGTCGTCAGAATAATTCCGCAGCACGGCGGGCAAACCCACTCGCCACCTGAGATCGGGATCGCGTCCTCCGCGCTGAGTACAGTTGCGCACCAGTCGCATGGCCGCGGGAACTTGTCGCCGCGCAAATTATGGATCATGTCAATCATGGTTTGCCCTCCTGCTTCGTCGCCGCGGTGAGTGTATCTATCCAAACTTGCTCCCAAGTGTTGAGCAGACCAAAACTCTTACGCATGGCATTCACAATTGATAACGTCGGTTTCTTTGGCACCAATTGCCAGCCATCCGTGACAGCCAGAGCGGCGTCAATGCGCTCAACTAATCGCTTTAGGTCAGGGCTGGCCTGAATATCGAGAGTCGCGTCCAATTCATCGCGCGCCTCCCGCAGCAGCGCCATCATGTCGCTCACGTCGCCTCCTTCGTCGGAGTTTCGAGCATGGCGGCATCAATCGCGGCGTCGAGTTTGAAATTTGTCCCGTTTGAGTCGAGATAAGCCTGCCTTAATCGACCTAAATCCTTTTGCAGCCACCGGTACCGCGCCGCATCCATCGCATCGGCTGGCGGGAAGGAGTAGAGTGGCTCAACTAGATGCCAACGCCCGTGGTCACCAGTTTCAATCCACTTGCGCACTTCGGCATAGTCTTCTTCGTATCCATAGCCGCCTGCCATCGCCTCTGACAATCGCCACGCCACCGGCTTCGCCTCGGGCCGCGCTGCACGATCGGCAAGGATGGAGAGGCGGACGCATTCATCGCACCATGCGAGAAGCGCCGCCTCTATCTCTCCCATCGTTGCTATTCCTTTCCATACAGGAATAGGTGGCAGCGGCGGCAGATCGACGGGGGCGGCGGTCATGTTTGAAATTCCCCGAGGACTTTGCAATCCTCTGGCCCCAATCCTTTGACGCCAACGGTAATAGGCGGCGGCAATTGAATCTCGAATTCGAGCGGGCGCCAAAGATGCAAGCAGTATGGATGGTTGTTGATCCATTGCGATCGTGGCGGGTGCAACTGAATTACGCAGTCTTCTGGCTCCCAAAACAGATCCTTGACCTTGCACATTTCGTCCCACGTCGGGTAGCGCGAGGCGAGCGATACGGAAACATGCTCCCAAGCTAGCAATGGTTCATCTGGATCGCGACCATCAGTCGCAATGATGCGAATTGCCTCCGAGCGGCGCGCGGTAGGTGGAATCAGGAACATGCCGAACGGATCGCCCCGATTGGTAGCGAACTCACCGCGCACAAGACGGTATTGCTCAGGAAAGAGCATCATTCAAGCACCACCGCAGCCTGATTCATGATCGGCGCCGGCAGCTGACGCCAGATCTCCTCGCGGCGATGCTCGATGCCGAGCCGCGGCCCCTTGCGCCGCTCGGTCAGGCACTCGGAGGCCCTGCGCCGCAGCTCGGCCACCATCAGAGCTAGGACGTCCTCAGAGCGCCTGACGTAATCGGCTGCCCCTTCCGATTCCCATATGCGCCTGCCGCGACGGCGTTCGATTTCCTGCGTTGCCTCGAATGCCGCCTGAGCTTCGGCGAGGCGCTTACGGGCGAGCTTGACCATGCCGCCTAATTTCTGGGTGTCCCAAGAAGCGAACCTGGGCGCTGGGCGGAACGGCTGCGGCTCGCCCAATTCGTAGGTGGCGATGATGTTCATGCGGCCTCCCTTTTCTTGGCATGCATTTCGAGCCACGCTTCCACCTTTCGCGCTGATCCAAAGCACTGCGACGGCACTTCGTTGTAAAGGTATCCGCAATAGGCGGGCAGATTGCGAATGTTGATGTGATCAGCTCGTCCGCACGCTTCCATCAGATCGTTGCAGAGGACGGCCAGCAAGAAACTGCCGGGGGTTCACGCCGCGCTCGATGTAAAGATCAAGTCCCTCGGCCATGTGGTCCGGGATGACGAAGCCGTTATATTCGTATCCAACAGCACTCATGCCTGCTCCTTCGCTTTCGCTGCAGCGACGCCCGCATCGAACTCCGCGCTTGCCCTCTGCCCACGACGGAAACTCGTCGTCCTCGTAGTACTCCGGCGCTTCCTGGCCGTCATAGGCGGCCTGAGCGTTGTTCATCGCGCGAAGTTGAGAGTAGTAGTCCATTTAACGCCTCGATGTGATGTCATGTAGGTCGTCGGCAGTCAAGGATGCCGAAACGCGAGTTCCGGGAGGAACGCCGCCGTTCAAGTAATGAACGCGTTTCGCCGCTTCGTCGCGCAAAGAATGATCGCTGTCGCCATGCCACTTGCCGAGTGGATCGTAAAAGCCGACTGTGAACAGCCCGGGCTCCGAGATGATGTAGACGTAGCTCATTTGCACAGCTCCTGTATATCCCCGATGCAATCAAAAGTGGCTTCCTCGATGCTGTCGTCGTCGTTGTCCGCATAGGCGCGCGAGAAGATGCCGATGGTGCAGCCGCCCTCGATCAGATCGACCTCGACTTGGATGCGATTGCGGGCGGCGGGATACAGCCTGATCTGATGCTCGCTGCCGTCGAACTCGATCAAGTCTTTGTCCTGGATCTGCATCGGGGAGACGAGGATCACGAGAATTCCTCGTCAAAACTGCATGGCACGGACCGCTGCTCTCCGCACTTTGGACACTCAATTACGTCTCTGTCCGGATCGGCTTTGCAACAGTCAACAACTCTGGCTATATGGCGCTGGCATGGCTCAATGCAAAGCTCTGGACGGTGTTCACTATGCAAAGAGTAGCCGCCCCGGATACGTGGTTCAAATGAAAGGCATTGCTTGGCTTCGACCTCCAGCGGATCGCGCTTGCCCCACGCGGGACGGTCGTTTTCTTCGTCGGTCATGAGCGTTGTCCGGTTCGAGCAAGTTCGGCTTGATATTCTTGCTCGATAAGTTCGCACAAATGGACGTAGCTTTCGGCGAGACGCGTATCCATCCGCAACGTGTGCCAGTCCAGTCGATCGCCTTGATTAATCCAGTTATGAAGAATCTCAATCGAGGTCATCGCTCACACTCCGAGCAAAATCGCCCGCGCTATGCTCAGCGGTGCGCCGACCGAATGCAGATACCGCGCGGCCTCGAACACGCTCGCCGTCGCCAGCAGCGTGGCGAAGTAGGCCGCCTCCGACCACAGCGCGAGGTTCGCAGAGTTCCACAGGCGTTCGAAAGATGGCTTCATGGGGCGGGCTCCGGTGGGTGATGCATCCAATAACTGCATCGTGCCTGAAGTCTATAGCGAAGTCAAGCTTGACTATGGTGGGTAATTCATGGTCAAATCGGAGCATCGATCTTAAGGAACTGCCAGCATGGCTCTACCGAGGGGCGCATCGCCCGCGACGATAAAACGCCGTCAGCAGCTTGCCAAGCGACGGCAGGCGATTCTGCATCTGAAAATTAAGGGCCTGACGTTGGAAGAGATCGGCAAGCATTTCGGCATCAGCAAGGAGCGCGTACGGCAGATCGTGCTTCGCGCCGAGACAGAGCGGCCGTGATCGTGGTCTACGCGATTCGGTGCGGCCGATGTGGCAAGCAGTACGTGGGTATGACATCGCAGCCAATCGAGAAAAGGTTCAGGAATCATTTGTCGGTTGCTCGCAGCAATCGGCCGGGCGCTGGGGGTTCTTCTCTTCTATCGGAAGAGATTCGCCAATGCGGTGAGGCATCATTCGACATCAGAGTGGTCGCAGCAACAAGGTTGCGCCAGTGTGCCGAATTGCTTGAACAGCGCTTCATCTTGCAGCTCGGAACTTTGGCGCCGGCTGGCCTGAATACACAAAGTGGTGGCAAACGCAACTACCAATTGTCAGAAATTGGGCGCAAGAAAATAGGAGCCGCAATCAAAGCAGCCGAACTTCGGCGCAAACTGGCCCGCCCCAGCAAAGCGTGATCCCGTCCCCGGCAATATAGCGCCGCTGTAGGCTTTGCCTTGCAGACGAGCCTGATTGTTTTGGTTCAGCATTTGGCTCAGAATTACGGCTAAGCGGGCTGCGCGGTCTGGCCGCCGCCGCGTGGCGCCTAACACGTCACGCCCCGCGATTACCACCTTCCGACTTGTTAGGAGTCACCATGTCCTGGCAAACCTACGAGGCCGCTAAGGCGGCCTGGATCGCTTCCCATCCCCACGCCACGCCGGAGGAGTACGCCGCTGCCATGCTGGAGCTCGCGCGAAGGCTGGGGCTATGAACGGGCCTGGCAAGCTGGTACGTACCGACGTCCGTCTCGACCCGACCAAATGGGCACTGCCCGCCGATACCTACCGGCTGCGCTCGCCGGCCAGCTTCCTGCAAGACGTCCTGGATCTGGTGGCCGAGCCGGGCTGCCGTGGCACCGAGATGGCGGCGCCCAAGACGCATGGGCTGCTGCAGTTCAGGCCAGCCGAGGTCAGCCTGTGGGCCGGGTACAAGGGCTCCTACAAGTCGACCTTTCTGTCCGAGCTGGCGGCGCACTGGGCGTGCACTGGCACCCGCGTGGCGATCGCCTCGCTTGAGATGCCGGGGGCGGTGCTGCTCAAAAAGATGGTGCAGCAGGCGGTGGCCAAGGAAAAGCTCGACGAGCTCGACGTGTTGCGCGCGATCGAGGCGATGGAGCAGTGCCTGACCATCTACGACTTCACCGGGCGCGCGCCGGCCAAGAACCTGCTCGCCATCATGCGATACGTGGCGCTCGAATACGGCGTGCAGCACTTCATCCTGGACAACCTGACCAAGGTGCTGTCGGTCGACAACGATCGCAGCGCCGAGCACCAGGATTTTGTCAACGATTGCTGCCTGACGGCGCAGGTGACCGGACTGCACATTCACCTGGTCGCGCACTGCGCCAAGCCTGAGAACGGCGACGAGCGCAAGATTCCTGGTGGCTACAACATTCGCGGTACGGGTGCCGTGCCTGACATGGTCGATAACGTCTTGATTTTATGGCGCAACAAGGAAAAAGAACGCCGCATGGATGCCGGCACTGCCGACTCTGCGCTGGTCAGCGAGCCCGATATCAGGCTTGTCGTGGACAAGCAGCGCAACTGGCAGTTCGAAGGGCAGTTCAACTACTGGCTGCAGCAGTCGTGCCTGCGATTTTGCGAGCATGCGAACCGGGAGTACGACGCATTCGTGTAAGGGAGAAAATCCATGATCTACGACCGTGTGCTGAAGTCCGAGTTGATGAATTCAGATCGCTGGCTGGATTTGCCCTCGGATTCGCACCGGCTAGCCTACGTCTGTCTGCTGCCGCTGGCCGATGATTTTGGCAACTTCGAGGCCGGATCGCGCCGGATGTGGCGCTGGCTGCACGCTCGCACTCAGGTCAAAGATGATGGGCACGCCATCAAAATCCTTTCTGACCTCATGGATGCCGATTTGATCCGCCCCTACACGGTGGCCGAGGCGGACTACTGGCACATCGCCAGGTTCCAATGCGATCGTCGATATGTCGTTCGGAGAGTTCCAGCTAGTCCATGGGACGATCCAGAATTGGAGATCAAAGGAGGTCTGATTAGACAAACTCGCAAAGCTCGTTCCATTGATTTAAAAGAGGAAAAAGCAAAAGTTGCAGCTAAGTTGCCGCAAAGTTCCGGTCAAGTTCCCGCTAAGTTACCGTTAGGGGTTGGGGTTGGGGTTGGGGTTGGGGTAAAGACAAAGACTCGTCCAAATTTGGCTATCCAGCCGGCTTCAGGCTGGTCCGAATTCTATGCAGCCTACCCACGCAAGGAGGCCAAGCTCGACGGCCTTAAGGCTTGGAATCAGCTAAGCCCAGCGGCCGAAGTGCAGCGCAAGATCATGGCCGACATCGGTCAACGGCTCGGGCTTGATCTCTGGTCCAAAGCCGACGTCAAGCACATTCCATTGCCAGCGACTTACCTGCGAGCTAGACGCTGGGAAGACGAACTTGAGCCGCCCATCGCCGACTATCTGCGCCACGGCAAGGTGATCTGAGCCGATGGACGTCGACGAGCCGCCAGACTTCTCGCGCAGCCTGACCGACGAGATGGCACGCATCCGCAAGGACGTGCTGCCGTTCTGGGCCGGCACCCGCACCGCAACGATGATCATGGCCGCGATCGACGAGGCAGTCGATTCGATCATCTCCGGCGATGATGTCAAAATGATGGCCGCCCTTGCCAAGCTGCAGCGCTTCGGAGCTGCGAGCAAGCCAAAATGAGTTATATCCCGCCTGACCGAGGGCGGCCGTTACGAAGTCCGATGAGGAGCCACCATGCAAGCAGACCGTTCACTGCCCAATGAATCCGCCGAGATTTCCGCTGCCTTGGCCGCAGACGAAGCTGTCGAGAAAGCGGCCCGCAAAGTGCCTGGCCGCAAGGCGAAAACGAGCGACCACCAGGAAGCGATCATCAAGCTCAAAGAGCTGCATCCACTCGCGATAGAAACCATGATCGCCGACTTCAAGCACGCACACGACGCCGCGATCGTGCTGGGCGAATCGATCAAGGCGTGGGCCGAAAAGGCCGGGATTCAGTCATCCGTGCTGCGCAAGTTCATTGCTGCTCGATCTGGCGAGAACTTCCCGGACAAGAAGCGCGACGCTTTGCAACTCTCGCTGCTATTCGAGGAAATCGGCGAGTGACGCAGATCACCCCGGAGCAGGCCCAGGAGCGCGCGCTCCCGGATATCGAGCGCGTCGTGGCCATCATCGATCGGATCCTTGGCGAGCACGGCGGCATCGATCCGCAACTGGCCAAAGCGCTGGCAGAGGAGATCGCCGGCTGCCAGGCGCGCCTTGCTCTGCTCAGCATCGCGGCCGATGTGAAGCTGCCGAACCGATGACGGAGGATCTGGCCAGCGAGCTCCTTGGGCAACCGTCGGCTCGCCATCAGCCGCAGCACTGGAAACTGGCGCCATACAACGAATCGTTCGGGCCCATCGCATTCACCATCTTCGGCGAGCCGTGCAGCAAGGCGAACTCGCGGCGCATTGTGACGCTGGCCCGCGGCAAAGAGCACGAGCGCACCGCTGTGGTCAAATCCAAAGAAGCGCTCGTCTACGAACGTGACGCGCTGCGCCAGATCCCAGCCCATGCCCGCCTGCGACTCGAGGGCCCGGTGGCCGTGACGTTGCACATTTGGTACGCCAGCGAGCGCCCAGACCTCGATGAGTCGATCGTACTCGACGTGCTGCAGGACCGCTACGCCAAGGATCCGGGCGACACGCGTCGTCTGGTGCAAGCCGGCGTCTACCGCAACGATCGGCAGGTGCGCGAGAAGCACGTCTACCACGGCATCGACCGCGCCAACCCGCGCGCCAGCGTGGTGATTCAACCCTTGGTCGCTCAGCAGCTTTCGCTATGATTCGCCTCCATGCTGGTGGTCACGATTCGGCGTCACGGCCGTTCCGATGCGGGTACGCAAGGCGGCTTTGTTCTGCGCACGGCCGAGGGACGTGAAGAGCGCTTCGACACGCTCGAGCCGCGCGATTCGATCCCGGCCGGCACGTATGCGGCCTATCTGCATAAGGTCAAGGTTCTGGGCCGCGGAGGCGAGCCGGAGAAAATGCGCCGGGTCTACGAACTGCAAGATGTCCCGGACCATGCGCACGTTGAGATCGACTCGGGCGAATTTGCGGGCGACGTGCGTCTGGGCTACTTCAACAACATGCTGGGGAAAATTGCAATCGGCTACGGCTTCGTGGTCAAACTGCCGCCAGGCGGAATGCCAAAGCCTCAGGTCGCTTTGCAGCATTCTGAGGCCGCAGTGGCGCGCTTGATGAAGCACACGCACGGCCTTGGCATCATGGTGGAGATCATCGATCTGTGATCCCGGACCCGGACGACGATGACAACGGCGAGGACGACGATTGAGACGCAAATGAGCGCCAATCGTCCGCGCTTGCGCGGCAGAGGCATCTGCGCCGGCTGCCGGGCCGTGTTCGCCGACTACGATGCGTTTACTTTGCATGCAACCGGAAAGCTGAACCCAGCGAGCACCGACCGGCGCAGATGCCGATCACCGGCCGAAATGCGCGCGCTCGGGATGCGCGTGACGCCGAACACGTCGGTCTGGCATGCGGCCAACAATGGGCGCGCAAGGCCGCGCAAATCGGCTAGCGAATAGGCCGCCATCTTGCATAGCGGTGAATCGGCGCGCATGATTCGCCGCACCCGCCCCGGAACCCTCCAGTCAAACGGCCGCTCATTGCTTCCCCTCCACCCGACGACGGAGCGGGCGTATTCCCGGGGCGGACTTTTCGAAAGGCAGGCCACGATGACCGAAACCGTGCATACCGCAATGTGGGTTTTCGCTTTCCTGCTTGAAAACGTGGTCTTGGCCGTGGTTTGCGTGATGTGGGGCAAAGCGCATCCGAACATCGTCTCGACCATCGCCGAGGCCGTCACCAAAGTCGAAAAGAAGATCGGCGGGTGAGCTGGCTTGTTCCACGTGAAACGTGACCGATGATTACCCATGGGGCTCCGGTCTCCCTGGCTCACGAGGCTAGACGGCGCGAGCTCACGGTCGATCAGCAAGAGCGCATCGCCCACTGCGACACCGTGGAAAACAACCTGCGGCACCTCATCAAGTTCATCGAGACCGGAGGCGAGGCCGACGCCGCCTGGCTCACCATCGCTCGCACCCACCTGCAGATCGGCCTGATGTGCGCCCGCCGCGCCATTACCAGGCAGGACTTCTTCTGACCAGTGATTGACCTGGACGCACCACGGGCGATACCATCCGCCGCAGCCATGCAATCCTTAAGCAACGTGAAACGAATCCGCGGGCGTCGATTGCAGCGTATACGCGGCCGTCTGCTGCGAGCCGAACCGCTGTGCTGCCAGTGCTTGGAGCGCGGCCGCATCAAGCCAGCAACCCAGGTCGATCACCGTATCCCCCTGTTCCAAGGCGGGGCAGATGACGACAGCAACCGGCAGAACCTGTGCGACGAGTGCCACCACGCCAAAAGTCTGCGGGAACGGGGCTGCACCAAGTCAGGCTACGACGCGGATGGTAACCCGCTATCCCAGGACCACTCGTGGAGCGTGTCGATCCTGGATCGATCTGATGCGTCCCAGGGCCATTCTTGAGAATGGGTAGGGCCCATCAAAATCCCTAGAACTGCAGCTCAGGAAAC
>Ga0137401_10000028_pt1 | contig 41924 bp, 40 predicted proteins | sample CZOMad1_1_16fung_FD_108286 | JGI IMG/M metagenome (GOLD analysis project Ga0137401, IMG submission 108286) | Vadose zone soil fungal communities from Angelo Coast Range Reserve, California, USA - CZOMad1_1_16fungal (Illumina Assembly) | ecosystem: Environmental > Terrestrial > Soil > Vadose...
GACGCGACTGGGCCTGCGCGCGAGACCATCGTCGGGAACAGTGATGGAAATGGGCGTGGTTTTTCCGCTCTTCGCATCAAGGATTTGCAGTTCGCCGGCCATCTCGTAAACGATGCGGCCTTCATGATCTGAACTGGGCCAACGCACATCCCATTGCTTGCTGCGGGTCACCTGCGCGGTCTTGCCGTTGCCGACGTTGTAAGCGTAGATGTTGAAGTGCCCATCGCGATCAGAATCGTAATAAATCGTGTCGCCAATCCACATCGGATCGCGCGTCGCACGCGGTCCCTCGGTAATTCTTTTAGTGGCGTTGGCTTTCAGATCAAAAGTGTAGAGGACGTTTGCTTCGCCGCCGCCGTATCTTTTCTCAGAGCGAAAATCGCGTGACTGTGGTGAGTAAACCATTTGCGATCCATCCGGAGAATAATCGCCGGAACCGGCTTCCGGCATCGGCAGCGGCTCCGTTGGTCCGCCCTCAATCGACACGCTGTACAACCTGGCGATTGGCAGCGTCCATGAATCGCGCAGCGAGCGAAAGAAGACGTGTGTGCCGTCCTTGCTCCAGCCATAAACCTGATTGTCATAACCCCAGCGCGGCGTGAGCGGGCCCTTCGCGGGATAAAAGGTGAGTTGCCTGGGGACACCGCCCGTTGAAGGAATGACGTAAACCTGCTCGTCGCCGTCGTACTGTCCGGTGAAAGCAATCCATTTTCCGTCCGGCGAAAACTTCGCAAAGACCTCGACGCCGGGATGCGCGGTCAGTCGAATCGCGCTGCCGCCGGTCGCCGGCGCCGTCCAGATGTCGCCGCCATAAGTGAAAGTGACGCGGTCACCATGAATATCGGGAAAGCGCAACAGCTTTGTTTGCGCGAAAGCTGCGGTGGACAAAACCAGAAACACGGCGACGATCGTTGCCGTTCGGAAAGCGCGGAACTGGGCGTTGCTCTTCAACAAGGGGAATCCTCCTCAGGGATGCAAATCAATTATTGGAATTAGTATCTAAAGAATTGTGCGACAGCACGACGCGAACTATTCTTACGCGCGAGAGTGCGGTGAAGTTTCACGAATGCCTCAGCTCTAACCCGAAGTGAGGCTGCTTAGCCTATGGCTTTGCCACGCCGATGCGCGGCAAGTCTCTGACTTGCCGTCGCGATCCTTCCTCTTCTCAGGGTCTCCGACCCCACCTTGCAAGATTTCTTCCTTGCGAGGGTAGATATGATGTTGAGGTGCGACTGACCATCTCAAAAGACGATCCGTGTTTGTTCATAACGGCAGTATGCAAAGACCGCTTGCCGATCTTCCGGACCGAAGCCATCAAGTCAATTACTAGCCGAGCGATCGACGAACCTTCCTGCAAGTCAGAGACTTGCCGCGCATCGGAGTGGCAGAGGCATTAGGCCAGTGCCTCGCTACGACGAGAGGAACTTTTGAGGAGATAACCGCGCATCAGAGTGGGCACGGGCCAGATGATGGAACTATCCGCTATCGCCCTAACGAACAGCTTCGACAAGTCGCTGACGAAATCGCGCTATCGAAGCTTCGGCATTGCTGATCGAAGACTGTAACAGCGGACGATTCTGACGGAACTGATCGAGCTGGGCCTGGATGTGTCGCTTTTCATTCGACAATTGAGTCCGCACCGCGTCTCGGTTTTCTTCGGGCCGCGTCGATCCGACGCCGGCCAGCGACTGTTCGATCCTGTCCGGCCGGAGTTGTGGCTCGATCTCATCAAGTCGCTTCTGCAGGGACGTTTCTTTTGCGGCGATGTCTGATAGCTCTCTCTGCAATCCTTCGGCGCGTTGCTCCTCTTTTCTCATTTGATCGCGAATGTAATCGATCTTCTGATACTTCTCGAGCTTGGCGACTTCGGCCCTGAGTCGCGCAACTTCGGTACTCAGTTGGCTTACCGATTTGCGGAGCTGTCCTATCTCGTCTTCCTTTGGCGACGTCTGTGGTGGCGGTGGTTCGTCCCTGGCCTTCTGCGCGACCGCGGAACCGCTTAGGAATATGAAACAAACCAGCGTCGCCCAAACCAGAGTTTTGAGAAAGTGAAGAGATTGGTTTCGCACAGCGTTCCTCCTTCAGGCCTGTAAGCGATCAGATGAAGTTCCTGCCAGATATGAACGCGCTCTGGCGGCGAACGTTCCGCGAAATGATGATATCAGGCTACTAAGGCTATGGCTCTGCCACCCAGATGCGCGGTAAGTTTGTAAGCACTCAACTCCAATTCGAAGCGAGGCCCCTTACATCCATCGCGAAAGCTTCTGGTTCTCACTCGCTCTTCCGTATCGTCACATGCGTGCCCGCGCGCCTTCGTCAGCATGGTAATAACATTCTTGCCTCATCAGCCGCACCTTCATGTCTTTTCGTGATTCCTGGTTCGTGTGATTTCGTGGAGACCGATTTACTTGGCATCCCAATAACAGGGCACTACCTGATCGTGCGTTGGGATCATTCGTTTGCGGTAAACGCTAAGCGAAAGATTTCGGATAGCTGCTCTCCTCTTTTATCGCCCCCGGCGAAACTCTGTGTGCGGTGCAAATTCGGTGTGATGAAAAAGATACTGCTACAGGACCAGCAGACGCTCGCATACGCAATCAACTTTTCGTGATGATAAAACTTGATCGCGTAAGCCGGTTCGTGACAGGCAGAGAGGTTTGAAGTATAGGTCTGCCGGCGCCAGAGCGAAGCCACCTTCTGTGCTTCAGCTCCCTTCAGAATTTTACTGGCCGCTAATTCGCCGTCCCACCGATAATCTCTTTGCTCTAATTTGAAGAGTTCAATCTTATCGATGCGTGGAAGATTGCGGGTGTAAGGGAGAAATTCCTTTCGGCCCCGAAAGCGTGGGGTTCGGGCCACAACTTGAGGCACGATGCACAACACCAGCAGGAAGATAAGCATGCGGTTACGATTCATCTTGTGCTGGCGGCTCATCTTCTCTACTTAGATCAACGGGTTGACAGATAGTAGCCGAAGGGACGGCCTATCAAATAGCGAAGACGTTAAGCGCCAACGGCGCGCAGTGTAATAGCCTGGGCCAACGGCCCAGGTACGAAGTATTATTCCCCAAGTTAGCGCTGAAAGCGCGCCATGAATGTGAATTGATTTTTATCTCGCGCCTTCAGCGCTCAATGGCTATTCGCATGGTCACCTGGGCCGTTGGCCCAGGCTATTACACTGCGCGCCGTTGGCGCTTTAGATTAGAAGACGCTGCATGTGCGTAGGCCAAACAAGCGCGGAGATCGTCCGGTTCCAGATCGGGGTAGTCGGCAAGAATAGTTTCCTCTTTCTCGCCCTGAGCAAGCAGGCTCAGAATCATCTCGACTGAGATTCGCATCCCACGAATAATCGGCTTACCACCGAAGATTTCGGGGTTAGCTGTAATTCGTCCCAACAGCTTTTCATCAATCATGATGCCTGATGATACTCGTGCGTGGCGTTTGCTGACCCCTGGAATCCGGCAAGAATTTCACAAATCGCAAAGTCCGCAGGCGTGATCCCAGGCACGTTCCCCCTCACAACAGATCATTGTAGACGGACCACCAGTGTCCTCCCTGACCAGATATCTGCTTCTCCACGAATGGCATGTCGTCGGGGTTGTCGACCTCAGGATGGTCCGGATAATTCTGGTTCGGATGCGCGGTCAAAGGGACGTCGCTGAATACATAGCCGTAGACCCCGGCGTGGTTCCAGTCAACGGTCGTGATCGTCAACGTGTACGAGCCCGACGCGTTGCGCGCAGCGTTCACCAGGAGGCCGTCAATGCGGTACTTGTCTGCGCGCCAGCCGCGAGGGGCATCTGCTTGACTCTGGTAACAATGCTTTTGTACTTGCTTTGGTGCAGATAGAAGTCGGCATCACCTGGCCGGCCTAAGCTGAGTTGCCAAACGAGCGGCCCTAACGCGAACGTCACGAGGCCCACTAACACGATGGCGAAGACCAGCCATGACCACAAAGTTTTCTTCCGTCTTGTCCACTTGATAGTCGGCTTCATTAGACTCTCAAGAATAGGACGTAATCGGTACGTGCGCACGATGGGTCGCCACACACTGTTCTGTGGCTATCATCAAGTGGGACTCTTACGGAAGCTGAAGCATAACTTGCGAAAATCAGAAGCATAAGTCACGAAAGGTTACAGCCACTGGTCAGTCGCAAGCACTCGCCTTTCTTAATAATAAGACACGATCATGGTTTGGGCCAGGACTTTTTTTGTCGATTTTCCTTTTTTTCAGCCAGTGAGCGTCTCTTATAGTCTTAAATAGGTATACTGGCAAAAACTGGTTCCGTAAGAATCCAGTCAACCAGGTTGTTCCTGCGATCAATCAGCTCATTGAATTTCTTTTGAGATGATTTTTGAAACTGAGAGCCGATGCGAACGTAAGCTGGTCCAGCAAAGTGAGGCCGCTCCTTATTTGCGGGAATCATTACTACGACAACGTGAAGCCCAAACTCTTCCAGTACCCGAGCTTGATACTCTACAGTCGGGAAGCACCATTCAGATAGGCGGTGGATTTTCTTTTGAGGTTTGTCGGTATTATCAACGCCCACAAATTTCCCGTCGTCTGAAACTCCGATAACGAGTAAGCCATGCTGTCCGACCGGGACGGAATTGGCTAAGCCAACAAGGGCTTCCAAGATTTCCTCGTCCTTGATGTTCTTCGTTTTACGCTCTACCCAGCCGTCTTCATGGTCACGCAGTCTTTCTTTTAATTCGTTCGGTTCCATACTATGCCGGTGTGAAGTGTCCGATGAGATAAGTCTTGACGCTGTGTCCCAATTCGGTAGCGTCATAGAGGTCAATCCAAGGGTCGCCGCCAATTTCGTTGTAGCGAGTAATATCGCCATCTTGGACCTTGACATCACCTACGCCTTGGACGCGATATGTTTCTGGTTGTTTGGGCGAGCCGACTTGACTCCAGCGAATCTTGATTGGTTCCATATCGCCCATAATAGAAAAGGCCAAGCCCTCCCACAAACTCTGCCTTTCCTTCACAGCTTTAGCGGCTGTGTTATTTGGGCGGAGACGTTCAGCCTCTTCTTCGCCAATGTGTCCTCACCCCACACCGGCAACGCCCTAAGTGTGGCGAATTCTATCCGTCGTTGGGTTTTTGTCAACGGGTGCGCCAAGGCTTCTTCAACAGACTCCTTTAACCAAAGGTATATGGTTTGACAACTCCATGCTCGGGTTCCAACGCGACCAGTTGAACCCCGTGGTCAGCTGTAATCTTTCTTAATAAGTCCGTTGGGAAATGGCCACCTTCCGGCGCCACGAATCCATAGCTGTTCGCGATGTGAAACCTTCTTCTGAGGTAGAGATGATCGGTCAAGAAACTCATAGTGGGATCGATCGCAAACCACATTAAGCTCTCTGCCAATGATCGCGAGGTTCCAGGCAACGTCATAAGATCGGAGAGCAAGTGGCACATCGTGGAATCACGACCGAATTTGAAAAACAGGGTAAGAATTGCTAAGCCAAAATACGGAGACGGAGAGAAAGTCGGCTTCTCCAAAGCTAAACGCGACAAGAACACTGATGTGCTTGCCGCGGTCGCGCGATGAATGTTCTGTTCTCTCAGAAACAGTGAAGCAAACCAATTTGTTGGATTTGAGGAAAGAACAACCGCGACAGCTAACGGAGTCGGATAGATGCTCATATAATCCACGAGGTGATCCGCCCATGGCTCTCTTACAAGGTAGTAACCACAAAGGTACTCTTGGAGAGAGAGGTGTGAGAACTCATATCTGTCGCTCCCTTCTACAATGATTCCCGTGTGGGTTTCTATTTCTCCTGCTACGTCTTTGGCTTCACTCTCTGGAAGTCCAAATCTTTGATGAACATACAGGTAAGCATCAATCAAGTCCGCAGTTGAGAAAACCTTTGTGCGGGTTTTATAAGTTAGGTGATAAGCCAACGCCGCTAGGAACTCGATTTTGCGCTCCGGGTAAAAAAAAGCATACTTTGATTTTCTTGTTATCTTTCTTTGGGCGTCCCACTCTTCCAACATAAGAGTGATTACCCTCTTGTAAACCTCGGAGGGCTGTTCAGGTAAATAAGCGTGTCTATTGAAAAACAGGACCAGTTGAATGAGGAATAGAGGCCGATCAGCCAAGTCGTAATATGGCACGGTGGTTAAGTGCTCAAGGAATTTATTTGGTTCGTCAAGCCACCTGTGCGCAATCGCGGTGATCTGCTGCCGGTTTAATGGGCAAATTTCTACAATATCGAATCCGTCAATATGCGAAACGAAGTCTCCAGAACGGGATGTCAGGATTATTTTGGCGTCGCGCAGCATATAGGCCAAACCCTGAAGTTCGTTCTCAAGTGAGTGGCGACGCTGCGAGTCAACTTCGTCTAATCCGTCTAACAGTAATAACGCTTTACTCGCATTTAGAACGTCAGCGATCACTGATTTTATAGGCACTCCATCGATTAGAGTCTCAACTTTATGGTGTACGATTCCCAAGCCCTTTTGCTGGCGGTCCTCTATTTGGACCACGGAATATTTCAGTCCCAACAAGTTTGCGATCGTCGTGTAAAGGCTGGAATCTCTGTCTAGCTCCCTGATACGAACTACGATCGGATACTGGTAGTGATCCAATTTAGAGGTCGGCGCCTGCCGAAACATCTTTCTTGCCAGTCTCTTGAGTGTTGTGGTTTTTCCAGAACCGGGATCACCAAGGAGGAGATAGTGACCTCGTTCGCTTAGGAGGGAGTCTTCTGCGACAGACGCTGCTCTGCCTCTCATGGGCCGAAACCGGCGAGGGACAGAATCCAACGTCAACTCTACGGTGCTAGTATCGGTCGGCTGCGCAGCCGTCATTCCGTAAAGTTGTACGCGTTCACTCCATGTCAGAACCTCATTCAGGTGAGCCGTGAGATTTGTTTCGATTCCCAGGCGGGTCTGTTTCCGCGCTCTGAGGTTTTCACTTAGCCGGCTAACTATGTGGCCGGCGATCGCACTAATAACGATGCTTGTGATTTCCATTAGTCTGAGGCTGCGCGCTGGGCGCGAACGCGACTCGAAAAGTCGTTTGTGCTCGAAGAACTTAATTTCCTTGACCGTGCCAGTCAAGGGCGTGGCGCATGTGTCTTGTACTGTAAATGGCACAAAGTCCTGTTGGCGAAAACTATCGAAAATGCTATTCTCGCTTCCCTATGGCGACCTACATCGTATTGTTTTTCTGGATTTAGATTGAGTGCGCCACTCGGTTGAAGTACAAGCGGAAGGCTTGTACGAGGCCGCCGTTTTAGCTTTGGCGGCTTTCAAGAAGCACGATCTAGATCTGCATCTCGCTCGCCTAGCCGAAGTGGACGTGGAAGTTAGAAATCCAATTACTCACACGGTCTCAGTGCGAAAATCTTCATTAGTGGCTTCAGCAGGGTGTAAGGAGTCCTAAAGAGGCGGTGATGAAAGAACGGCTACGAGCACTGCTCTGATATTGCCGCGGGGGACGGTTAGCTCTTGCGCTCGGCTTCTGGCGGAGTCTTTTCTGTCTGAGCCACAGCGGACGAGCGAACTTCGGCTACTTCCCACGCGGTCTTGCAAAGTTTCCATATGGCGATGATGCTTGCGAGTAACAAAAGCACTCCCCCACCGGATATGTACTTCTCGTAGCCCTTTAGTTTTGACATTTGAACTATTGGGTCCTGAGCGAAAACATACCAGACAAGAAACAATGCGGGCGGTAGGTTGGTGCCTGAGAAGAACGCCGCCATAAAAGACCCAATGTCCAAAGTCTCAATGCGTTTTTGCCGTGCAACCGTTACGACCACTAGCAGAACGGTGCTTGCGACGCCAGAGATCACTGATGCCTGCGTAACGTCCATCAATGCTCAGCCCTCTTGCTGAAAAACTTCGCGCCTAGTGCCCCAGCCTCTATCAGAATTGCTACCAAGAGAACGCCAAACTTAATAAATGCAGCTCCGATCGGCAGAAACTTGGCGAGAATATTTGGAACCGTTATGGCCATACCGATGAGGGTGACGGAGAGAATTATGATCCCAAATAGGACTTCCAGTTTGTGGTTCGCGTTACGAACCCTTCCAGGAGATTGAGCAATCTCAACGTAGCTCTTGGATTTGACGCGTTTTGCTTGGCGTCGCGGCTGTCGCTTCCGTTTTGAGGAGTCAGACATAAGCTCTCGATTAGTAGGCGTCCAAGTAAATTACAGGTGTCGAGCGCCTGTCAACGAAGAACCGTCCCATGTTCCGGACGACGAACAGCGGAATCGGGCTCATGCTGACGCGCCCTCATAAGTCAGCGAAACTGAAACAACCCCCCTGCTGATTTGAACCTCGACGGGAACCTCACATACACGTTTGGCAGTTCGGGACAGCCAGCTCGTTGCCACGGTCTCACGACGATTTGCCTTCGAACAAGCCAGCATGTTTTGCGGCGGCCGCGAATATTTTGAGTCGTCTTTCCCACAACCATTCCGGCTCGCCTGTAAGTTGATTTATTTCACGGAGCAGAAACCGTTTTCGATTTTTGGGTATCGATTCTAATCGAGAGTGAACTGCTTTGACGTCCATCTTACTCTTCCTGAGCAATTCGCTGATGGAGCGCTCTTCCAACCCCGTCGATTTCGATATTCGGCTAGCAACGTCAGTTGCTATTTCCCCGGAGGTTTGGCGACGGAGGTTGGAATCAAGTTTGAGATCAAGAAGGAGCTGGACTAAATCGGCCATGCCATTACGCCCAAACGCATTAGCCAGGCTCCGAATTAGGGCTGGGGACGCCATCGTCTTGTGGGAGATGCCCTTCAACTCATTCCGGTCTAAGTCAATCGGTTGAAACTCGCTTAAGTTAGCAAGCCATTGGTCCCTTCTGGGATAAGCCTCCTTAAATGATAACCATTCCTTTTCGTGAGCACGGACAACCTCGATACTAATACCCATTCGTCTCGCAATATTTCTCGGAGTCACGCCCAGCATTAGCTCAGCGAACAACTCGATTTGGTCAACTTGCCCCCAACCTACGCGCTGCATGTATTCCTTGGCCATCTCTCGCACCGAGGGATACGGGTTGAATTGCGCGATATTCCAGAGAGCAAGACTAAGCTCCTGTGTTTGGTCCTCGTGCGCGCCCTTGAATACGCGTTCAAAGATAGACCTAATACTCTTTCCCACAAGGTGCTTTGAATCGATGCTCTCCAAAAAGAACTCCACGCTCTCCGCGGCGGGCAACTTGGAAAAGTATCGGATGACGTTATTGTCGAAAGGCGCGCCCTGAGCGATGTTGGCCCAGCCTTTGATCAGTTCAGTAACTTCGTCGGAGCGGATATCCACCAGAAATCCCATGATCTCGGGGGAAACTAGCCTTTTACGAAAGACCTCAATATTTCCCTTTTCGATTTCGAACTTTATCTTCTCCGCGACGAAGTACTCCATGAAACTCTTGTGAGCAAAAGTGTAATTTCCAACCTCGTCTCGCACGATATAGCTACACGTCCGGATGTCACTATCGAGGTAATCAAATTCTTGGCTCCCCGTCGTGCCGAAATACTCAATAATGTTGTCTGGTAGACTATCTTGATAATTAACGGTAAACACGTTACGGGAAAACATGTCCCACGCCAGCTCTTGCATGAAGATAAGCTTAAGCTGAGGGTCGACAAGACGACGAACTTCTCCTTTCGATAGTTCTCGGTCAATCCATGCTCTCGTGTACTGCCGGTATAACTCACCGGCTGTGAACTTACTCTCACCACGTTCCAGAATCTTTGGACCAGTCTCAAGAATGAGGCTTAGCAGCACAGGTCTTTCGGCTAACGACATGAGGTTATATACTTTGCTCAGATCTCTTACTTTGATTTCGTGGATCTCTCGACCGGCCTTCTTCGCAAAGCTATAGTAATTGTCAAAATACTTGCTAATTTCATCCCGTCCGAATAAGTTGACATCAACCAGTGAAAATCTAGGGATTTGTCGGGGAGAAATAAACTGCTGCGGGAACGGCCAGCTTACGGGCCCTTCGCTCTTCGCGATGTCGTCAATTTCACGATCCGTCGGGAAGTATCCGGGGCGGCCCGTAATTAAGACTTTGCTTCGACCTGTAGAAAGAGTTTGAAGTATCAAGAGATTACGAGTTCGGACTTGAGCGTCTACACGCATTGCCATTTCATCAAAGCCATCAAGCACTACACAGAACACACCTTGCTGAACGTATTGCATAAAAGCCTCAAACGGGAGGTTGATGCCCAAATCATTAACTAGGCGATCGGTGATCATGCTCCTAAGATCTAGCGTGCGATAATAGTCCCTTAGATAGAAAAGAAGTGGTACCGGTGAATCCGGATCCGCACCTGATAGCTTTCGCTTTGCCAACGTATAGGTAAGCCGTTCACATGACACCGTTTTGCCCGTGCCGTAATCCCCAAGGAGAATTGCGCCAGCTTGGCCCGGCTTGATTGCCCAAGCGACCAACGATTCCAAAAGTGGTAAAGGCTTTTCCTTTGCCCGAACAGGGTCTTGATTTCGCCAGACACACTTCGGTTCCACATAAAGGTGGAACATTTCCGATTGTTCGTAGTTGTATACGAAGCGAGTTAGCCATGCATCGCAGTTGAGAAGTGAATTCAGCAGCTGCGCTCTTGTTATCAATGTCACGCCGCTAACGCGGGCACGATCTTTGGCATATTTGGTGAACTCGCCTTTGGCAATGATGCAACCCCGCGCTTCAGGATATGCTGACCTGGCCGACATGAGCTTTGACTGAAATTCAGCAAACTCCTCGGTGCCAACCGAGTCGTTGTAGTCCTTACATTCGACGACGATTATGTCTCCCAGAACATCGGATTTGCGTTTGCCTATTAGGTCTATTTGAGCTCCGGCGATTTGAATGTTCCGAGTTACTTCGTAACCAAGCGCTGTGAGGAGATTCTCAACCTCGATCTCGAATTCCTTGCCTAGAGGATATTCATTCATGTTGGCAATGTCCTATTTCTTCACTGAGGTTCGGGCGACTCTTGTTCGAGTCGTTAGAGAGCGATGTTAAGACTACTCAGCTTCTTTAGGACGCCTGTGCCGGGCGCAATACGAGTTGAGGCATCGGATAAATATCTCGCTGGCTAGCAATTTCAGCGCTCCCAGTGTTTGAAATCTGCAGTTCAAATTGGCGCCCAATCTCCTGTCTGGTACTGCCTAATCGCCGACACAACACATCGGCCAATGAGGGATCCTCGACAGCAATTATTACCTGGCGATCCGTTCGACGAATTGCCGATAACACCTCAACAAGATTTAGCGCTCGATAATCATCAATGTGTTGAACCGGATCATCGAGCAATAGCGATTGCCACGTGCACCACGGCCTGGAAAGGTGCATAGCAAGGAGAAACGCCAAGCCAGCGGCCCGTCTTTGGCCGCTACTGAATAGAAACTGCGGGTTGTGTCCCTCTACCGTAAAATTCAGCGACGCGCGCACTTTGCCGCCAAAATCAGATTCAATTTCGGTCCAATCGGTATGTGGTCTGAGCCGCCTATAGAGTTCTTTCAGTAAAGGCATGACCGTATCAAACTGCTCGGTGAGAATTTGATTGTGAATCAGTTTTGCGGCTTCTTGGATTTGACGCGCTGAGTCAACGGCCTTCTCTATTACCGCAACTTGTGCAGCTTCCTGATCGCCGACTTCCCTCAGCCGGGCAATTCGATCCTCGAGCGAGGTTACACGTTCAATTGCGTTCGAATTCTCAAGAATAGACAAGGCTCGCTCGAAACGAATGAGTCGCTCCTGTTCTGTCAGGAGCATTACCTTAGCCGATCCTGGGTCTTTTGCGGAGGCCTCAAATTGGTGATGAGCGTAAATTGCCTGGACTTGTTGTAGATTCTTTTCCACAAAAAGCCGGCGATTCTCGAGCGCCTGATTCGTAGCTTGTGCCGTCTTATGCAATTCACTAGCTGCGATCACGGCATCTCTTGCCAGTTCTATTTCGTCCCGGAACGTCGCCAGTTTTTTGCCTTGCTCTGCGAGCTTTGCCCTCACGGATGCGAGAGCATCGTTGAATTCTTCAACCGACCTCACCGCATCACACAACGGACAATGTCCCGCTTGCAGTCCCAACGCCGAACCATGTTCCGAAAGAGCCTCTAAGTGCGTGACATACTCATCAGTTTGTTTTTCAGCCTTCTGTGAAGTGAGAGTGGCTGCAAGGGCTTTAGCCGCACTTACATTGTTCTTAAGAGTTGAGGCTTCGGCCTCACGGGCATTTTGAACGTCTCTTTGGCCAGCTTCTGATTCAAAATAGTCTATTTCTGGTAGTAACTCTTCGGCTATGCCACAGGCTTGCTCAATCTCTCGTAGCACAACCTGCCTATCAGCTATAAGCTTCCTTAGAGCCTCAATTCGGTCGCTCAGTTGGATTGGTAATGAAGGTTTAATTGAATCAATTGCCTGTAGCGCGTCAGAAACGCTAGATGATCGCTCGGCGAGACTTCTGGCCTCTGTTAGTTCGCCTAATAGGCGACCTAGCTCTGTCTGGGCTCTGTTCACACGTTCGGCTTGTCGATTTTTCGCCGCGTTAGCAGCTTCCAGAATTGCTTTGGTGCGATCCGAATAATCAGGTCCTACCAGTACTCCAATTGCAGCTCGAACAGCAGCGAACCGAGCCTGCTCCGGAAGATCCAAACTAAAGGCCGCAATTTGCTCATCGCGAATAAGAGTAGTCTTAATTAATGTTTCTAAGAACGAGACATCGTCCACTGCTTTATTAGTGAAATGTTGCATTATTACGCCGGGCTCTATGTCACAACCGCGGGCGCGGCTTCGATTAATGATGAAGCGTTCACCTGCCCCGTTGATAAATCCCACGCGAACATAGTGTTCAGCCGCAGGTGGTTTACGTACCCACCAGATATGAGCTTCCAACCCCCCGCCACGAGCTTCGGTCACTTGGAATTTGCTGATCGTGCCAGTAATCGCAAACTCGACAGCATCGAGTATGGTGCTTTTCCCCGAACCATTTCGTCCCGTCAACACGGAGTAGCTTGGTGGGAAATCAAAGCTCACCAATTCTCTAAAACCTCTAAAGCCCGCAATCTCGACAAACTCTAGTTTCATCCTTGAGTCTCCAGTAGCCTCACTACCTCGGTCGCTGAAACCTTATCGTCGAGGGCCGTCACCTCGACGGATGGTGCGATGTCCAATATTCGCTTCCTCAAACGCTGAGTAACATCAAAATGCTCGGAGTCGAGGACGGGTTGGAATTGAAGCGGAAGTAAGGGCAATAACGCCGTGACCAAGCTTGCCCTGTCAGTTATCCCACATGCTGCAATCTTTCGTGTTTGCTCAAGATCTTCTTCAATCCACTTGATTTCCCTTGCTTGAACGTCTGTACCTTTCTCGCCGGGAAGAAAAACAGAGTACACATTCCAGCTTTTTTCCCCAGCTTTTTGAAGCGACAGAACATTCATATTCAGCCATGCTGTCTCGACATCGCGCCATTGCTCCAGAAGAGTCCCGGGGCGATCGAAGATGCAAACGAAGCCCATGACACTGTTGTCCTCAAAGCCGATTGCACTGAGCTTATTTACAGTCGTCAGCCAAGTCTCATATTCAGCCTCCTGCAATACAATTTGAAGTTGTGATTTTAGGTTCATTCAAATTCCCAACTCGGTTCTGGCCTGTTCGAGTGTCAACCAAAGTGGTCCAGCACCTGGACCAGGCCGCACAACGCTCAAACCCGTGCCCGAACTGATGACAGTACCAGGTGTCTTAAGATCTATGGCGCCCGCACAAACCACTATATCAGGCTGTCCGGAAGCCGGCGGTTCCTTGAAACGCTCTCGAACAGAATTCATACCGTGTCCGCCTCCATTCACAATTCGGATTCGACGGCCACCGAAGAGATACCAAGCACCGTCGCGGTGAGCGCCTGCCTGCATCAATAGATGATGAAAAAAAGCTGCTTGCTGCGCATCATCCGGAGGTGTTTTCTTTTGTGTTGCCAGATCATAAGGTCTGCCCTCAGCATCGCATCTGCATCTGTAATAATCATCGACAGAGCCCATGATCGGATCCATCGCAACGTAAGGCATGCCCGCGTCGATCACCAGATGCTCGCCTAGAGCGTAAAAACGTCTCAGCCAAAATCGCGAGAAGGCTATTCGCAGCTCTTCAAGAGCTTCACTGCCGGATACTTGAATGTGAAGAAAGTTTCCGGTGCCTGCATTGAGCATTGTCCAAAGCCTTGGGGCCTTAGCCTCTAAGTCTGCCGAGTCAGTCGGATCGATAACAGTTACCGAATTGAAGTTGCCGGCGTCTAACGCGGTGGCAATGACATCGTTTAGGTAACCCCAATCCGTCCAAAAGCCAATGACCAGCAAATCCTTGCCGGGTAGCTGGAGTCTCATCCAGTCCGAACATGTTCGGACGCGATCTTGAACAGGGGCTTCGGTGATCTGAGCTTGAGTCCACAAAGTATTTGGACGATCCCGCACCAAACAACCATGAAACTTTATCAGTGGGTTTGACTCGTTAGTAAATTGCAGCGCTTCTCGACCGTCGAGCGCGGCAACCATCGCAATCTTATGTGCATGAGCAGCTTGTTCTATTAGTGGATCAAAGTTCGCGGATAAAGCGGCGCAAGCCGCTCGGCTGATCAATAGATCTGCTACTGCTGCATGTCCAATGTTTGGAACGCCGACGAGAGCGTTCCAAGGTACTAACCCATCTATGAAAACGGTTTGAAACTCATGGCTTGTATAGAAGTGTCCGGCTAGCTGATCAACGTCGTCGCGCATTGCCGCAGGCAACACCTGAATCGCATGATATTTGTCGTAGCAGCTTTGGGAGACTTGGACCGCTGACATTAGGTTGCTGGGTGCAGGGATAGACAAACCAGCCCCACAGAGCAATACCAGCCGGTTCGCTTCAATGGCTCCAAGCAATCGGATTACTATGGCATTGTCTAGGACCATGCTTCTCCATGAACGCTATCAGCCTGGCAGAATATGGTTTCCCAGCACAGGCAATGATGTTGCACTCGGGAATAACTGCGAAGGCACAAAAGATATCCGTTTCTTCCCAAAAGTAACTTATAATGTTTTCAACGACTCTTCCAGCACTGAAAGGCCTCAATCATTGGCTCGTCGCAACCGCACATACTCTCCTGAAGTTAGTTTTGCCCAACTATCTGATCGGATCAAGAAACTCGCCGATACCCCATTGCGAGAGATAGGCCTAGAACTCGAATCGCAGCTCACTTTCCTGCAGCGCGCTTCGAACACTAATCCGGAAAATGGTGAGATCTTGAAGGTCTTTCTATCTCAAGTCGCAACGATTCTTCAAATACTGCCAATCACCTTCGATGATCGCTTTTGGTTTGACGCTGAAATGGTGAGAGCAATCGCATCGGGTTGGAATCGAACTGGCCAACGATTAACGGGTACGATCTTAACCAAACCTGAGAGCGAATGGGCACACAAGAGCGTATACATTCCTGTTGGAAGTAATAGGGAACAGGGGAAATCAATTAATGTCATCATAGTGCCGGGCAGCGATTCCCTCTCTGATGTAGACCTTCTAGACTATCCCTGGATTTTCCACGAACTGGCGCATAATTTATTTTACTACGACGATTCTCTATTCGTTGAGAGCTTTAGCCAAAGGATAAACAGCTTTCTTGGCGCTCTCCGCTTGAGGGCGATTGCCGATCAAGGCTCGGCGAAAACTAAGAGTCAAGCAACGATAAACAAGATTGAAAAGTTTTGGTACCCCACCCTTACTCACAAGAACTGGGGTCATGAAATGGCGATGGACATCGTTGCGCTGTGGGCATCCGGGCCGGCATTCTTAGCCGCATTTCAAGACAAGGTGGAAGACAAATCTTGTGACCCTTACCGAGTCGACAAAGTACATCCGCCATACGCTGTTAGAGCGATGGCGCTTTCAAGAGCAAGTAAGATCCTTGGTTGGGTGGACGAAGCGCGCGGAATTAAGAACCTTATTGCGAATTGGCGTAAGTCAAGTTGGGCAAGGCAAGTTGACAACAGTTATATGGCGTTGACGGATCCGAAGCTCTTGGACGGAGTGGTAGAGTGTGCACTGGCAACATGTGACAGTTATTCAATCCCAAATTGCGATCGTAATGACATTCTTCGCATTTCCAGAATGCTAGAAACTCACCAGATGCCCCCATTTGGCACTGACCTGATAGTTGCGGCGTGGCTTGCAAGAGAGCAACACCACAACGAGGCATATGACGAGTGGGAGAGCGAAACTATTCGTTCCCTCATGAATTCGTTTACGTCGTAATCCCGGTAATCAAGTACGAACGAGATTGCTGAAGCGCACCTACATCGGCTACATGTAGGACCCACGGCAGTCGCATGCCGACGTCCGGTTTCGTGAAGCACATATCGGCTTGCCAAACTAGATCGCGAATGACATCCAACCTGTTTGATTGGCCATAAATGTCAATAACCTTAACCATAAGTGGACATGCAGTTCCTTGGGTCAAGGACTGACTTCCAGTCGTGCAAACGAGAGCTTTGTCTGGGTCGTCAAACGCGAAAACGTATCTGCCGGCGATGGGATTTCTTACTTCACCTTCGCCTCTGAAGAGTCTCCAACCCTCAGCGTATTTCATGATTTCGACGGCCGTCCAAACTGAGTTCTCAGATACCCAGCCACGACGTAGCAAGTACGTGTGTAGATCGGTTATGGCATCCTTTTCATTCCAGGCATCGCCGTCGCCATGCAGCGGTCCATCGCGATAAAACAGAACCCGTTCAAAGTCTGGCTGTTTGCCGGCTTCGATTAATGAGGCTCTCATTACTTCAAACTGCCGTAACAGACCTGCATACAGGCTACCGGTCGGTATCGGCTCCTTCTTTTGAACGTCGATCGGTATTTCATCAGGCCTGAATATCAGACCGTCTTGGGGTCGTCCAAACCCATAGCCAAGACAAGACACGGCGTGTGTGTTGTGAGTACCACCAACGTCGAGGCCAATCTGAACGTTGAACGAAAATGGATCGACCGGAGCAAATGGTACCCAATGGTGTTTCACCAACAGACTCGTAATACATAGTTCATATCGTTGCTGAATGCGCCGCGCCAAACGTGAATCGTTCTGTAATAGTTCGCTATGAGATTTCGCAAGCCATTTTCGCGGAAGCGTATGGTCACATTGGATACACTGAGACGGCACTTCAATTCGCTGCTTAATCACTTCATGAGTGTTGTCGCTCGTGTGTGGTGCCAAACGACCTTCAGGCAGCACTGCCAGTAGTGAGTCGTGACCACCGGCTTCAATATGCCTTCGTATTTCATCGACGTCGGCATACTGAACCGATTTGAATCTAAACGGAGCATCTTGATCCTCTAGCAGGTGATTAAGGTCGTTCTCCATACGACGAACGGCGAGATCCCCAAACTGCCTTGGCCAGGCAAGGAGTGGATTAATTGGCCTTGATTGCAAAAATCCATTCCGCCTTACGTGTTCTGAGCGTTGCCGGAAACGCTTCTTCAAAAAATCTTCGGACATGATTGTTGGAGCGCGAAGTAATATTTCATTTCCTTTATCACCAATAACGCGAGTACTCGGCGGAAAGATAAAGCCTTGTTCTAGCCGATTCATATCAAACGGGGCTTCAGCCAAACGTAATCGATGGCCATACAAATCGGCACCGTGTATTAATTCGCGCATACGACTCATGAAGACCTCGCGTTCCCTGGGCTCCACGATAGTTTCGGCATGATCCTCCTGCGTAATCTGTGAATCGAGAATTAGCCTCAGTTCATTTAGGGGTAGCTGCTCCGAAGCTTGCTTATACGGACTACATGCCAAGGCGTCGTTAGTAAGATCCCTCTGCTCACGAGCGGGGAGGTTTGCGTGCCTTAGGATTACGGCTGGGTCACTTATTTCTAAAGCCCGTACACTGATGTGATGTTCGTCACTGGCATCGTGCAAGACCCTGACGGCAATAGGCTGATTTCGGCGATCAACCTTTGCGCCGCGCTTGACTTGTATCATCCTCGCGAGGACTTCTACCTGACCATTGTTGTAGTAATCAGATATGGTTCGGCCGTCTATGGTTGACGTGCCTACAATGCATTCAACAACCCACCTGTTGTCGCGAAGCAACTTTGGTGACGTGCCAAAGCGGCGGCACATGCAGTACTCGTCTTCAGGATGTGGTTTAGGCAATTGACAGAATCTATCCATGTCCTGCCAAAGGCAGCCTAAGTAGTCCGAAGTCTTATCTTTAAATTGCTTCTTAAGCGCCTCCCGAATGATACCGGACACAATAGCTTCATCTTGTGGGTTGGAAGCTCGCGCAACGAGTTCGCGATCACGCGTAATATGGTAGTTTTCATAATCGATTCCTGAAGGCAATTTCCAGGCTTCGGGAACGACTACCAGATTTTCGCTGATATCGATCACAAACCCATACCCGCGACACCTACTCTTGTACTCACGCCGCAAGTCCCACACGACACTCTTAGCGGCTCCCCGGTCTTCATGTGTCAGAGGTGCCTGGTCAAGTCTATGGACTCTGTAAATCGCAACTGGCCAAGAGAGACTTGAAGTGTTAATTACTTCGTACGCATTCAAGAAATCTGCTGGTAAGGCAGATGCTTTCGGAAACAATGCAGCGGCAGTCTGGCTCATATTTCTTCCCTCACTTCTTTTGCGTGAAATAAAACGTCGTAGCTCCTCCGACTAGTCCGGAAATGACTGGCAGGAAAGCGTGAAAAATGGAGCTAAGACTCTCAACAGCCTCGTGCTTTCCTTGGAACTCAAGGAACATCACCGAAGAGTAGTGAACAAGCATCGTGGCCCCCAGAACCACTACCAACCAGTATGCTAATCTGCGCGCAGTATCGGCTCGATGTTTAGCCTCGTGAAACGGGAGTTCCTGCTCTAGATTGGTAATGATCCCGCCTTCAATGGGCTCCTCATCGTTTCGATCAATGATCGTTGATCCGACATCGTTCGACATTTCAAACGCTCCTACTTCGGTGGCTGTAGATCCGGAATTACAATTACCCGTTCCTCATTGGTTTCGGGATTCCGTACGACGATCTCCGTAAAGCCTTTTTCGACTTGGTTCTGTAGAGCCCGACTGATCTGCAGCGAATCCCGCACAGCAGTTGCCATTGAAGGATAACGGCCTTGCTCGGTCATTCTCTTCAGACTCTCCAGACTGCGCTCGTCAAAACTAAACACCACTCGTCGAGTTTTTGTCATCGGAGTTCTCCTTTCGAAATTTAGAAGAAAGATCCCATTTGGGGTCCCTGGATCAATATCACATGTGATAACATTATGTCAATCTCTCGACATCGCATGTGATATCATGGTGATACCGCGGAATCGAGGGGGCTTGTAGGTCGTCTTACGCCCCGCTTCTAGAAGAAACTAAGGGGAAGTCATGGTTAAGAAACGAAGCCAGCGTCACAAGGGATCTGTTTCTATTGATTCCACGATTCTACTTTTTGGTTTGCTCACTGCTGGCTTGGATCAGTCTGTCCTCGATAACGCTGTGAAGCTGGCGCTGCGAGGACCTGAGTTCATCAGAGACGCAGTCAAGACGCTTCTCGAAACGCAGGAAATAGACGTTAGCACGCTGATGCAGGGACAACCGAATACTTCGACTTCACAGTCAGAGGTCAGGGAATTTTGTAGAGCCTTTCCTGAAAAAAGGCGCTGAGATGAGTACGCTTGCCCAAATAGCTGACATTTATCTATTTGGAAAGGATCCGATTCCCGAAAATGTCGTTTACTCATTTTATATCGTGACTCGATACGTGCTGGTGAGAGAACGCAAACCGACTAGGGAGGAGAGTAAGCGCATTTGGGAAATCGCACTCTGGCTTGCGCAAAATTCAAAGATTGGCGCCCCTCACTGGAAGGAACTTGAGGATCGAGGTGAAGTACACTTGAACGACTGGCTCAACATCATGAAGGAAAATGCCAGGAAACGGTTTGAGACTTTCTTGAAGCATAAGGAGCGCGCCGAGCTGGCCTCGAATGAGTCCCTGAACTCTTTGCTCGAAGCTGTGTTCGACATGCCGGAGCCTCAGACCTAGCATATTCGCTTGATAATGTTGAGCTTGCAGCCGGAATATTTTGACGCATGTTTTATCCTTTTCAGGGCCATTCGTTGTGATTAGGATGGCAAACATTGGGCAGGACTACTAACCCGCAAGAAGACGAAGAGAGGTGCGATATGATTGGATACAATGGCCAAATAGATTGTCGGCAATGCAACAAACAAACTTATCTGGAACACGCTGGATATTACGATGATGGATCGCAGAAGCTGCTCTGTTCATGTAAAAAAGATGGCGGCGTGCTGCACTCCTGTGCATACGGTAACCCGCTCACATCTCCAGCGTGGCTTCCGCTTGTCATAGCAGGCGTCGGCATAGTCTGTCCACAATGCAAGAAGGTTTACGATTTAGGCGTTATTATCACGCCTGTTTATCCCCAGGCAGGTGAAGTTCTAAAGGCCGTTGGGTTCGTTGCGGGATTGTTGGTCGCAATTGGCCTGGTTAACGATCTCCTTCAGGGACGCAAGAAACGAAGACGATAGGAACTAGACCCATGGCGACGCCATCCGGCATAAGGCTCGACTAAGATTCAACGTCGCTTTCGAGTACTTCGCCGCCTAAGCCTAATTCCTGCGTGAATTTCGGTACTCGGAATTCGGTTTGGTAGATTTACCTCATCATCCACAAGCGCGTTTATCCAAACCTTCGATACCTTGGAATATCTCAGCAACACCTGTAGCGACGGCTCTCTTTCCCCCGTCTCAAAACCGCTGATATAGTGCCGGCCGTAATCCTCGTCAAGACCCAAGCGTCTGAGCATCCCATCCTGCGATAAGCCCAAAGCCGTTCGGATCTGAAGAAGTTTCTCGCCTAACCGCTTTGGCACTTCACGCGAAGCTCTCCCCATCAGGATTGCCCTCCTGACGAGAAGATCTTGCGCGTAGTCCTATTGAGGACTAGAATGCCGTCTCGTCCAAAATGCGCCAAGAGTAAATCCACTCCTGGGGCGGTTCTGGTCATCTCGAACGGCGGCCAAACTCCATAGGCGTTGAATTAATTGTCAAAGATTCGACAAAGCATATCAAAGCGAAAGTACGTAGTCACGGTTTTCCAACTGCTCTGGGTCGGGGCTGTCTTCGCGTCGTTGGTAGAGTCGACCGCCCACTCGCTACAAACGAACGCCAATCCACCTGCCAGATCGTCCCCGGCTCAGAATCGTGCAAAGAGAAGATCTAGTAGGACCCAACCGCAACGGGCTGAAAAATGGTACGTATTTGAAAGCCCAGACGGAGATTTCAAGCTATCGTTTCCCGGCAAACCAAGCGTGGAAGACGTTGCTCCCGGCCCGTTCACGGATATTCGTGGCTACCGGTTTACTGCCACCGATGGATTGACCCTCGCTCTGAATTTTCTGGACATTGGCGGCGATCCTAACGCGGCACAAAATAATCAATGGGGAGAGGAATTGGAACGCGCAATGTCCGAGGCCGATCGCGAACAAGGCCTACGAGTCGTACAGATGCGACGGTTGGCGAAAAACACGACCGAGTTTGAACTGTGGCAAGAGGTCCCTGAGACGAAATCACGCATAAACTACCTCAGACGCAACGTCATTAGACGGTCCCGAGTGTATACCTTGACTTGTGGGTGGCTAATCGATCGTAAAATAGTCGACCGGCTAATTTGCCAACGATTTTTTGATTCGATGCACTTCAAACCTAACGGCGCACATCGTCCACGCTAAACTGCGAAATAACTAGAATCCGCTTCACACCAGTCTACGAATCCGCAAACTCCGATACTGCGCTTCACTCGAGTTTGGCGTAAACGCCCAAGTCCTATAAGGGACTAGTTAGGCTCTCACGCCAAGCTCCCAAGCTGACTCGACAGCACTCACATCCCAATTACGCGAAAACTTTAACAAAAACGCCAATTCTCATAGTTGGCACAATCCTTGCCCATAACGTGAGTACGGGTGGTTCGTTTCATCCGACCGACCTACGGAAGGCCGACCAAAAAGTTCCTCGATGTTCTTCGTGCCATTGAACACTGAGCGAACGACAAGACAAGCGAGATCGACACTTTTCATGATACCAAGAACTCTAACTAACGAATTCATCGATCGCGATGACTTTATAGATCGTTTGCGCGCTGGCGACGAGGCCGCGCAAATCGCGCTCTGGGAATATGGCCGAACCCACCTAATCGCGATTAATATTTCCCCCGATCGAGGGTTACATAAGGAAGACGCTGAAGATATCTTGCAGGAGGTTTGCGTGACTGTTCTCAAGAACGGTTGTCCGAGTTATGAAAAATCAAAAGGCCCGTTTACACATTATTTCGCGAGGACGGTAACCGTCGCGGGTTACTATTACCTACGACAGCGAAGCCGCCGCCTGAAGGTTGCCTACAACGAAGATTGTGAGAAACTGAAAGATCGATTAGTCATTAGCAGTGAAAATTTAAGCGGTGAGCCAGAGGGTGGAGACCTTGGCAAATACCTTGATCTACTCTCTAAGAAAAACCGCGCTGCAATAGCTCTACTATTTGTCGAAGACCTATCGGTTGAGGTAATAGCTGACAAGCTCGGCATATCTCAGGCGGCGGTTCGAATGCGTATTTTCCGGGGAATCGAAGACCTTAAGAAAAAACTGGAAGGATCAGATCCTCGTGAACTACAAAGACAACCAAGAGCAACTGAACAACGAAATCGAAGCCGAGCTTAGCGAACTCATTGAAGGCACGAATGAAAGTTTTCCGGCCTTTTCAAACTACAAGCAATTGCAGTCCTTTCTACAAAAGTCAGCGGTACGACGAACCGTCAGAAACTTGCCTTTCCCATCATTCCTACGCCAGTTTCGTCGTTCCGTAGACTTACCGTTCGACGACTTCGCGAAAGCGCTAGGCTTAACTTCCCCCATTCTCGAGAAGCTCGAATCCAAAGACAATCCGCCGTGGAATATTGATGCGTCCGTGATCGCAAATATTGCACAAGGCCTTCGTCTCCATATAGCTGCAGTTGAAGAGCTTGCGAAGAATTCGCTCGTCATCGCCACAGTATCTCGTGAGGTTGCCGATCGTTACACAATAGAAGAAACAATAAAGCAGTGGCTTCAGGCCGTTAGAACGGAATTTGAACGCCGCGGTGCTCATGATCTGCTCGAGTAAGAATCCACCAACATTGAATCTCAATTCTTACGCGCCAGTCCCGTAAAACGCCTTGAAACTCTCACTCTTTTCTCTCCGAAAACTAAATCTGTTACATCACTAGCCTATATATCTCAGGGGGAAGTATTTTCCCCCTCCCCGTTCCTCATCCACTTGCCCTAAAGGTGACGACTTCTGTCACTTCGCATCGCGGATCCTGGTTTTGTCTGTATTCATGATGGTGAAGGTATGGCTTTCCGGAAAGTTACAAACAAAGGATTCAGGAAGTTCATTGGTAAGTTTGCCAGTTACATTCACAAGAAAATCATCGCGTATGAAAGTCGACTCGAAAGAGACTTCCTTTACCTGGTCGAATGGGACCATATGGATGTCTTGGAAGTATGGGAGCAGGCCTGTCGCGTCCACTACTTTTTCGATGGCAGGCGTCGCAGGTTCACCATCGATTTCCTAATCAAACGCAAAAAAAAGAAACAGATGATTGAGATTAAGTATTCGACTCGCGCCAAACAACCCAAGTACCAAGCTGCCTTCCGTGCGGCTCGCAAGGCTGCAACTCGCGAAGGCTACGAGTTCAAGGTCTACACTGAAAAAACGATTCGACAACAGCCTCGGTTAGATAATGTAAAGCTGCTCATCTACTACCAGCGAACAGCCGTCCATCCGCACCACCAAGTGCTCTGTCAGGAATTCTTCAAGAATCGAGTACAAGCTTCCCTCCAGGAACTCATGGAGTTCTTCCAATCCAATGAAGTAGAGAAAGCGGTAGTGTACGCGCTGCTTCGGTGGGGAATCGTCGGCTTTGACATAAACCAGCCGTTGATCCCCGAGGCCATCGTGTATCTCCCAGGTAAGGACCAGTAGGTATGGGCGGATTCAATTTTAGTGTCGAAATGCACTTCCGATGGCTCGGCCGTGAGTACGTCGTAAAGGAGTCGTTGCCTGATGGCCGGCTCCGAATTCTCGACATAGCTTTCAACGAATCTCGCGGCGAAGAATACGACAACCTGGTCAAAGCGTTGTACGCCGGCGAGCTTGAGTTCCTGGGCAACACGCAGGACACACGGATTCAGCGCAAGCAAGCGGAACGATTTGTCGACGACTTCACAATGCTTGATGATTCAGATCCTCGGAAACTTGAGGTCAGGCGACGTCTTGCGTACGTAACTGCAGTTGCTGGTGCGAATCTAGATCGATTCTGTGCTGAAACAGTAAATCCAATAATCGACATAACTCATGCTGAGATTAACGACAAGAAGCCAAGTCCGCATTGGAGAACTGTGGTCTACACCTATCTCCCGGCTTGGCAGCGCTGTAACAGGGATATCCGCGCACTCAGCCCTCAGTTTCACAAACAGGGCAATAGAAGTGCCAAGTTCGTTGGTTCAGGAAACTGCAAACGAAAAGGTGACTGCTACTCAACTACTGAAAAAATAAAAGCACGCGAAGTTGACCATATCATCGGAACTGAGATCGAGAGACTCCTAGAGCGCGGAAAGAAAGTCTCGATATCGGAAGTTCATGAGTCGGTGCAGCTGGCGATCGTTAATGAAAATAAACCGGAAGCGCCCACAGACCATTTACCGATACCCAGCGAGCGAGCTATCCATTATGTCGTAGATAGGTTGCGGCCCTACGACAGAGATCTGCTCTTATACGGTAAAGCGTACACTGACAAGAAATATCAAAGTAATGGTCCGAGCGCGGAATACACGAGACCGCTGGAACGCGTTGAGTACGATGATACCCCCACGGATCTCTTGGTGGTCGATGAAACGACGGGACTTCCACTCGGACGTGCGACTGAAACGCTCGGGGTTGATTGCTACACCGGCACGCCTCATGGGAGCCACACCGGTTTCGATGGCCCGGGATATCTTGCTGTTGCGCGTGCGCTGCTACACGGTATTCAACCGAAGACTTATATAAAGCAATTCTATCCGATGGTCGAAGGTGATTGGCCAGTGTATGGCGTCCCACAAGAGATCGGCGTGGACAACGGTGCCGGCTATATCAGTGCCGATCTGGCCGACGCTTGCGGTGAAATCGGAACAACGATCGATTATTGCCCGCCGCGATATCCGAACGGCAAACCATATATCGAAAGTCTAAACGCAAATCTGACTGAGAGATTGCATAGACTTGACGGCACAACCTTCTCAAATTTTCTTGATAAGGCTGACTATGATCCGGAGAAGCATGCGGTGATTTCGTTTAATGCCTGGATGGAAATCAAGCATGTGACGCTCGTCGATATTATCGCGAGACGACTCAACAGAAGACGACGTAATACTCCATTGAAACTATGGACGCTCGGTGTCACAAACTACCCTCCGGCCTTACCTCGAAAACTCCATGACCTTCGCGTCCTGCTCGGTAGAATTGAGGTGCGCACTATCACCAAAAATGGAATTGCCTTCGAGTGCCTCGACTACAACTCCGAAGAGCTGAAGTTTCTAAGAATGGATGTTGGCAGCATGCCGATAAAGTTCAAATACGATCCGACGGACATCGGCGTCATTTATGTGCACGATCCTCGAACCGAGCAGTATCTCACCGTGCCTTCGCTCGATCAGCGTTATGCAAAAGGATTAAGTCTGTGGCAGCACCAGGTGATCAAGAGGTACGCAAGGGAGGAATTAAGTGTGAACACTGAAGACACCGCGGCTCTATTAAGAGCTAAAGCCACAATACAGGATATCGTCAACAAAGAATGGGTACGTTCTGGAAAAAGCGACATGAAGCGCCGACTCGCACGCTGGGTTGGTATTCGCCAACCTGACTACCATTCAGTTCTAAAAATGCGGGATGAAACTGCGGGTGACGTTGAGAACACGACGTCCATCCCTCCCGCATTGCCAGCTAGTAGGCCCTCTACAATTCCGCAGATGATGAAATCGAATTCAGAATCCGCGGGCTCGTCCGACTTCGATGAGGACGTGATTGCCGATGACGAATCTCCTCACAATGACTTAGCAGACGATTCCGACTCGCCAACAGTTGAAATTGATACCTCTGAATATAAGGCCGACAAGCAAAAGAGGCGTCCGAGAAAGCGACCCGCGTCCGCATCCCTTCCCAAACACGAGGATGAAACGCGCTTTTCGGCCGACGACGATGATAACGATGACGATATAGATACGACTGGCTTTGAATCGAGCCTCGCGCCGCGAAGGGAGAACGCCGACCATGCAAGTACCTGATCGTCAGAGCGCCACAACGGCTGAAGCACTTAACTTGGCGGCGCCGGGCGTGAAATGGACATTGCCGTCGTCGAATTACGATCCAATCAAGCTCGAGAAAATCGCGCAGATTGAGAGCATTCGTGTTTTTTATCCGACCTTCAAAGAATTACTCGAGCAGATTGAATTCTGCAGAGTTCACTCAAAGTTTTCGGCCGAACCCCTTTGTATGCTGGTCACTGGCCTTACCGGCAGTGGCAAAACAACTTTACTTGAGTCTTACGTTGACGAAGCTTCTCAAAGAAAAATTCGGATCCTGTTGGTAAGGGCTCCTCCGCGGGGCACAGAGAAGAAACTCGTATCAGCCATGCTGAAGGGTATCGGAGATCCGAGTCCAGAATCTGGATCTGTGATCGTGCAAACCACTCGATTGCTCAATCTTATGGACGATCTGAGTGTAGAACTGGTCTTCATAGACGAATTCCAACAATTTGTTGATAAAGACAACGTGCGGGTGCTGCAGAACCAGTGTGATTGGGTAAAGGATCTGATTGATAACTCTAAGTGGAAGCGAGGCTTCGTTTTCGCTGGAATGCCGTGGGCAGCCAATATTTTGAGGAAGCCAGAAAATGAACAACTCAGCAGACGAATCCCAATTCGTTTAGAAATAACTCCATTCGAGTGGAAGGGAGAAGAAAACAGCGCCATCTTTCGTGCCTTCCTGAAAATGCTCGAAGGCCAACTCCCGCTGCCGGAACGCTCGCTACTTGCGAGGGAGTCAACCGCATTTCGGATCTTCTGCGCAACAAACGGACGCGTTGGGAAAGTAATGACCCTTGTTCGTAGAGCAGCTCAGATTGCTGTTTTCGATGATACCCCGTCTATAGATCTCACCACCCTGCGAACGGCATATAACAATCGGCTGCGGATTGAACACCCCAACCGCATAAACCCTTTCGATACCGATGTCGAATCATTGCGTCCTGTGCCGTTCGAAGAATACGTACCCGACCTCGATTGCGTGGGGCGCGGCCGCACGCGACAGGAACGCGCGTCTCGAATCTTGAAGAAATAGAATTAACACCCGCAATATGGTTGCCAGGTTTATCAACACAACACCACTTCAAGCCGGAGAGAGTCTGATTGGCTACATAATTCGTCTTACAGAACTTAACCATTATGACAAGCCATCCCGAGTTTTGGCCCTGGCCGGCCTGCCGAACATATTTTCGACAACCCCGACTGCTCCTGTAGATCTGACTTTGCTCGCCAACTTGGCCGCCGTGCCGCTCGAAGAGTTGCAACGTCGAACATACCCTGCGCTGAAATCTTCCGCGTTGCCGGTTAGAGTCGTATCGTTCTTCGGCCATCCAGTCGCGCATAGCATCATTCGAAATGAGACCACCAAAGTATGCCTAATCTGTCTGCAGGAATTCGGTTATTGCCGAGCCGTGTGGGATCTTCTGCCGGTGACAACTTGCCCGTTGCATGGATGCCTTCTAATGCGTCATTGTCCCAAGTGTCAGAACCGCGTTTCCTCGAAAAGAAGAAAGCTCTGCGTTTGCGATTGTTGCAACTTTGACTGGCGAAATAGCAAACCCACTACTGTTGCAGCGCGTGAAATCAGACTCGCACAGCGCGTGCATGAATTGAATCAGTTGCCGACGAGCACCAGCAAGGACGCATCTTTCCCTCCCGACAATCCTCTGGTTTCGCTTGATTTGTGCCATCTGTTCACAACTGTTATTTTCCTCGCGGGTCAGAAAGAAGGCTTCACCGACATAACCGGAAGTAGCTGGGAATCCCCACAATCTCATACTAATCCACACGACTCCTTCATAAGAACACTGCGAATCTTCGATAATTGGCCAAATAGGTTCTGGTCTTTTCTGGATTCATTATCACGTCGACGCGGAGACTTGTGTGATACGGGAATTAAACGGAGTTTCGGGCAGTTCTACAGAACCCTTTTCAGACGATTACCCTCAGCCCAATTTGATTTCTTGCGCTCTGCTTTTCGTGACTACGTAGAAGACAACCCCGTTTTCCGTTCTGACGCGCATCGCATTAGGTTTGGCCATTCGGTGAAAAGAAAATTCATCACCAAATTAGAAGCACAGCGCCAGTTGGGAACAGGCCGCACAGTAAATGACCTGATTAAGGCAGGGAAGCTGAAAACAATTACTCGGCGGACCCATCTCAACAGAAAAATCGTACTTGTCAACGCTAGAGATGTTCTAACCGTTCGACGAAGATTCGAGTCGGCCTTAAACATCCGAGACACAGCAGAGAGATTAGGCGTCTGCGTACAATCGGTGACTGATTTGATCGAACAGAAATGCCTGCAACCGTTGCGTGGACCGACTGTGGACGGATATCCCGGCTGGCGATTCACCCTCGAAAGCATCAAGAATCTGGAACGTCAGATCATAAAAAGGAATGTTCAACAGGATCCTGAATCCCCGACCATAACATTTCATCACGCGTTGAAGATCGTTCAACGAGTTGGTTTCGATGTGGGGAAATTTGTTCGCGCACTACTCGACGGCCAAATTAATTCCTGTCACTGGAACCAAGAGGAAAAGATACTTGCCGGTTTGAGTTTTCCAAAACAGCAGATTTCTGAATTGGCGGGTAGGATCGTACAAAATCATAACGGTGATGCTGTATACGCCCAGGAAGCGGCTCGGATCTTACGCTTGAATACCGGTAGCGTTATTCATTTGTGTAAAAGCGGCATTATCGCTGCCAAACAAGCGCACGGTTATGCGCGGAAAGGTTGGCTAATCAAAAGAGCTGCGATCGCAGACTTTTCCGCTAATTACGTACGCGCAGCCGATCTAGCCAATGATCTCAATACGAATAGCGGAATGATGATTCAAATCCTGGCCACCAAAGAGATTCAGCCGATCGCAACCGTACGGCGCGACAACAAACCCCAATACATTTTCCGAAAAGAGGATCTTAAATCCGTTGACTGGGTTCAGATTGTTAAGGAGATAAATGTAAAACTAGTCTATTCAATGCCCGGCAAAACCTTCACTTCAGCGGAGGCTGCAGCATTCCTTCGTTGTGCGCCGGCAACCATTCCGACATTGGTAATAAACGGACTGCTCAAACCAGTTGCTGTCGGAACAAAACAGCCGAGCGCGACGATCGATTACACCTTCACCGGGCACAGTATCAAGAAATACTTGCGCAATTGCGAAGGTCGCGCAGATTTGGTTTCGGGGAAGGTTGCTGCCAAAATGCTAAATGAAAAATCACATTGCTTTCATAATACTTGGGTAAACTCCGGCCGTCTAAAACGATTTAAAACGCAGGGCAATCGTGGTCGGTTGTGTTATTTTGTATACGATGACGTGCAAGAAATTGCGCTACTGAAGAACACGACAGTAACCAGCATTGAGGCGGCACGCTTTTTGGGCGTGAGCCTACAGCACCTCAGTAAGCTCGGCAATCGAGGTGTTCTCACTCCTGTCTCAGGCCCTAAGATTGATGGCTGTGGACGAAACCGTTACCTACGGAGCGTAGTCGAAGATTCGATCGTAGTAGACCATGCCAAACGCATCTGAAGTTAAAAGCAAGTATCGTCGCAGAAATCCGTATGTTCGCATAAGGATAGATCGCTCCAAGAGGATCAGTCTTCGCGTTCTGAATCTATTATTTGAGCAAGGGCTTGACTGGAAGAAAAATAGCTAATGCTTATTCGCGGGCTACTGAACTCCATCAAAGACTTTGTGCCCGCCTTTCTCTATTTCTACCTGGTACTGTTCTTAGCGAGAGGGTCAGGCTTTCTTCAACGCTTCGAGAAACTTTACCGAAGTACCCTCGTGCCGGTGGCTCGATTACAACATCGGGACAATTACAACAATCGCGTTTTTATGAACTCCGGCAATTGCCCTAATGTGAGCCTGCCATCAAGAATAGCCAATTCATCATCGGAGAGGTGACCTGGAGACCAGAGATTTACATCAGCCATGTTTCCGCGATGAGAAAAACTGGTCAATTGAGGCGCTTCGACGACGGTCCCGGGGCCTAAATGAAGAGACAAAGCCTCTTCCATAGTCTCAGGTAAATTCATATCTTCATCATTGAGCCAACGAAAAACATCATCATAAACTGATGGTATAACAGGCAACTCAGAATGTAGCCCTCGGACAAACCGAACTGTTCCTACGCCTTCTAGCGTTGCTGATGCAACCGGGATCCTTCCATCGCCTTCTCGATGGGGATCTCCGCTCACACTTTGCGTAATCTTTTCGATTTCTCCCCAAGCACCAAGAAATCCTTTCTTATGCTCTAATCTATAGAGTGTCTTCATTCCCACGCCCGCGATGACTGCTATGCGACTGCGATTGTCGTACGCTAGCCTTCGATGCGTCGCATAAAGCTGCTCATGAAGTTGTTTAGCAGAATCCAATATACGTTGCAATTGTGCCTGAGGCTCCAAGCCAAGCGGTCCCGTTATTGTTCCTAGATCCAACTGCCATTTGGAGGCATTGTACATGTCGAAATTAGCACATGGATGACTATATTTTTGTTCATCATCAGAACCGCTTTCAGTCGCTGATTCTTCGGCCTTTCTTGTGTCCGGATAGGTTCCGCGCGGCGCAGGCAACATAGTCAAGACGCCCCAAAAAGAGCGAAAAGTACTTCGACTCAAATAAAAACCGCCTAACAATTCAAGTAAATCGAACCCCCACAAATGATTCTGTAAATAACTTGCAATCGCAGGAGACCCGTAATGGGGCGTACCAATAAAAACTATTCTTCCGACCTTGTCCCACAAATCGGCTCCGTACATCATCAGTGTGGCCCGCGCGAGTAGACCGCCCATGCTGTGAGCGACTAGATGAATTGGTTGACCACCCTCCCTGTTCAGTTGAATGATCTGGTCTCTAAGTGCGGGAGCGCTGTGAGCAAGGGATTTCCGCCAATCGTAGGGGAAAACTACGTGACGAAGGTTTTGAGTCCGCAAAGCGGCTGCTAAGAACGGCTCGTAAACCATATCTATCGTAAAGGGTTTGATCTTATAGTCGGGATGTGCATCTTGAATGCCATCCACCCCGAGCCTTAAATCATCAATGTGTGCTCTTGTTCGCGGGTCTATCCACCACACTCCGCCATATGTTTCGCTGTATAATAGACTACCCATTACTCCGGGAATAAAAATCAGGTTTGGAGCGACAGTTCCGCTCAAATGTCGTGGATTTAGCGTTTCAAGAGTTCGTTCTGCGATTTCAATGTACTCTTGAAAAGCAGCCGTGCCCAGATAACTCTTTAGTTCTCGTGCGTATGTTCCTTTACACACCGCACGCAACCTCTGCTCGGTTGAGAGATTGAGGAACTGAATAAGATTATCCCTATCCATTCGTCTTCTCATTGCACCAAAAGTTCGTTGAGCTCCTCTTCTGTTGCCATGTACAGCTCATATTGATTTATGTAGGAATAAAGCAGTCCGCCAATGTTTCGGAAGTGGCCCCACAGGAACTGTCGCGTTTGAAAAACAGCCTCGCCGGCTGAGATCAGACCGGGACTCATCTCTCGGTAAAAATAGTGATGAAAGATGTTAGCAAAGCAGGCGGCGAGCCTGATCGGTACGAACGTCTCAGTGCCTAAATACGCACGACAACCTCTGTCGAAGAACATTTGTTCTAATTCATTAATTCTATATACACTCGCCGCAGAGGAGCGGCATGCATTAACGAACACTAAGGGCTGATCGACAAGACGGTTGATTCCGATATCTTTTTTCTGGATGGTTTGCGAAGCGTCATTACCAAAATACAGTACTGGCAACTTGCCCCTGCCAGCCTCACACTGGCAATAGAAATACATTAAGGGCATTGGGTTAGGCTGAGGGGCTCTAAGTAGGCGTCTAAGCTCTTCGATTGATTGTAGATCCGGGACGTCCCTTGGGATGAATAACTGGTTTGGCCACTTACTGAAACAGGTTTGTTGCCAGGCAGACTCAGAAGCTATAGGATCGGACGGTTCGCTTCCCCGATAAAAACAGTTTGCTCGGAATGTTTCATTAAGTCCGCCCAACGCTTTTGATTTAGGATGCTTAACATCATGAGCCGTGTAATTAATTCGGTATCGCAACCCCAAGAAGTCGTGCGGATCCAATTCCTCGGCAGAATCAGGTGGGCTTCTGAACATTAAACCCCAAGGTACATGAGGAATCCAACTGGGTGCCGTAACGTCGGACCACGAGATGTTAACGCGCCATCCGTTTTTTAGAGAGTCGAGCCAAGAGCGAATGTCACTCTCCGGTTTAAAAAAAGTTTGATAGAGCTCGTAACCGTAATAAGCAAGATCATAGAGTTCACTGCTAACTGAGACTTCTTGGTCCCACATCCGCTGATGTTCCTGACTTGCCTCGTAAGCTTCATGCAGATGCGGTGTCAATCTGTTTGTTAGCTCGTCTTGACTAATGTTATCGAGGTACTTTTCTCCCCACTTCGCCCTAAATGCTTCTGCGGCCGAACGTAGGTTTTCGATTCTCCCATCTGCTTGCTGCAAGGGAACAGACCAGTCAACGTGCGTGTCAATCACGGCCCCACCCCCAATCTCTCCTTGCACGTATGCCCCGCCGAATTTCAGAATGCTAATGCTGATATTTCCGGGTGGTCTGTTGTGGGTTTGGTAAGCTCCAATGTTTAGTTGCTTTGCCGGCCCGTGGATCTCTTCCTTACTCTTTCTGAAAGGCAGGTCGCCTGCAGACGGATTGAAATCACCCGAGACCGTAAACTCAAGATTGAATTTACGATACAGGACTCCACGTGCAAAAATCAGAACATCCATTCCAACGTTATCAGTGTAAATCGGTTTCATCCACAATTGCTGTAAATCACTATCCCCATCTTTAGGAATTGTCAGACGAAACCGATGTATATAAATCCTGGCCTGCTCAGCAGACTCGCTGACAGAATGGATCTGATCTATTGATGCCGCTAGCGCGATACCATTAGAAATTAATACCCAGTCGCTATCTAATCCTTGATCGGGAATGTCGGTTTCTGGCATGCGAGCGCTCTCAAAGTCTAGAAGGTTTGCGTCCACCATTCTGCCAACTTTAAAATTCAACGGGTAGACTTCACGTAACTGAATTGAGCTGTTATGGCGTCCATGATGTCCGGAAATCCAGACGTTGATGTGTTTATAATTTACGTTCGACGAATCATTGGGCGCGCCCAAAGGCAAGGCTGATTTTTGGTGCTTGAACGATTGGAATCGTAACCGGCGAGAAGTCCAAAGGAAGATGCCAACGCAAAACGCGGCGAGGACAAGCATTGGCAGCAAATACCACATTGGAATTGGTGGAAGCGCGCGACGGCGGTAAGCACTAATATCACTCGATCAACGCCGCATTCTGTTTAGAAGTGTACAGTCAGCTGCGGTCAAACCTCTTGATTCAGCGGCAAGCGGCAAATGTTTTCAGTCTGCCAATTGAGCTGCATCAGATAATAGTAAGCGTTTTCGTTCTCGTCGCCCTCGCCCTCCGAGTAATAATCCATTGCCTCGTCGTACAATTTTCTCAAAAGCGTTTCGTGTTTAGCGCCAATAGAGCGGTCATCGATGATCGCTTCAGCCACGGTGCGAATGATATGTTTCCACGTTTTGCGACAGTCTTTGTCTAGTATCGGGATGAAGATGTCGGCCGAAAATCCCAGGAAAGACTTGGAATCTTCATTACAGAAGTCATTCGCCAATTGAGATCCCGCGTCACAGCAAAACGCGAAGAGGGCGCTAGGATTGTTATCTATGATCTCGGCATCGTAGATAACTGAATATGCACTATCCTTGAGAATAATATCGTCGGGTCTACCTTGTGGCGGCCCCAAGAGTGCATCGCTCACTGCGTGTCCCAAAAAAAGTTTTATCCTCTGCAAACCGCGCGTACGTTGCAGGTCTGAAACCACAAGCGCACGGTTAACATTTGTGCCAATGGAGATGTGTCGAGCGGCGCCCATTGGCAATGAAAGACCGTCAAGCCAATGCGTCACGTTTCTAGTATCTTCATCATACGCGGGGGCCCAAATGATGATTGCTAGAGAGAATCGGTCTAGCCCTATTCTCCCTAAGAGGGATCTGGTGAGGTTTTGCGTTGCGTTTGACATTTATAGTTTCATTATCCGTTTAGAAAAAAGGCTTACCATCATCTTTAGGTGGGCCTGACCAATTTCAGTGTTATCTTCAATATTCGTCGCTATGTCTTCCATTGAATACAATTTACCGCCATACCAGATACCCTTCTCCTTGGATTGGCTCCTCGATCGTAGCCAATAAAGAAGTCTTTCCTGTAACATATTGAGCAACTGCTGCTCGGACGTAAGCGGCTCAGATTCATGTTCACCGTAAAGGTAATTTCTTTTTGCAATTAGATCGCTCTTGATTTCTTCAGTTTTTTCCTCAACTACTTCTAGGACGTCGGAAGTAAAAACAGGAGTTCCCTTTGTTAAGATCCTCACACGAAGTTTGTCTAGCCGTTCGCGCCGTTCTTTGCCAATTTTTTGCAAAACATCTTGCCCGGTTATTACCGCTATCTTCGCTCGATTCATGCGATGCCTGTTTTCAGCAATGAATTGATCGCCGGGAGTGTCGTGCTTTAGTAGATTAATATCGACGAACACTGCCTGATACTCTTTTTCATTTAGCTTGGAATCAGCTTCATGAGTCGTTTCGACGGTATCCACGTTATAGCCCTCGTCCCGCAGATCTTGGCCGACGCTACGCCTGACGAATTCATCGTCGTCCAGCACAAGTACGCTAGCAGGTGGTAGCGATATTGTATTCTTGTCCGATCCTGAGGACGTATATTCCGCAGGTTTTGCGCTACTCATGTATGTCTCCTGTTTGTTTCTTCATACTGCTCCCGACCGAATGTAGTTGTTAATTCAGGTGATGTGCTGCTCATCTTGCCACTTCGGCAGGAGCATTATCACAGTTGTCTCAATTCCTTCTTTACTGGCGAGTTCGAGTTTTCCGCGGTGAACCTCTATTATTCGATTCGTAATAAAAAGCCCTAACCCACTATTCGGTTTCCGATCGTTTCGTGTAGTGAATACACTCTTGACTTGAGGTAACAGCTCGGGTGCGATGCCACGTCCATTATCGACAACCATGATTTCTATCATTTGATCGGGGGTTGAACTTTCATTTATTGAAACGTCAATCACCCCCGTCTCACGTTTCGCTTCTCGGATCGCCTCCACCGAATTCTTCAACACGTTGACAATGCTTTGCGTTAACAAAGGACCATACCCCTTCACGAAAAACACCTTGATAGGTCTGTTCTTAAAAGGATTATTGAACCGAAAATATATATTCTGCGGATTCATCTCCCGTTTTACGTCTTTAATAGCAGCATTGGCAATGTCGTTTATTGTGACCTTCGTCATTAACGAATCGAAAAACTCTTGAGTACCCCGAAGGAGCGGGACCATCGTAGTTGCGTCAAAGATGCGCTGTTTTTGCTCGTCTATCTCAACAAGTTTAGAAACAATATCAGGCTGAGACTGAAGTCGCTTTTTTAGACGCGTGATTTCAGATCCAATTACCTGCAAGGGGTTGCGAATGTCATGTTCTATGCTGGCGGTGAGTAATCCTAAATCTTCGAGCGCACTTCTCTCCTCCAACTGCGCCTGCACTTTTTGGATTTCAGATCTAGTTTCCTTGTATGATTGTTCCCTGTGAATGTAATCTCGATTAATGACTAACATTAATCCGACGCTATTAAGAATCTTTAGCAAGAGCGCGAAAGTAAAGGCCGCCAAGATGTACTTCTGGAATCCCTGCTTCAACCTCAGTAGATATACTGGCTGCATTAACGCATAGATGTAGAACGTCAGTGGCACGATCGATACTCCACGTATACCAGATTTCTGTAATCGTGCCCTCAGCCTTAGTCCTAGCCTCCACAAAACCGTCATTGAATATGGCACTATTGGTATGACGACCACGGCGAGTTTTATGTCACGAGGTTTGTTACTGAGGCCTCCGTGCGTATAGATCATCGCTGCCGTAACCGTGATGGATAACCATCCGAACCAAGCGGCAGTCTCAATTAGAAATCTTCGATAGTAAGTAAAGCGTTCGTGATATATGAATCCAGCGACATAAAACGGCAGGGTAGTAAGAACAGAAATAACAACAACCTGAAGACTGTAGTCAAAATCCGACCATGACTTCCGCGGGTATGTGTCGAAAAAGATATAAACGAAATTCGCCAACCAGCCTAGACAAACAAATAAGTAAAAATTGTCTTTGTAAAAGCTGTATGCAAAGAAATAGAGAAAGGCCATTCCCGGCAGAATAATTGAAGATGCAACCGCAACATAAGCACCGTATTCTTCAGTTGAAAGCGTGGGAAACTCGACGAACGGTAATGAGACCGCGAGGACAACTATAGTCAGACCGAACAGAATCCATGCCAGCCGCGGGAAATGATCTCCGATCGGTTTCAGAGAGAAAAGCTTCTCACGACCCTCGCTGCTTTTGTCTGTAACCGTTCGCCGTTCGGCGTCTTCAGGTAGAGACAGTGATTTGCCGGGTTCATTCATTATGAGGAGAACGGGCTGTGGAATTGTCGCGCTCTAGTCGCGCTCTAATCGCATAAAAACCGTTCGCTAGTCATCTGTTGGGAAACACAAAATCCCAGGCGGTCGCTTTGTCTGCCCGCAAACTTAGTGCAAAATCTTGCACTTTGTCAATAGTTACGTTGAATCATACCGTTGCAGAGATGCCAACTTAAACAGACACGCGCAACTCGGGGCCTTTCGTATTGCAAACCTACGGGTACTCGAAGAGTTAAGCTCAGCCGTGCTATTGAGTGAGGCGTTGAACCAGTCGAGTGAGTTCCGTCGATTCAAATCATTCCTGTAAGTGATTTGCATTCGGGGAAATTCATCGCTAATCTTCTCTTACGCAGCGGCTTGGAATGAAAATGCGTACCTCCTGCGACTCAGCGTTGTGACAATTCTCTCATGCCTTTCCACGCGAATTCCTTAACCGTTCAAAAACTCCAACCGGAGTTCATCCGTCTAATTTCCTCCTTAAACACACGATTTTTTATCAGCGGCGGTTGTTAGGTTGAGTTGAAATATGGAGCATGCAATCTGGGTCACAACCGACGGTGCGATGCCCCTCGTGACGGTCCGTAAAATGGAAGCGGAGCTAGGTAGGGATCTAGCCCGTAAACAGACCTATCGCTGCCCCGATGAACGGTGCGCTGTAAGACTGAGAACTGTTTTTCCAAGTCAAGACCGGATTGGAGGAAAGGAACTCCATAAACCTCACTTTCGGGCTAAACCAACAAACCACGCGAGATTGTGCCAGGGTGACGGCAGTCAAACGAATTCTCTTATCCGCACAACAACCCCGCCCTCAACGCCAAAAGGTAAGTATGATTATATTAATGGAAGCAATTATCCCGTGAGACTTGTCACTAGAAGTGCAAGCTCTGTGACGATATCAGGTGAACCATTGCCGCCGGGCGAAGCACCAGATACAGATTTTGGCGTTTGTCATACAAGCGAGGTAACGACTGGCCACATTAGGACCATCGTGGAAACGTTCGAAACGCCGCCAATGCCCTTGCACAAAATGAAGTTGATACTTCCTCGATGCATTGGTAAGACATACAGGGACTGCTTCGCAAATGTGAGCAATGCTGTCAACGATCGTGGTTATTCGTTAGGAAGCTACATCTATTACGGTAATTACGGCGAACATTATGTCTATGCCAACGGGGCGATTTCCATAATTCTTGCGCAAGCTTCTCATGACGGACGAAAGCTTGGCATCTGGGTAAAGCCGGAACTTGGACCGCGCGCGTTGCGAGAAGAGCTTCGTAGGATGCTGACTAGCTGTTCCCGATCTAACGGTACGAGAGTTTACGCATTCGGCGAATTTAGGAGATTTGGGTATTACAAATATTCACTCGATGTCCACGCACTTGGACATATTTGGATAAGGTCTTGAAGGTCTGTCGTGCTTAATCGCCGTAGCTAATGACAATTCCCGCCGCTGGGAGCATAAGAGCCAATTGACAAACAATTCGCCAGGCCTCATCGAAATTAGCGGCATGGACAGAAGCCGAGTGAGGATTCGTAGGATCAAGATTCCATTCTCCACAATTCAAGCCATGACGCAGAGGAGTTCCGTTGGTATCAACTCTACCGAACTCAATACCCACGCAAGCGTAAGGCAGCATATCTGAATGTAAGTGCAGAACCATGAAGCCGCCCGAGCGGGCTGCGTCCGCAGACAGTGGGGGATCATATGGAGGGGTGTAACACTCTAATTCAATCGTGCAGCCGGAATAGAGACGGATCGCATCATAGATGTCTACTGCTACAGACTCCGCGAATTCGTGATTCGACAGCGGGCAGCACGACCCACGCGAGTTATAGTGAATGAGATCCAAGACTGTTTGATGGTGACCCGGTTCTTCCAGCTCGCGACAGCTCTGAAGCACGGTATTGATATGTTGTCTTTTCATATCTTGTTCTTAGGTCACTAGCGTGAGCTTTAACAATAACGGTTCGGTAAGTCGCTTTAATCGTCAACGTAACCCGTTTCTTACGAAAATGATCAGCTTGGAAGTCAACGCCCGTCTGAACCTCTTCTTGTTACATGACCAGTCTGTGATAGTACGGAGCAACTCAAGCGATAATTCACGTGATATGCTTCATTCTGGAGGGGTTTTCACAAGTTATGCTTCAGCCTTTTCGCAAGTTTTGCTTCATGTCTGTTGAAGAAAGCCCGTAATTCCTACACTCGCTTTCACAACTTATGCTTCAGCTTCCGCTTAAGTCGGTAGTTCTTTCAGCTCACCAAAGAAAGAAGATTGTCGGTAGAGCCAGAGGCTTAGCTCACTGCGCTGCAGCAAAGCTGCGAAGCAGCGGTCAGAGTTAAGCCCAAGGCGAGGCTTTGCGAGCCTTGGGTCGCGTCAAAACAATTTTCCGGAGCCGCGGAGCGGCGACCGCATCTATCTCCAGAGGTATTGATGAGGGCAGAGCGATTAGATTAGTCAGGCAGATTTTTGTCTCCAAATACGTGGGTCGCCGCTCCGCGGCTCCAAACAAATTTTATTACAACGTTAACTTTCCCGGAGATCCTGATCCGGGCCCGCGCCGTAGCCGTCAATCGAGATGAGAGAGTGTGGACAAGGAGTTTGGACGTAGGATTCTTGGTCGGTCGGCAAGACTAATCAAAAGATACTACAAAGCTCGGAAAGATACTTTACTTAGCAACTGTCGGCGACTGTTTTGTCATAAGATAGTTTCGAAATCTATCGAGGCCATTATTCATGTTTACGGCTACACCGAATGCTATTAACCAAAATGCAACCCACATCACAATTCTGACGAATTTAGTTTCACCGCCTAAGGACTTTACATGGATGAAGACTATTTCAAAAAGAAGGCCAGCTAATGCAAACCTCATGATGTTATTGAATTCAAGCATCCAATAGAGAATTGTCATTAAGAACGCGACGGTTAGAACTAGATAGAAGAATATTAATCTACGATGAGGTGGCTTATCTCTTACGAAGCGATAAAACAACTCGCTCCAAATAAGCAAAGCTGCAAGAATAAAAAGGAACGCTACGATTTGGCCGATGAGTCTTATTTGCGAATTGACAGTGAATGCGGCGACGCCGACAAAAATACCTAACACCGCTAATAGCTTATCGTTTTCTTCTACAAATTCTCGTATTGTGGCTTTTTCGTCGGGCATTTAGTTTGCGGCAATGGAAAAGCGACAGCGCCATATGGCGAAGTAGTTCACGGTTTTTGAGGTTTTGGTTCTAGGTTTTCTGGTGAGAACTTACGCGAAATCTTGCGCGCCTCTTCCAAGATCGGTAGCATGTTGGCCTCAAACACTCTGCCGGGCTTGGTACGAACGCGAGCGACGAAAGCAATAGACGCGTAGTACTCAGAAATCTCATTCTCCGAGTACCCGTTCCACTTCGCTATGATATCTTTTCTCCCTTCGAGATCTTCCACTCGAGTCATCGAAAGAGTTTTTAGATGATTGCCCCACAAGTCGAATAAGAGGAAGCGTACCTCAAACGCAGAAACCGGCTCGCTGGCCTCAACTGCGAACCTGGCATAATAGTGGTATTCGCCGCTCACGCTGTCTCTCACGTAACTGGTGCCGACTCCGATATTGTCTACCAACGAGATCGGACTGGCAGGATCGTGGATTGTGATCCATTCCCTGTTCAGGGAAGACCCTTTGTTGACGGCAATGTCATTGCTAAGCGGGGTCTGAACGCTTCCGCCCTGGCCACGTGTAACCGTCACTGGCTTCGCTGTCTGCGGAGCCACCGAGGAAGCCGACAAACCAAACAGCAAGAGGCTTAACAGTGCGCGTTTCATGTCCCCGGAGTTTACCGCTACCAGGGTTCCTCAAACAAGGTTTTCTGGGTCTTGGTGTGCTCTATCTGCCCGTAACTTGCTGATTGTGTGAGAGAGGCGTGGGAAGAGAAACAGGGGTCAGGCCTGCGATTCTGCGATCGCGAGTCAACATAGTGGACAACAGATTTGGAGTCCGTCGGCGGCGGGGTCCCGCGCGAGCAGCTCGCGTGGAGTGCCCTAGCGGGCGCTTTGGTTTGTCTTATGAAAGCGGCGTCGAGCCGCCGCACTCCAAAAACGGCAGCCTAGCTGTCGTCTCTCGCCCGCTACGCGGACTCAACTGCTACCCAGGTCCCGTTGAACGCCGCGGTTCCACAAAGAGCGTCGATGGTTTGATCATCAGTTACGTCGTTGATGCTTTGGCCGGCGTTTCTCTGGGCCACCGCTAATTGAATTCCCGGCCGGTCATGCCCCCAGCCATGCGGAATGCTTACTACCCCAGGCATCATCTCCTCAGATATCTCGATCGGCACCACGATGCTTCCTACTCTTGATCGAACCGTGACGCTCTGACCTGGTTTCAGGTCGCGCTGCGCCGCATCGTTCGGGTGCATGAGGATCGTGCATCGCATGTTGCCCTTAACTAATCTGTCAGTGTTATGCATCCAGGAGTTGTTACTGCGAAGCTGTCGTCGTCCAATTAGTAGAAGGTCGCCCTCTGAAGGCGGAACTCCAAACGCTGAAACGGACTTTGTCTTCACTCGAGCGATATCTTGCACCAACACGTCCGGCGCTAAATCAATGCGTTTGTCAGAAGTACGCAGACGCGCAGGTAGGCAAGGACTAAGCGGACCGAGATCCATTCCGTGAGGAGCTTGTTTCAGTTTTCGTAAAGTCAGGTTCTTAACCACAGAGGACACAGAGGAATCTGAGGAACTCCGAGAACTGGACCCTTTTGAAAATGGATTCAAGGCGCCGTAAGGTCCAAAGCGTAAGCCCAGATCAAGAATTCTTTCAGGCCCGAAGAATCGCTTGAGGAACTTAAGGCTCACGCGACCCAGGAGACTGCCGAACACCCCATCGTGGGCCATGCGTGTTTGCAATTCCGCTAAGATCTCCCAGTCATGTCGCGTCCCGCTCTCTGGTTCAAATAAAGGCGGCGAGAATTTTGCCGTGTTGCGAACTGCGAACAGATGAAAGGCCAGATCATA
>Ga0137401_10000029_pt1 | contig 41186 bp, 24 predicted proteins | sample CZOMad1_1_16fung_FD_108286 | JGI IMG/M metagenome (GOLD analysis project Ga0137401, IMG submission 108286) | Vadose zone soil fungal communities from Angelo Coast Range Reserve, California, USA - CZOMad1_1_16fungal (Illumina Assembly) | ecosystem: Environmental > Terrestrial > Soil > Vadose...
CCAGCGCAAAAAGGACAGTCGCCACGCCGCTCGATAAAGGGCGCAAGGCCTCGGCAGCCTCGGTCGCGGTCTGAATATTCGTCTTGCCGGTCGCATGCAGAGTCGCGGCTGACGCCAGAATGACAAAATAAAAGACCGCGCTGGCAAAGAACATTCCGACGTTCACATCAATTTCGGCAATTCTGATTTCTCGATCGGTAGCGCCTTCTCTTTCCGCCAACGTTTCGCGCCCCATCTTAAATTCTTCCTCCACTTCCTGGCTGGCCTGCCAGAAAAAGAGATAAGGCGAGATCGTTGTTCCCAGGATCGCGACCAGAGTCATCAGGTATTGGTGGTCGAAACGGACGGTCGGAATGAAGGTAGCTTTCAGGACTTCGCGCCAGTGGGGCCTGGCCATAAAGGCGGCGACGATATAAGCGAATAGGGTCAGAGTTAGCCACTTGAATATCTTTGAGATTAAGGCGTACGAGCCAAAGATTTGCAGTACGACGATTCCCGCGCCGACAGGTACAACCATAGCCAGAACCGGAATTGGCGCCAGGAGATTAATTGCCGCGGCGATCGCCCCAATGTCCGTTCCGGCATTAACAGTGTTGGCGATAATCAGCAGCGAGACGGCTGAGTAAACGAGCCAGCGCGGATAATGTTCGCGCAACACACCGGCCAACCCCATCCCGCTGACCATCCCAATTTTGGCGCAGATGAATTGGACCGCAGCCATCATTGGCAAGGTGACTATGGCCGTCCATAGGGTCGCAAATCCGAAGGCGGCGCCTGCGGTGGTGTAAGTTCCAATTCCCGAAGGGTCGTCGTCGGACGCACCGGTGATTACCCCTGGACCAAGCACCAGGAAGAAACGCTTGATGGGATTTCTTTCGCGCTCGATTCTTGATTCGAGCGCTTCTTTCGGCGAGTTCGCATCATTACGATTCGAGCGAGCCATCTATTCTCCTTGAGGAACGACGGCATCACTCGCCGGTAATTCGCGTGGATGGCGAGGTAGCTTTATTCGTTTCTCCGCCAATCGAAAGTAATGCAAATTGTAGCGGCAAACAAAACAGGCGGCCATCATGACCTGTGACTTGACCCATTAAATTGCCGCTGATCGGAACAATTATTTGCCGCAAGTCTTCGTAATCCAAGAGTTCGACACCTCGCTACGCTGCCGTTCCAAGCCGTTTTGGAAGCTCATCTTGCCGGAAGTGCAAATTGGAAGATAAGAGTTGCCGAGAGTTCAAACGAACCAATTCAGCTAAACAAACCCTCCTCGAAGGTTGAGATTTCGACGAACAAGTCTGTCTTCGGATCTTGCTAGGTCCCTTCTCTTTCACTGCGTCGTCACGAATCCGACTCCCGTACGAACGCCAACGTATGTTTATAGTCTGGAACGTGGTCAGCCACGCTTTGCTAAGGCCGGGCCAAACGTAAACAGCCTCCTCCGATCCGCTCAAGATTCTTCAAGCGTCTCCAATCTCAGTTCGTATGACTCCCTCACCTGCGGTTGCAGTTTCTGGTCATCGATAAGTGTCTTGAGCAAGGTTTTTTTCTGCTCCAGCGAACTCGCCATCTCATCGTGGGCCGCTGGATACGCCGACGCGGCTCCTGCCTTGTCCAGATCCGACAACACGTCATTTCGCTGACTAAAGCAGTGGCTGCTCGTTCCAGTGCGGAACATCCAGTCGCCAAAGTAATACTTCATTATCGATTGGGGGTCGAATGCGCTAACCATAAAAGCGTGCGCATTCGAGAGTTGCCGGAGATTGTGATCGACTTTCGCCTGGGGCCAACGATTAGGCGGCCCGCCGAGGACGGTGTAGATGCCAGGCCGTTTGCCATCACCATCGGGGATAAATTGGCCAAACCCATCCACCGTCGGTAAGTACGCGGGATCATCCTCCCAACGGAAATCCAGATCGCAACCGCCCACCGGAGTTTGGTGTTCGTGTTGGAACCCGAGTGCATGACCGAACTCGTGCAGCACGGTCCCCTGCCAGGCATTAGGAAGCGCAACTGCATATCCGCCAAAGTTCATCGAGGCCTGACTAGGATTTACAATTGATGGATCTTTGCTATCGGTTCCCACCAGCGACCAATAACCTGGCTGATCGAACGAGATGCGAACGTCGGCAGCATAGCTCGTGTCAGCGGGAGACCAGGCACGAAATGCGCCGGCAGTTGAATCAAAACCGAAATCGAATTTTAGGTTGGCGTGGTTCGTCCATTCGGTGGCCACATCCGCGATCTTCTTGTGAAGGGCGGCCGTGCCACCTTTGAATGCGATGGTTAGCGTCTGGCCCGAGTTCCATCTCTTCAACGTTTCGATTACAAACTCGAGGGCCATGTTGCCGATACGCTCCGGCAAGTTGCGGGAGAAGCGTTGTTGAGCCTCCAGCCGCGCCTGAATTTCGTCAGGATAAATCTCAAAGCGATAGTCGTAGTCAATAACCATAACCTACCTCCCAACGTCTGTTTCGGTTGGGTCCCAAGACCCTTATTCGATGGATTTCTTGTTCTTGAAGCTGATGATCTGTGAGGGATCGATGTCCAGGATCTCCTCCTCGTCATCTACTTCCCCGCGATCCAACTCGCGTTCTCTCAGACTTCTGACTCTTGTTAAACTTTCCGGAGAGGCAACATCTCCGCGTTGTTCGTCATACAACCTGAACCACGGCAGCCCCATGTTTGTGTAAAGGTGGGCCGAGATGGGAGACGGCGGGGGTTCGCGGCCAGTGATCGCCAAGAACTGTTCGCTGTTGACGAGATTAATGAACACGTGTGCGTAAGTCTCTTGATCCCACGTCTCGAGTCCGTGTTCATCAGGATAGATCTTTTGCTCCATCCGGCCGCCTGCCGCAATCCCCATCCCTGAACCTGCCAGTTCAAATGCGGACTCAAAGCGAATATCGCCGCCCGGTGGTGCTTCGTCTGGAAACTTTCCCGGTACCGGCTCAAAAACGCTGAGCTGAAATCCGCCGTATCGATGATCGCCAGTCAACTGCTCTTCAATCGTATCTCCTCGGCCCAAAGGCGTGGCGACGAATTGACGAATCACGCCGTCTCCGGCGTTAATCCCATCAAGCCACGGCTGGCCGGGGCAGACCACGTAGTTTTGAGGAGAATCGCTGAGTTGGTCGTTCTGCGACTCGCCCGATACCACGTTGATTCCCCCGGCCCGAATCATGATGGCGTTTGGCTTCCACCATGCAGCTTCGAACTGAAGCCAGAGCGCCTCGCGTTGATAGAGCGGAACAAAGAACCCCCCTCGCTCAAGCCAGGAGGTTGGAACCGCGGCCTTGTAATCGCTCACTCGAAGAACCGGAAACGGCCCCAATCCGGGAGGCAGCGGATAGGTTTTACCGTCGTCAGGCAAGCGTAGCGTCCGTTGGAGGGTAAAAGAAAACCTCTGGCCCGCGTGGATGCGATCGTTTACGACGTCGACGCTCAGCATAGTGTTGTTCAAACGGCGATCTCTTGGCGCAAGGCAGCGGCGTGTTGATCCAGATAACCGAGAATCGCGGTAATTTGCGTACCGACATTCACCACCGCCGTGTCGCGTCCTTGGTACGAGACGTTGTTGACAGGTGCTGAACCTCGATGTAACGCGATCACTCGCCAGCCATCGTCAAAAACAGGCGAGCCTGATGAGCCTGCCAGCGTATCGGTAAAGTACCTAATCGAAAATGCATCAGCATCCGTCAACAGATTGTTCCTCATCGCTACTCGCTTAGGATGTCCTGAAGGGTGCTGAATAATGTTGACAGGCAAATACATACCCGTGGAAAAAACGACCGGCTGGTTTTGAATACGTAAGGGCTGGCGGGGTAGTGGGTTCTTGAGTCGTAGAATTGCAAAATCGAGATCCTTGTCCCAAGCCTCGAGCTTTTCGACTTCCATATCCAATCCTTCGTCGTCCGCGTCGTCATAATCAAACCTGACTAATGCATGCTCTGCTTGTAATCGCAGATCGGCATCGGTCGCCGCCAGATCACCCTGCTTTCGAAATTGAATCACATGATGATTGGTCATCACCAGGCGATCCGTAATCAACCAACCTGTTCCCAGCGTTCGGCGTGGCTTCTGGTTTTCTGTTTGCGCGACGCCGTTTTCATAACGAGGCACTAGCAGCTTCGCTACTGCTTTTCCCGCGAGAGTTCCCGCCGCTAGAAACAGGAAATCAACCATGTCATCGCGATGGATAATGTCTTCATTGTTGACGACCTCTCTCATCGCCGAAGGATCGAGGATGGCAGGCTGTCCCGATGCTTGCGCGGCCACACGCGTTTCGAATTTTGTAAAGACGGCCGCTTCAATTCGCGCAGAATCGCGGGCGAGATTACCCGCGCGGCGGAGCCAGTCGCGCAGAGGGACTGAACCGTCGGCAAGTTGCTCGATGCCATTCATCGCCCCGAGATCCGAGTACAACTGGAGACTCGGCGGGCCTCCGTTGTCGAAGAGGTTTCCGTTGGCATAGTCCTGGTTAATGGCGCTCAGCAGGACGACGCGAACGCCTGGTTTTCCAAGTCCCGCGGTGATCGCCGCATTAACAGTTTCTGTAATTTCGTCTGCGGTCAGATAAGGCATGTGCCTTCCCTCATAATTTTGTTTCTCTCGAGAATAAGACGGCCATAATTCCGAATGCTCCGCCTCTGCCTTCAGGCTCTTCGAGCAACACGAGCCTTTCAAGGAACTCATCCAGCCGCTGATTGGCTTGCAGCGCCGTTAGCAGATCTCCAAAGAACGTCCGCAAACTGAACCCGAGTTCAAGACCCCGCGACAATCCATTGGACGAGTGAAACTCGGGGCTACCAACTTTCAGGGTCTTCGCAAAGTCCTGGGTCAGCGACCTGACCGCAGGAGAACGAGCGCATACACGTTCCAGGCCGGATCGCAGTCCAACGAGTTGTTCTTCGTTTAGCTCACCAACCCCCACACGCCGCAGCATCCGAATTAAGAAATCCGCATAATCCAGCCCTAACAGGGAAGTAGAGGCGCGCACCAAACTCTTATTCTCCAACCAATCCTTCTCCGGAAGCTGACCAACCAGTTCTGCCATCTTCGCCCTTAGTTCTTCAGATTCCTTTTCGAATGTCGGCGAAAGTTCTAACCGCTCCGATTTCCTCAGTTTCTTGCGGGACAAAGACCTATACGCGCCACGCAACCTCATGCGCTGCAAGACCGCCAATATTTCCTTAACGGGATCGCGCATCGCCTGCGCCATGCTGATGGCCTGCTTCAGATATTCGTCCGCTTCTTTTAGCCGATTAGTCTGCTTGGAAATCTCGGCCGCCAGTAATATTGCTTCCAGCATGTCCTTTCTGTTGCCGGAAGCAGATGCGACCTTTAAAGCCAGTTGCACGGATCGAGTCGCGTCTTTCCAGCGCTCCCTAAAGGCCCAAACCTTCGCTTCGATCAAATAAAGCGGACTTCCTTCGGTCCTCTCTTTTCTTTCCTGCAATAGAGTCAGTGCCTGATTGTAACGACCCAGCTTGACGAGTTCATCAGCTTCGCGCGCTGTGTACCGCTCCCATTCCGCAATTCCCGCAGCCTCAATCTCCGCTTTGGGCAATCGGATACCGAGAAATGTAGCGAGCACGGTTTTGCTTGCCGCTGGCAGTTCGTCGAGAGATTCCTTAAGGAAGGGTTCAATCCCGGACATCCATCGCGACTCGATTAATTTCGACGGCGCGCACAATTGGAGCCGATGATAAATCTCTTCCGCGCGCGATTCCGGGCCTGGTCTCGCCGAGTAATACTCAACCGCCAGTCGACTAATCTCTTTAGTCTGTGCTGGTTTGTCGCGCCGCATCGCATCAAGCATTACCCGACGCAAGTCCGGCCGCGTGGCAAGCACGTCATGAGCAATCATGGTTACCAAAGCCACCTCACGACTCAACAGGTCGAACAATTCGCGCGCGCGTTGTTTATTCGGCACAACGATCTCGCACGGACCAGGTAACACCTCTTTGATCAACTCGGGAGTAATACGACGCAACACCAGCCCAGGATGGGCGATCTTCCGCGCGTCGGCGTCGTGAACATGGTTGAGGATGCGCTGATAAAGTTGTCCCTGGACCAAAATTTCATTGGCGCTAAAGAAAATAAGGCTGTTACGTAATTCTTCCGATGGCAGCCCTTTTTGCCCAGCTTCGCGACGATAGATGTCGGCAGCCAGTTTCAGGCTGAGCGGATTACCACCCACCGCGTCCAACAAAGAATTAGCGACCACTGAGTCGGCGACCCCCAATTTATTAAGGAAAGCCCAGGCGGTAGAACGATCCATTTCGGAGAGCGCGTAGTTGTTTGGAGATACTGAACTGGTGGGAATCTCTTCAACATTTGCGCGGCCAAATATTACTACTCGTAAAGTCGGAAACTCGCGTTGAATTGCATCCATCAAATTCCACAGTTGGATTTCGTCTTTGAATCCGCGGTATTGCACTTCTTCGTAGGTGTCGAGCACGATGAGTAGCGGTAAGGTGTAGGAACCTTCCGGAGCGGTACGACTAATTATTTTCTCAACCAGTTGGGCAAATCGTGACAATGAACCGGCCGCCGCAACTTCGCCGGCGGCGCCTGCTCCACTCATGATTAGATCACTCTCATCCCATTCCTGGCGAATTGCCTGGCCGTGCTCGTACTCGAGGAAGCCTTCCAACTCTTTGCGAAAGTCCGGGTACTGAACTGAGAGTTGGCGAGTCGCTTCACTCAAGATTGTGTCCGGATGATTGGGGGAAATTCGCGGGCTATCAAAGTCCAGGTACACGTAAGGAAACTTCATCTCTTCCGGGACGTGGCGGTGGTCGAGCAGAAACTTTGAAATGAGTGTTGTCTTACCAACGCCACCGGCAGCATGTATCACCAGCGGCGGTTTCGTTTTCAAGTGAAGCCATTGCCGAATCTGCCTCCGCAGCCCCTCGAGACCGCTGGAAGCCGGTAGCACCTCCACATAGTCGCATAGCAACGCCAGCTCCGCTTCACGTCCCACGAAGTTTTTGCCCGCCATTTTCTCGAACACCGCCGGGACTTCGCGTTGGTCTATCGCTGCCTGAATATCTTCGGGCGACGACAGCGGGAGCGACGATGTCTCGAGCCATCTTGTGGCTTGCAGATGCGCAGCCAGCTGGTCTTGAGGCAGCAAGTCGAGTATTGGCGGATTTTCGCCGCGAATGTATCCCTCAAGCGTGCGCTGCAGAATGCTCGTGGGTCGCTCGCTGGGCGGATTTGTATTCAAAGCAGCCAACAGCTGTGGTCGAGTGCCCAATTCGCGTATCACCCCGCTTCGAACTTCGGGTTGTAGCATCCATCGCTGTCGCGAAGTTGGCGGGTCGTAAACTTCTACGAGGTCATCGAACAATTCTCGCGCGCCGTCGCCCTCTTCTGCAGTCATTCCCATTGGCCTAAGCTTATCGGGGTTCAGTGCGGTTAATACGGCGGCGCTGCGGCGGTATGCCTGCCGCAGTGGCGTCATCTTTGGTAAATCCTCTCCGGCGGTTGGCGGCGCTGACGCTTTCTTCAAATACTCATCAATCAGCTCGGCAGCGTTTGGCACGCTCTCTGGATCGGGAGATTCAAGAAGCGCCGACAAGTCCTTTGACAGAGCCGGGCCATCGGACGGAGCGCTTAGTCCGGCCGAAGAGACAAACAAGTTCAGAATTCTATGGGCGTTAAAGCTTTTAGTCATATTATTATTGGCGACTCAAGTTAAAGACGAATAACTTAAGTTTGTCGTTCAACGCCTGCAGCCGTGTTTCGTCTTCCGGCAAGTTGAGCATGGCTAAAGTGCGAGTCAATTTCACTTCTCTAGCGGTGGGCTCTTCGCCGGTTTCTTCCAATTGAGACTTTAGAAATTCTTCAACGTCGACTTCGCCGATTGGGCCAAGCTCTTCCAAGCGGGCCTTGCCTGGGAAAGCGCCGATTAATTGCGTGGTTGGATAGTCAATGATCACCACCCGCATTTTGCTGCCGTGCTTGCCCTTGTCGCCAACCAACTCGACCAGCTTTGAAATGAAGTTCCGCGTCGCCGGTGAAAGGTCGGCATCATTCAGCCCGTCCAGCGCAACCCACCAGAGCTCGCCAGTTTCTTCCGCATTCTCGATGATCCAATCGCAAAGGTGCTCGTTCAGCCGATCATCGGTAACCACTTCCTGACTTGAATCAAGAATAGGAAGGGGCCTGGGGTTGACAGTGATCTCGGCCAGGATCAACGTCGCCAGTTTTTCGGGCGTCAAACTCGCGCCCATTCCCGTTTGAAACTTGACGCGAGCCAATGGCACGAATGAGTTCTGGTCCACCAAAGCCAGCTGCTCCTGAACGGCATGCTTAATAAGTTCAACACAATACGATTTTCCCGATTTCTCTGGTCCGTTGATGACGAGCACCGACAATCCAGTCTCTGTATTCATTTGCTTTAGCGCTTGTCGCAGATTCAAACGGCCAAGAAACGGAAGACCCAGGCGGGAAAGCCAGAAGGCGTCGAACGGATCAGGAAGGAGTGTGGTTTTCCAATCCGGAGGGGGTATGGCAATCTTGGCGAGAATCCCCTGAATCTGTGGGGTTTGGGCAACCTTGGTCAATATCTGTTGAAGCCACGGCGGCAATCGATCCCACTTCGATTCCTCGCACATCTGAATTGCTGCGCGGGCAAGCTCTCTGACAGTCGGCGGGTCCAGCGGAAAATCAAACCCAAAGTCATCGTCAGCCACCATCGCAAGCAAAACTGCTCGTGGTTTGTCCACCCTATTAATGGCAAGAGCCAAAGCTCTTTCGGCAATTTCGCGCTCTTTCAGCGTAAGCATGCTTCTTTAATACGTGAATTTAGATAAGTGCGAGAGGCGTGAGGGTCTCGACCGATTAGCGATTGGCATGGTCACTGACCTGTGGATAAAAGCGCTAGGTCGAGTTACCGCTTCGTCTCTTGGTGACGGGCAATCTACGTATTTCTACAAGAAAAGTCAATTATCAGTTGAGAACCGAACATGAATCCCTGGCATACCTCGCAAATACTCTGTTTTGTTCGTTATGTGCTGCAGTTGCATTTAGGCACTTCCCGGTTTTCGCACCAGAACAAGAAGCACTTAACTTCTACTTGGAAATCTGGATGTGGAAGACTTCTCTTTCACGGCGGCAACACGACAGCGCTTTTAGGGATAAAGCCAAGATGGTGGCCGTAGGTGTTGATACGAAGCCAGCCGAAGCGATACCTTGACGACCGCCAAGCGCGTTCAACTCGTCTGACGACTTAATCCGATTTCTCGCTATGATCTCTCACTTATCGCAAAAAGCAGCGTACGGAAGTTCATTTGGCCCGCAAAGGATGAACTGTGCGCAGCATGGAGCGAAGCAATCAAAGCTGAAGGCTAAACTGCTCATCGTAGCGATGGCTATATCTGTCAAGACAGAGCTTTATGATTTGATCAATAGAACGAATCCCGATCACAGCGAAATGGCAACAGGTTTCGACTCATGGCGATCGGCTTTGAGATGCCTTTGTTCCGGGAGTGCCATATTGCAAAGAGAAATTGAAAACCGCTACTTCGCCTATCGGAACCAGGCTTTGATAAAGAATCTGAGGCGGTAAATCATTCTGTGTCAGTACCGGTGCAGTATCGAATAACCCTTTGGCGCCGGCGCTTTGCTCTTGAGCTGTTTGGGCCAGACCGCTGCCTCCTTTCAGAAAGCCACGAAACGTTTTCTGCTTGTCGGCGCGCGCGAGGAAGCTGATCAAGCTGGCGGGAACGGACACAGCATCCGCCCCAACCTCTTCCGGACGAAGTAACGGCGTTCGACTCAGAACGACCGTGAGGACATCCGCTAACAGAACTCTCTGGGTGTTTCGAGACTTGACGCAGAAACATCCATTGGCTCGGGGTAATTGAATCTGTTGTCCCGGCTGTGCCCAGTTCCTACCGCCTTCGATTTTCTTCGTTGGAAAAATTAGAAACGCCTCACCCATTGAGCCATCATCGAACCGCTCGCGATCAATGATGTAGATGTAGTCGCTCTGCGCGAGTGATTCCAGTCCCAGGCGCACGCGTTCACCGTTATTCAACGGCGTCGTGTCGTCTGTCCGAGTGGCCGTGTCTACCAGTCCTTTGCTGGAATCGGCGGATATTTTTGGCAGGGGACAGTCCGGGATGGGACACTGGTTGGGCGAAAATCGCCAGACAGTCATTCCTATCCGAACATATTCGTAGTTGCGTGGCGGCGGTCCAACCGGAAAATCCTTGTCGACGATGTATACGAATGACGGCGCCGGATCGCGTGTCTTCGCGGGCTTGCCTGACTCTCGCTGGCCCGCGTTGTTCTTATTACCGCCTGGCTGCCGCTGACCCTTCGGAGCATTCGCAGAGGCGCCTGCCTGTCCTCCTGAAATATCAGCGGGGCGCTTCGCGAGGTACTCTTCCGACTTTATCGACTTTGAACCTTCCTGTGCTGAAACGAGCAAACAGGTGCCGCAAATCAGAATGATGAAGAGCACCAAGCAAATGTGTGTTTCGCGGGATTCGGGGTTCATGAGGTCCTCCTACCGGTGGCGGTTCGGCCGTCCGTGGCGATTATGAGTTAGGCTTATGAGAAAAATCCAGACGCCGCACAATTACCTCGCCGCGGCCTTTGACGATAGAGTTATTTTTATTTTCATCCTGAATCAACTCCGTCGATGACGACTCGTTTTGTTGGAAGAAGTCCTGCAATTGCGCTTGCTGAACTGGATTATGGATCACCCCATCCTCTCGCGCGTCATGAAAGATCGGATCCAGTATTTGAGTCCGATGCCTCGCCCAGACTAACCACACTCGCTCGACTCCGACCGCGCCGGTAAAGCGATACCCTCCGGTCTTGATTGTTTGCTGCGCCGCCAGCAAAGGCTCACCCTGGTTAATTTCCTTCGTTGGAAACATGATGTTCCATTCGGTCATTCCATTTTCATCGCGACCCTCATCGACAACATACAGCGCGCCTTCCTCTGAGGTAACGATATTCAGAACAAACCGATCGCCCGTATGAAAATATTCGCGCCCGGCGGAATTGAAGGGCTGGCCCAGCGGCTTACCGTCGTACATTCGCTGCACGCTTAGCCAATAAGTGAGCGAGCGCTCGGGTCCCGCAAACCAGGATCGGTACTTTAAGACAAAGAGTCCGCCGATTGAGATCAGCGACAAAACGCAAAACACCAGGGCCAGGATAGGCCAACGGAATTTTCGCTCAGGCGTCTCGGTAGCGCTTGCGAACGTGACGTGATCCGGCTTGATCAGAGAAACGACTGTCGGCTCCGGCGGCCGTTCGGATTGCACGGTTGCCATCATGGTAGGAGTGCCGGCGGGATCGATCGGAGGCCGTGGCGCGGGAATAGCGGCGGCATCGTCGTTCGCAAGTAGAGACCGCACGAGATCATCGGCGAACTCACTGGCGTTTTGGTATCGATCAGCGCTTTGGTATGAGAGCGCCTTGAGAATCGCCTTTTCTGCGGCCAGCGGTAAAGCGGGGCGCAACGCCCGCGGACCCACGGGCGCCGACTTTTGCATTTCAGAAAGCTGAAAGACAGTTTCGGGGTTAAACGGTCGGCGGCCGGTTACCATTTCATAGGCGATGACTCCCAATGCGTAGACATCGCTGGCAGCCGACACTCTCTTCCCTTCAACCTGTTCCGGCGACATGTAGCTTGCGGTGCCGGCAATTCTTCCCGTGGCGGTGGTCGGCGCTATCAGCGAGTTCCTGATCCGCGCAATGCCAAAATCGATCACCTTCACTTGCCACGAACCATCCCGCCGCTGACGCACCATGATGTTTTCCGGCTTCAAATCGCGGTGCACCACGTCGCATTCGTGCGCGGCCGTGAGCGTACGACCCAGCTGCGGCCAGATGTTGAGCACGTCGTCCAACGACATTCCACGATCCGAATGCATGAAACTGCGAAGGTTCTCGCCTTCGACAAACTGCATCACCAGGTAAGGATGACCATGCGGCAAAGTGCCCGCGTCGAGGAGTCCTACCACACCTGGATCATCGATCCGGGTTAAGGCTTCAATCTCCTGGCGGAACTTTGTGACGAGCCATTTGTCCTCAAGAGCTTTTTCCTGTAAGACCTTGACGACCACCCTTCGTAACATCACTTCCGGTTTATCGACGGCCAGGTATAAATCACCAAAGCCGCCGCTGACGAGCTTCTGCTCGATGTAGTAACGGCCGTCTAGCGTCTGGCCGACTAAATCGGAAATCGCGGCGGCGGTCGGGATTTTTTCCGTCGATTGTAGGCTGGGTGCAATCTTACTGCTCTTTCCTGAGGCATGAGCGGCCAACAGAGACTCGACCTCGCGCTGCAATTCGATATTTTCACCGCACCGGCGGGCCAGAAAGGATTGCCGCTCCGCTAAATCCAATTCCAGAGCTTCGCGGTAGAGTCTTTCAATTAGTGACGAACGATAGGAATCCGTCATGGATTTCTCACCAGCGGAACTTCACGCTTGCGACGAGTGAAGTCAAACAAAGATGGTTGTTGTTCCTGAATCCGCGAAGGACCAGCAGTCGGGGCCGGTCTGCAAGCACCCGGATCGGCGAGCTCGCGCTTCAGCAAGACTAGCCGGGGACGATCGTTTCGTTGTTTTGATTGCGGCCGCGTTTCGTTGATCGGCCGCGGCTGGTTAACAAATAGTTTCGGGACATCGGCCACCGCGTATTCCAACCACTCGTCCATGAAGATGGTCTTATCCTGCGGCTTGAAGTCAGCCAGGTTTTGTCCGAGACCGTCTTCCAACAAAGCGTAACTCAGCAGACCATGTTTGATTGGTCGCCCATCCGCGGCTGCCGGTAATTCCATCGCCACATTGTCAGCCTGCGTAGCGGTGAGAATCCTCATCCGTTTGTCGTAAGCGAGTTGCCCCAAACCACGACTGCCCATCGGTCCGGGCTTGAAACCGGAGCCTTCGATCGCCGCCGTCGAATAACAGGCGTCGACAATCAAAGTCATCTGTCCCGCGTCCACATCGCGCAACCAGAGTGAAAGTTCATCGCTTGAGATGCTGCGCTGTCGGACCGTTTCCGTGAAAACACTGCACGAGCCAGACCCAGTGTCGTATGGAATGAAATAGAAATTGCCGCTTTGGTCAGCGTAACCATGACTGGAAAAGAGGATCAGCACCAAATCATCCGGCGTCGTCCTGGCTAACTTTTCTGCGTTCGGAATCGCGCGTTTGATTTCGTCCGGGACGGGCCGGCCGGCGAGCAAATCAAGCACCGCTTTGAAATTCGCTTTCGTCGCATCGCGTTTCGTCGCCACTCTCTGGCCGCGTTGCATTTCCCAATCTGAGATGAGTGAGACAGGAATAACTTCCGAATAGTCTCCCGTAGCCGCGAGCCGTTGCGGCAGCACCTCCTGAAAACGACGCGCGTCGTTGGCGGCAAACTGCAAATTAAAGGCGGGATTCTCGTTCGCGTTAACTCCGACAGCGATGACGTACGCGCGGGGCCTGGTACGAGCCGACGAATTTCCGACATTTTGAGAAACCGGCCAGCGTACTCTGGCGGTGTTACTCTTGACCCGATCCTCATTGAAAGCGTAGGCGGAAAACTCAACGTCTTTCGCAGTTGAATTCATCGGAAGCTTCACGGTAAAGGTGAGGGTCTTTTTTCCGTCGTTTAGGTTGACGCGATTAGCCTGCCGCCAGGTAGCTATTTCATCATCAAGACTCTCGTAAGTTTGAAAGGTAGTTAGCAGGTTCTGATCCGAAGTCGAATGTCCAACAAGCTGGCCATCGCGGAATAACCGCAAATCATAAACCCCCGAAGACAAAAGCCTGTCGCGAGCAGCCTTCCCATTCTCTCTGACCACACTATTGACTTCTACCGAGACTTCAACATTGTTTCGCAAAGCAGTTGGCTTGATCCCGATAATCTCGACTCCAGGTTGCGTGCGATTGAGTGATGAAAGATCGCGTACGGGTTTAAACTCTCGATCGCAATTCTCTGCTTCACTACATTTCATTAGCCGTGCTAAGAGCTTCGGCTCGTAGTAATCACGCATGAAAATCTCAAGCGAAAGGGGCGTGAAGGGAGTATCAGGTAACACCCAATGTAAACCCTCAGGGTTCTCTAATCGGTTAGTATCAAAACGGCCGTCTGGAGTTACTACCACCCAGTCGTTGTCATCGAGAGCAACCAAAGTAGCCAGTTGCTTGTCGGTTCGCACATCGTAGAGGTTGAGCTTGCCGTTTTCCGCTATCTCAATTTGGGTTTTGCCGCCTTTGAAGACGGGCCAAACAGTTTCCCATTGATAAGTGCTGTAAAAGTTCGGCACTGCGGCTGTCACTTTTTGAACCGTCGTTGAACCTGCCTGAGGAAAAGACTCCAACTCCCTTCGTGACGAGACATCCCAAAGCCTAACCGTTTTGTCCCAGCTGCCCGAAGCAAGTATCTTGCCATCCGATGAATAGGAAAGTCGCACAATCGAACGCGCGTGCCCTATAAGCTCACCGACTTCCAGTCCGGTTGCCATGTCCCATAATCGAATAGTTCCGTCTGAGTCATTACCGCCGCTCGCAAGCATCCTCCCATTTGGCGAGAAGGCAATCGAAAAGACGGTCGAGGTATGTCCTTTGAGAACTGCCAGCTCTAAACCGGTAGAAGCATCAAACAGCTTAATATCTTTGCTTTCAGCTCCGGTGACTCCGCCTATTGACGCGAGCATCCGGCCGTCGGGTGAAAACCCAACGGGGAACGCACCTCGGAAGGACCTTAGTTCTCTTCCGGAATCAACATCCCACAACTTGATGATGCCATGGTCTACGCCCGAACCCAGTGTCTTACCGTCGTCACTCCACACATCTCGCACACCATGCCAACTCTCGGAGACAAGAGTCCGGCCATCGGGCGAAAACTCAAATGCCAAGACCCCAGCGGTGTGGCCTGTGAGTGTTCCAATTTCCTGGCCGCTGGCAACATCCCACAGCTTAATCGTCCCATCCTGGTACCCCGATGCGAGTCTATTACCATTTGGGGAGAAGGCTAGTGCGCGGATTTCAGCAGTGGGTCCTTTGAGTGAAATCATCGCCGGTTCACTGACAAGATTCCAGAGCTTTATTAGGTTGTCTCCGCCTCCAGAAGCCAACATTGAACCATCCGGCGAAGACGCGAATACCAAGACCCACTTAGTATGGCCCATGAAGGTTTTGGCTTCTCGTCCGCTGACAACATTCCATAGTTTGATTGCATTGCCATCGCCCGAGGCGAGCGTCTTTCCGTCAGGTGAAAAGGCAATGAAAAGAGAGCTCGCGTGGATGGCTGTTAGTAGCTCACCCGTGTCAACATTCCATACTTTTACGGTTTGGTCGCCTCCGGCCGAAGCTAGCACCTTTCCATCAGGTGAAAACGCGACTGCTAATATGGACTCGCTGTGGCCGTTAATATCGCGTACCACCTGTCCAGTAGCTACATTCCAAAGCTTGATAACACCGCCTGAGCTGCTAGCTAATGTTTTCCCGTCTGCTGAGAAAGCGACTGCCTTAACCCCGCCCGGAAATGCAGTTAAGGTCATTAATTCCTGGCCGGTAACAATGCTCCACAACTTAATAGTCTTATCCTCATATTGTCCCGCGGAGGCGAGCATTTTACCGTCCGGTGAAAACGCGATCGGACCAACCATGTCTCGATGCCCACTAAGCGTTCGCAGCTCCAGTCCGCGTCCAAAATCCCAAAGCTTAACGGTGTTATCAAAACTTCCTGAAGCGATCATCTGCCCATCGGGTGAGAACGCTACGGAACGCACGCTATTGGTATGACCGCTGAGAGTTTTCGATGTCTGCCCGCTTACGACATCCCAGAGCTTGATCGTCATATCGAAGCTTCCTGAAGCCAGCGTCTTACCATCGGGCGAGAACGCAACCGAATTAACATCACCAGTATGTCCTCGAAGCGTTTTAAGCTCTTCTCCGCTCGCGACGTCCCGCAACTTGATAGTGTGATCGAGACTTCCTGAAGCAAAGATTTTTCCATCGGGTGAAAAAGTTCCACACAGAACAAGCGAGGTATGCCCGGTCTGAACAATGAGATCTGGCTTTTGCGCTTTGGCGAACTGGGAGATTAGCAACGTCAGCAGAATAACCGCGCGCTTCAGATCACGTTTCCTCACAGATATGCTCACTGGTTTCATTAGTTACGTAACGTCCGATTTGATCCTGAAACTGGCGGGGCAAGGAAGCTCGTGAGCCAAAGAATCATGAACAACAATCGCTACACCCCTAGGCAGTAGCCTTTCGGCGGATTCTGATAACGTCACGGTCCCCATTTCTTTGCTTCGGTCTGATCGCCTTCATCAGGGACTCCGCACCAACACCGTATCCCCGCCTTGTCGCGCAAAATCGAACAGCGCGGGTTGTTGCAGCTTTGTATTTTTCGCGGCCCCGCTCGGAGTGGCGCCGGGCGCTGGGGCAGTGTCCTGCAAACCGCGCGCGGACAGAATCAAACGCGGTTTGTCGCCGGCGGTACTGTTCGGGCTTATTTGTCCGTCGATGATTTCTTCGTTCAATCGCGGGACGCGATCCTCGCCATACTCGAGCCATTCCACCAGAGTGATCTTCTTATCCTGTGGTTTGAAGTCTGCGTGCTGTGATTCCAACCCATCGCGAGTGAGCGAATAACTCAAAAGCCCCTGAGCGAGTGATTTGTTTTCCAGCGCCACGTTGTCGGCTTGCGTCGCGGTCAGGATTCGCATCCCTTTGTCGTAGGACAACTGTCCCAGGCCACGGCTGCCCATCGGCCCGGGTTTGAAATCCCGGCCTTCGATTGCCGCGGTCGAATGGCACGCGTCCACAATCATCACCAACTCGCCGGCATCGACATCGCGCAACCAGGCTGAGAGATCGTCGCTTGAAATGCTGTGTTGACGCACGGTTTCCGTGAAAACCTTTTCCGTGCCAGCGCCGGTGTCGTAAGGAATCAGATAAAAGTTCCCAGCGCGATCGGCATAACCGTGGCTCGAAAAAAGAATCAGCACCAAATCATCCGGGGTCGCAGGACGCAACTTATTAAAGTTGGGAATGCCGGAGTCTGCAACTGTTTGTGGTGCGGCGGGCTCACTTCGTTGTGCCGGCGGGGGCGAAGGCGGACCAGTCCTTGGTGGTGGCCGCCTACCACCTTTTGGTGGGGTTCTAGTTGCCGCTGGTGTGGGGCTTACAACGGCCGCTCCGTCAGGTTTTGCGACGGTTTCATTCGCTGGTTGATGACGATTGCTGAGACGCATCAGGACTTTTTCAAAATTAGCTTTGGTGGCCAACTTTTCTGTGACTAACCGCTTCTCGCCCTGTCTTTGGTAATCGGACGTGAGGGTAATTGGAATAACTTCGGAATACTGCCCGACGGCGAGGAGATTTTTTTCGATCACCGTGCGCATCGCTCGCGCGTCGTTGTCGGCAAATTCGAGGTTGAAGGTTGGATTTTCAAACGCGCTCACACCGACAGAAATGATATAAGCCCGGCCCTTGCGGGGCTGCGCCGCCGCCGGCAGGTCGTAATTGAAACGATCAGTCAGACTCTTGACGCGATCCTCGTTGAAAGCGTACGCGGAAAAAATGACTCGACTTTTCTCAGCGCGCTGGGGGACCTTAACATTATCGAAAGTCAGCAAGGCTTTGCCGCTCGAGGCATCGAGGGAAATCCGGTTGGCTTGTTGCCACGCGGTGAGTTCCTCCGTGAACTTCTGCGTGCCTTTTTGCTGAGCTAACGATGCCAACTTCTCCGGCGGGGTGCTGTAGCCCACTAGTTGACCATTGCGAAACAGTCGCACATCGTAGACCCCTGATCGCAATGGCTGGCCCTGTGCATTCGTTTGAGTCTCGCTCAATCCATCCGCCACTTCAACTACAACGCGCACCGTATCGTCCTTTACCGGGACCACTTCCTTTATCTTCACCTTGGGTTGAGCGCGATTCATTTTTGTCAGGTCGGGGATGTCGTCGAAATTGTCGGCACTCAACAATCGCGTCAACAGACGGGGCTCGTAAAAATAACGCATGAACACTTCGACGGCCTCCGGATTGAAGGGTTCGTTTGGCATGATCCATTGAACTTCTTCAATCTCGTCCAACCGGCTGGTATCAAACCGCCCATCCGGCGTGGTCAGCATCCAATCGTCTTCGTTTGGCGCTACCAGCGATCCCAATTCGTCCTGCGTAGTGACATTGAACAACCTGACCTTGTTTTCGACGCCGCCGAGCGCAATCGTTCTGCCGTCGGGGCTGTAGGCCAGACTGCCCCAAAGATCGGTTTCGATTTTCAGCTTCTCAATGCGCTTGGTTTCCAGGTCCCATGAATAGATTCGGCTGAAGACAGTGAAGGTGAGAATGTTCTTGGCCGGGACAAACACGAAGCTGCTAACGTTCGTTCCCAGATCGAGCTTGTGTTCGTTGAGCTGCTTTCCACTACTGGCGTCCCAGACCTTAATCGTGTCCTTATCCTCGCTCGCTAACAGTTTGCTGTCTGAGCTAAAAACAACTTTGGAGACATAGTTGCTCTCAAACTCTCGTTCCACGTCCTTTTCATAAAGCTCGCGCCACGGAGATGGCCCCACCTCATAAACGTCGATCTCGGTTTTATTGCGAAAGGAATCCCAAAGAGATTGACCCTTCGGCATGTAAGCGAATTTCTTTGCGTCGGGGCTGAAGACAAACTGATTCTCGAGGACATCAGAGGCATCGAAAACCTGTTGACCACTGCTGATATCCATGACGCGCAGCCGGACTTTGCGCGAGGCGAAAAACTTTAGTCTGACCTTTTCCTCGAGGATTTCCAGGACCACCATTTTATTGTCCGGACTGAACTGCGCGGCGATGATCTTCTGGTTCGGTGGGTCGTCAACCGGAAAGCTTCGTATTTCTTTTTCAGAGTTAAGCCCGTAAACCATCAGGGTCTTCTCGTCAGGAGAAACCTTCAAGAGCAGCTCGCCGCTGGGAGAAACCGGCAGGTTGTTTCCCAGGGCGGGCGAGGTCTCGACGATTCGCTGAGGATTAGAGCGCTTCTCCAGGTCCCAAAGCTTAACGCCCCCAGCGAAGCTGGACGTCAGCAGTAACCTATCGTTCGCAAATCGTGGCACCGTGGTGAGCGGAAAAGGAATGGGCACTTTTTGACCTTTGATAGCACCGCGTTTCGCTACGGCGAGAGTCATTAACTCCTGGCCCGTGACAGCGTCCCACCTTTGGATGTTCTTGAAGTTCTTGCAGCCATTGATAGTCTTGCCGTCGGTGCTATACCGAATCGGACAAAGCTGCCGAAAGAAAGCGCTGACGGCATCGCTGGGTTTCTTGGTGGTAATGCCGATCGGCTTTGCCCCAGCCTTGGCCTGGTTGCTACCGCCGGTATCGAAGGGATCGTCCTGCTCAACGGTTAGGATTTCCTTGACATCCTCAATTCGCAGCACGTGAATTACGTTGTCACCAGCCTGGTAGGCGAGCGACTTATTATCGGGATTAATTGTCACCGCGCGGATGCTCTTATTCGTGAAGAGCAAATTGCGCAACTGGTCGGCGCCTTCAATTAAGTTGGAAACAGCATCTCCGACATCGCCGACGATTGGAACTCGTCCGATTTTCCGGCCCACTCCAATGACATCTTCTTCACCGGGCCCGTCGATCAGTTTCTTCACTTCTTTGCCATCGATCGGGTTATAGACTTTCAGCGTCCCGTTAATATTGCCGCAAACGATAAGACTGCCATCGGGACTGAACGTTAACGCCGAGACCGCCGCAATGTCTGTGTTAATGATGCGGGTCTCCTTCCCAGTTGCGGTTGACCAGAGTTTTATCCGGTAACCTTCAACCACGCCTGCCACCAGACTACCGTCATTGGTAAGCGCGACCAGCGGCACGAACTCCTTGTTGGCCATTTGATAAAGGACGCTGCTCCTGGCAATGTCCCAGACTTTTACGCCACCGTTTCCGCCGCTGACCAGAACTTTGCCGGTGGAGCTGAACGCCACGGGCGATGGCAGATTGAAGAAAGGATTGTTGTCTTCCTTTTTGCCGATCTTAGGAATAGGAAGCGGGATTAAGCTTCCACTGCCGCTCTTAATCGGCGTCAAGCGATGAAGGACTGCGGCCGTGCTGACATCGAAAATGCGCAAGACGCCACTCTTGCTGAGACAGGCGATGCTGCGGCTGTCGGGATGAAAGGCCATGCCGACGATTTGATAGCCGGGAATACTCACAATCTCCTGGCCCTTGCTGGTTAACCAGAGCTTCAGTACTCCGTCGGCTCCGAGCGTGGCGAGTAACTTCCCGTTGGGACTATAAACAAAATCCGTCACCATTGAAGTGTGACTGGTTTGCACAACCAAACGCTGACGTGCGGCTGTTGAATTGAACAAGCTACCGTTCGATGAGCGCGGAGCCGCTGGAATATTTCCACTATCAACCGGCGACACTGCCGGAGCCGCTGCATTTCCGGTCAAGGTAGAAGCTTTCGCGATGATCGCATCGACGATCTTCGTTTGAACTGACATCAAAATGTTTTCCGGATTATTCCCCTTCTCAGACAAAGTCTGGGGAGGTGAAGCTTGGTCAGTATTCGCTTCATCAATCCGGTACTGGACATCCAATGCGTATTTTTTTCCGAACGGTAATCTGAAGGTTGGTGAGTCTCCCGCGATGGTCAGAGCCAGGATAAGCTGACAACCTGCCTTGGCGACCGTCTGTTTGTAAGTGCTCGGGTCGTTGGCATTTTCCAGGACCGCGGCCTGGACCATCTGTTCCTTTGACTTCAAATGTCCGATCAGCCGATCGACAAACGCTTCTCCGGAGAGCGACCCCTGCTTGATGGTGGGCGTTAATATGCACAACCGCTTCGGGCCGTCACTCTGAGTTTGAGTTGTGGGCACGGGAGCCTGTTGGCTGATGAGTTTCCGGGTCGACCAATCAACCGCGCGAGCCCGAACCGGACGCTGCACGACGGGCGCCATCAGAGAAATGGCCGACGCGCCAAGTAGCAATGCAGTCACCGACTGCTCAAACCAAGGGCGGAGAAAAGAACGATGAGTATTCGTTTTCACGGGGCACCTCCTGGGGCAGGCCAAAAGGCCGCTAAGGCTGTTTTAGATATAGTTAGGTTTGCTTCTCCTCAAATCGTCAACAAGAGGTCTACGAGTCAGACCACTACACTATTCTTCGCTTGTGCATCGAATCGCAGAACGTTCTGCGGGAACGGGTGCGCGCATATTATCACAGACCCTATTGGTGCAAGAAGATTTTGCAAAGACTTTTGCAACAGCGGAAAAGGAAGGATTCCTGTGAGTAAAGAGCGCCGACCGAGACGCTTTGGAAGCGCACTACACGCGAATCCTTTGAAATACTGCTAGCGCGCCGGATAACCTGCTTCTTCTTCTTTTCGATAGCACCGTCATCAACATTCTAGCTGTTCCTCTGCTTAGTTCAGACTTCAGCTTTAGGCTGCAATTCAACGGGCATCCCCAGCCCGTACTCTAAACTGAGCTTTCGCCGGCTCGACATCCAACCGGATGAAAAATCAGAGCTTTTCTCGACGTGATTTTATGGGCCCAGCTAGCTAGTCCTTATACGGGTCTTTGAGCCCCTAATACCTGCCCAAGCCAGGAAAATCGTTCCCGCGCCAGTTCCCAAGAATGGAAAAGGCACCCCACAGAGGATTGCCATTGTAAGTGCCTTTGTGTGCGCTTCGTCAGGTGTGTCCCCCGCGGCTTTTAGTTGAATACTCCTGACGGCATAATAGGCAACGACACCAATTGCAACTGAAACGAACAGCGCAGGAATTATCCCAACAACTGAGAAGTAGGCCCCGATCTCAGCAACTGACCAGATCCCGTCCAAGGCTATGACTACCATTGCGGTCTGAATGTGAATCGGGGAGCCGTTTGGGTTTTGAATTTTGGCCGCGCTTACTCCGTAGTCCACGAGGTCCTGCGTAGTAATGTGATAGCGAAGCGGTTCCCATCTCTCCATTCCCGGCTGCCAAGCCCTGTCCTCAAGATTGAGGTATCCATTCTTTAAGTTCTCAAGGAGCCTCGGCTTTTCGTACGGACCTAACTGCTCACCGTTTTTGTAAATCAGATATTTGCCTTCAGACAGCGACTGCGGTGGTGGCAAATTCATAACTTGAGATGATTCGTTTACCATGAGATATCCTCCTGTAGAAATCCGTCGCAACTTAAGAGCGCTTTCGACGGGTATGGTTGTATCCTCTGGCCCGCGTTTCAACGCGGGTTCGGCGTCAACGATAATGATCGTTGCCTCGCGACTGTATTCAGGCGTCGCGTAGTGACGACTGAATTAATCAAACCTCGCCGCCGCGACCACCTCACCGCCCCTGTTCGCGTCGAAGTTGTGAACTACCTGGCTCAGGCGTCCCCATCAATAGCCAGGGTTTTAGTCATCGCCGATGTCGGCTCCAATGACTGTGGCTGATGCGGAACACGGATCACGGCTGGCCGTTCAACGAGTCCAAAAGTGAAGCCTGCGGGTAAGAAAGGGGCACGCGCGCGAGTTCGTCGAGGCGCTTGTTGCTTACCGCATGGACCAACTGCACCTGCGACCGCCTGCGGGCTTCGACTATTGCGTTGTATTCACTGTAAGGCAGGAATAATTTTAACAATGCCGGGAACACTTCGATCAGGATAAAGAAAATCCTAAGCCCCCAGGAGATACTGAACGCGCCGGGTGACGTGTTCTTCAAACTCTCCAGCGCTTCATACCGCGCGAGAAAGTCGTGGGCCTGCGCAATATGCGCGTTGTCATATTCCTGCTGAACCTGCTGCCGTGCCTGACTTTCCTCTCCTTCATGCTTTTGCAGTTCGGCCTCGGCCTTGGCAAGCATTTGTTGATTTGCGTCGCGGTTGCGTTCCGCTTCGCGGTACGCCGGTCCTTGTCCGGCGATCCCGGTCCTGCCGTTGCGTTGCCGTCCCACCGTCTCGGCTTCCATATTATCGTTCCACCTGTTTATTTCGTCGCGGTAATGCTGGACTTCTCCCTGAAGTTCCTCTTTTCTCTTGTCCAACCCGTCCAGCTTCGCTTTCAAGCGGTTTTGTGGCTCTTGATTTTCCTGCTTGCTCAATACGATCAGGTGCTTGTCGATACTGTCCTGAAGCAGGCGCAGCTCGAGTGGAACAGCGACGATAAAGCCAATCGCGATCGCCAACGGCAGACGAATCCAAACAGCCTTCTTTACCTGCGCGCCCACGATCTCCCGGTCGAAGACAATGATCATCGTCGAATAGAGAATCCCGAGAGGCACTGCAATAAACTGGCCCCAGGTGTGACCGCCAAACGCCGTATAGATCGCATAACTGCCGGAGAAAAAGGCGAGCACTCCGGTGAGCAACACCATCACTCCCAACGACGTCTGCGTCATTCGCGCCACGAGAGTACAGCAGGGCGAGTTCATCACGTCAGGATCTGTCTTTGAAAGGAATTGAAAGAATCGTTCGATCGCTCTTAATGGGTTCATTGGATCCTCCTCGGTAAGTCTGTTCGAAAATGAATGTTTGCTGACGTCGCACAGAACATGCCGGCGCTAGCCGGCCGGCGCGGCGTAATTCAACTCAACGGTGACGTCCTTCAGGTGTTGGTAGCCGTCCAGTTGCATGTGTTCTTTCAGACGCATCGGGGAGAGTAGGCGCGTTAGTGCTTTTCTGAGGAGCAGTGTTTTTCGGAGCGCCAGCTGCGCTGAATGCAACGCCATCGGTGCATTGAGTTCGACAGCGATCTCCTTCAGCGCTACCGGAGCGGGTTGTGTCACCGAGATCGTGATCGGCGCCGGCATAACTACAGTCACACCTGCGGCCGTGAGCCGATAGCTACTACTCTTCGTCAGCCACACCGTGGCGGAACCGCTGGGCGAGTTGCTGGTAGCCACAATACGTCCAGACCGATTCTTAAGCTGCACGCTCTGCGCATTCGGCACGACCCAATGAAACGTTATTGACTGACCGGGCACGATCGAAGTTGCACTCGCCGTGAAGACCACCGGCGCTTGCGGCGCAGGACGTTTGGCAAATGGAGGTGCTGACGGCGTCGCGATGGGACGTTGAGTTCCACTGCGTCCGTGTGAACGGTTGGGCACAGACACCGTGCCCGGTTGCGGAAACGGGTCCCAATTCCCAGGCTTTTTCCCGGCGTTTAAGACACGCGCTCTCTCACACCAGGGGCATTTTTGGAGATGATTGAAATAGTAGTGCTGTACATTTGATGTGCACTTAATCAGCTCGCGTCCGATATCACGTAGAGTTCGGTGCCAGTCTTTCGCCGTCGGACGTAGTGCCGGACACTTGTAGCCATCTACAAAACACTGGTTGAATAGCTTTTGCAGAGCCGGATGGAGCATCGCGTACGGCGGCGCCCCGGGCGGCGGAATGATTCCATTCGAAGGCGCCGCATACGGGAAGTAACCTCTTTTCAAACATTCGAGCGCATCGACAGCCTTGCCTGGGTTACTGAACGCGCATGCGAACGGTAGCTGCCCCTCCATCAATAATTGAAAAAGCAGGACGCCCATCCCGAAATGATCTTGCTCCGGCGTGCGACTAACCTGATCAAAAAAAACGTCTTGAAACTCCGGAGGGGTATATAAAGGCGTGTACACGGTACATCGATAGACAAGTCCGCTGCCCTCTTCCCTGATCTGAAACGAATCAGTGTCGACGATTGTCACCAGGGCCTGGTTATCAGCCACGATATTGCCTTCGTTGACATCGCCGATAACATAGCCTTTCTCGTGGAGTGCCCACACCGCGCTGGTGAGGTTTGAGCCCAGCAGGCACAACGACTGATAAGTGAAGAACGGCAAGCGTGCGCGTCTGACACCAAGATCATAGAACCGTGAAATGGGATGAGTGTCGTGCAGCCGTCCCATCACGAACCCGCAGACCTCCTGGTTTTCGCGCCAAACAACCAGGTCCTTTGGCCAGGCGATTGAGGCGTGCCCTTTGTGGAGCATCGGATCGTCCGGAGGATTAGCTACCATCACCCTCAATTTGTTTGCGTGTTCGTCATCGACCTTGCCCCGATAAATCTTAATGACGAGAGAGTCATCTCCCGGCACTTGATAGATCGCCCCTTCGGTCCCGCCACCAAGAAGCAAGCTGTCGTCGAGCGTAAAGTCCAGGCCGCCCTTTTGCATCTTAATCTTCAAAGTCTTCCTCGAAATCATTCATCAATGCAGCTAGAACCAGTGTGACGTCGTCGTCGGTCAATTTCCCAACGCGCTCAGAGTGAAGAAAACTGGTCAACTCACTCGCGCCCGCAGCTTCATCTGTCGTGTTGCGAATAAAATTAAGAAGCGGAGCGAAGAAAGGAGCGTGTGGCTCAAACGCCGGCCACTTCAGACATAACATTTGCAAACCATCTGAAAACGCAGCTACTCCGTAAGCGCGACCACACCAAACTCTTACTTGCTTCCGTTGCAGCGCATCTCGGGAAGTGAGGAAAACTGTTTCGTTGAGATACTCTGCTGGTGGGGGTTTTGTCAGACTAAATATTCCATTTGCTTGATCGGCGACAACTGTTGCGCCGTCGCCAATCTGAGCTGCGGCGATAAACTCACGAAGAGCGATCACGAGAATCATCGTGCTGGCCAGCTCCTGGCAGTCGACTCCGCGCGTTGTGGCTTCCGTCTGAACTGCTGACAACGCTGCCGCCATCGCCTCTTCAAGAATCCGCTGGAGGGTGGGTGCGTCGAGCGCACCTCCAGCTTGCCTCAAACCGTCACAGGCTTGTGCGACACCGTTTTCGACTGCGATGTTGGCGCCAAGCTCAGCAAATTCTGCCGATCCCGCACCGTCGGCCACTCCGATCACGAGCACTCCTGGCGCAGGTTGGACTACGCAATGCGCATCTTCGCAATTCCGCCCAATGGCTTCGTGTAGAGAGCCACGTTTGCGGGCCGCAGCCACTTGCCATCCGAGTTCGTTCGCAGGCGGCGACGTATCCACGTTCTCAGGGTGTTCGAGAACCGCGCCGTTCATCAGACGAGCTCCCAGCTTCCGGTGTTATTATCTAAAGCCACCATATTCCCAGGCACTGACTGACTCACCGCTTTCAAGCTGGCGGATAACCAAAGGAACAGCTCAGCAAACTTCAATTCTGAAAGCATCTTGTGGGGACGCACCGAGATACTTTTCAACGACTCTTCCCTCGCCCCGGCAACGCCGACCGCAAAAAAAGTGACGGCCTTTTTACTCTCCTCTTCACTAACCCGCTGCGCGACCTTTTGGGGATTGGAAATCTCTCCATCAGTTATCAGGAAAGCCCACGGGCGATAGTAAGGAACACCGTTTGACGCGTATTGACGTTTACGTTGTTGAAGCAGATCCAGTGCCTGATTGACGCCGCCGGCCATGTCAGTCGTTCCGTTGGCTGTGAGTACGGGTGGAACGAATTCTTCAGCGGTTACAAAATCCTGCACGACGCGGGCATGCGTGTTGAATTCAACTATTGCCACCTCTACGCGTTTGCAGGCCACCTCATCGTTCGCCAATTCATCGCCGAAGACTCGTAAGCCGGCATTTAGAGCATCGATTCTATTGCCAACCATCGAACCCGAAGTGTCGAGAATGAGCACACAAGCGCACCGAGGCTGTGTGTTAATCGCAAATTCAACTGATTCTTCCAGTGCTGACATTTTGCAGTTCTCCTTAAGATTGATCCGTTAAGTCTAGCTACGCACGCCGAGTAATTCGGCACACTCGTGCAGACCGCGCCGCCCGCGCAAAGGCAACGGCTGAACCCCACAACCGGGCTGCATTAACTGTTGACTACTTATGAATGACGAAGACGGGCCTGAAATTTCCTGGAGAGGAGATTTTTTTGCGCGGATCAGTTTGCGTTAACTGGTTCATTAACTTTTGCGAAGACTACTTTCTAACTTTGAATGCATAGTCAGCGACAAGTCGCGAGTCGCCGTTTTCCGACACGCCCAGCAACTCGATTCGATAGTCGTCATAGGGAAAGAGCGAGGAACTGAGCACAAACGAAAGCTTATTCTGTTTGATCTGCGACGCTGGTATCGAATTGCGAGACCAAACCACGCGTCTATCAAAAGTCTCCATCAGCACGTTGTAAGTCCGATAGGGAGGAGTCGCGGGCACTTCAAGCACGAGTCTTAGAAGATTTGCGTTGGCATTGAGTGAGACGATTTTCGAACCCCCGCCTCTTTCGAAGATGGTGGGAAGAAGGACGACTGAAGCGACGGACGCGGGTTCGCGATTGCGCGACAACGCCAGGGCTTCTTCAGCCTGAGTTCTCATCTTGCTTTCAAGATCCAATCTCTTACCGAGTTCACTCGAGTCCTGAATTTCCCGGCTCAGCTGCTCGTGCACCTCCTGGACGTTGCGCTCCAGAGCCGCGCGTTGGTCAAGCAATTCTCTCGATTGCCGCCAATAATGGAAAACGACATAAATCGATCCGCCAACAAGCACGAGAAGAACCAGGCCAGCGGTGGCGCTGAAAGCTTTGGGCAGACCTCTGAGACCGCGAGCAATCAAGTTCAACGACACCTGCGACTGAAGCCAGGGCGAAGTTTTCGGTACCACGATCTCGCCGTCATCAAGAGTCCGTTTTTTCTTCCGCCTCTGTCTCTCCTCTTTCGCCTCGCGGGCTCTCCGCAAAGATGCAACCAGATCTTTAGTAAACCTTACCTCCCGTTTTTCAACCAACGAGGACTGCAAGAGAAGGTCGGCATTTTTACGTTCTTCGTCCGTGAGCCGCCCTAAAACGTAGTCGTCCACGAGCGAGTCTTCCATTACCAGGAATTGAGCAAAATAGTCGTCGTCGGCCAGAAACCGTTCTTCGACCGCAATTCGCTCTTCTTCCGATAATTGCCCCGACAGAAAGCGAGCGATGAGTTCCTCTGTTTCTTGACTAGGTTCGACGCTCATGACTTCATTACATAGATGAAAGTAAAGCAGATTAATTTCTTACCTTACTAAGGCGCTCGATGCAATTCTCGACACAATGCTTAAGGGCCGCTTTATAGCGAAACACTGTCAACCGCAGCGCATTAATCGTTAACCCTTTCTCGCGAGCAAACTGCTCGCGATCGATACTGTCCAGGTAATACTCCTCCAGAAACTCACGCTTGTCGGGCGATAGCTGGGCCAGGCATAGAGTCCAACAATCTTCTGTCTCTTCCGGTGCAAGATGGTCTCGCAGTTCGTCTATGTCAGTCTCAATTCCGCTTTTCTTCTTTCGCCTGAGATATTCATAAAAGACGTTAACCGCGATCGCCCGAACGTAACGATAGGGATGATCGGTAGAGATCCCCTGGCCTGACTGGATATTCTTAACCAGTCGAGAGATCGTTTCATCGGCCAGGTTTTCAGGATCTTCGCAGCGCTTCCAGGCGAAAAACCTCACCAGCCTCGAACGACAGCGCCGGAAACTTTCATGCGGAGACAAGGCGTCTGGTTCAAGCGCCTGCAGCAACAGGTCAAAGGCGGCGGAGTCGGATTGAGTGCTCATCAAATCAGCAGCAGCTGTAGGCGGGCGAGAATAACCGTCAGCGCCATTCCCCCTGCAAGGTAAAGCCGGCCCAGTAATGAGGTACTGCCTTCTTGTTGGTCTGCCACATCGCAATCTGCGCAGTGCGCAATGCTTTGCTCGGCGCTTCGTGCTGCTTCAATATGGCCTGGTAAAAGTAGCGCATAAACTCAGCGGCGGCGCGATCGTTGATGCGCCAAAGAGTAGCAACTACTCGGGGCACGCCGGCATACATAAACCCACGAGTCAATCCGATCAAGCCCTCGCCGCGTGTTTCTTTTCCGAGAGCAGTTTGGCAAGCGCTCAACACGACCAAATCCGCATTCAGGTTCAGGTTATAGATCTCGTTGAGCCTCAAAAAACCATTCTGAGAATGGCCGGTCTGATCGACCAATGAAAGCACAATGCCGGAAAGTTCCGGATGGGAATTATCGAGCAATGCGTGGGTTGCGAAGTGAATGATCTGATATTCACCAATCGCCGGATCGAGCACAGCTTTCAGGTTCGCATCGAACCCGGTGGCCCGCATGATTTTCTGATCACGTGCAAGATCGAGAATGGCTTCAGCTTCTTCCAAGCTGAACGGAAGCCTCTCTAAAACGAGTGGTTTATTGTCAAGTTCCACTTGGACCAACGGTTGGTCCGTCTCAGGGCCGCGCAGCGCGACGACACTCCTCGGGAGTTGAGTTTTCGCTTGCACCCGGCTTAGTCGAACACGAGGATCCGTTTTTTCAAATACCGGATCGGCGATAACAGCCAGTGTCTTGCCGGCGGCGACACGACCGCGCAACTCATTTCTCAGGACTGTCAGCGTAGAGATTGAAGGTAGCGTGGTGATTTCGTGGTTGACTATGAGCGGAACTCGAAGACCACCTTTCTCGCCATTGGGTTCGGGTAACGCAGTGAAAGGTATGTATTGAAGGATACCGTCGGAGACGATCACCAGGCGTTTGTTGGGCAAGAGATGCGCCACAGGCTCAAGCAGAATTTTGCCCAACGCGCTTGCGGCGGCTTGGTAGTCATCACTCGGCGCCGCCGCGGCGTCCTTCGATAATGCGTCATAAAACACTTTTGCCGAGCGGTTGATCTCCGCTCGCGGAGGAAGATTGAAGCTTTCAATTGAGTGCTTGGTGACGGCCCAACCGTAGCTGCGCCCGGTTCCGAGGGCATACTCCAGAAGCAGGGTGTCATCGTCGAGCTCTCGCTGAATAGCAGCCAGACTCAGCGGAACTGGCTGCGTCAACGCTGCGTACTTTGGGCTCTGGTCTCTTACTCTCGATTCAATCTCCTCGTATTGGCTCAACAGGCTCTCCACTTCCTGTCGAACCGCAGCCTCGCGTTCGGGCTGCGTCTTACTGCTTAAGAGACGCGTTTGCTCTTCTGCTTTATCGTTGAGTAGCTGTTGTATCCGCCGTTCTTCCTGGAGTAACTGCGGATCGACGCCTTGGCGAATGTCCGTGCGCGCGGCGATCAGGTTTTCCAAAAGGGTCCTGGCGCGGGCGTGCTCGTTTACTTCCAGCGCCAAGGTAGCGTAACCACAGGAACCATCCCGCTCATCCATTCGCATCAGCAGATCGACGTAAAACTCGTAATGCCGATAAACAGTTTCGAGATAAGAGATCCGCAAGGCGGGACTACGGACTTTCGCGCGCAACTTTTCGATCAACTCCAGCGATCTTTCGATGTCGCGTCGGGCATCGTCCAGGCGGCCCAAATCGCGCTTTGCGCTCGCAAGGTCCATCAGCGTTTGGACCTCGCCACGACGATCGGCAACGGCCTGCATCAACAATAATGCCTGTTCATAGTTGGCAAGCGCCTCAGCTTTATCACCCGATTTCTCACTCAGTTTTCCGATCGCTAGAAGGATTAGAGCCGTGCCGCGACTGTCCTTTACGACCTGACTCAAAGAAAGTGCCTGGCGATATTGAGCGAGGGCCTCTTTGGTCTGACCTCTGTCCGTAAGAATATTGGCGATGTCTCTCCGCGTGTACGACTCCATCCGCCGATCCTGGACTGCGCGACTAATCGACAGTTTGCGATCAAGAGATTCCAAAGCACCGTCGTTGTCACCCGACGCTAAGCGCACGCGGCCCACGTAACCCGACGTGACGGCGGCGTAGTGCTGGTTCTGGATTGCAACGTAAAGCTCGAACGCTCGGCTGAAGCACTTCAGGGATTGGGGGCGATCGCCCAGCGTGTCGTACAAGTACCCGATGCCGTTCAAAGTTGCGGCTTCGCCGTTTCTATTACCCATGGCGCGGAATACCTTTAGCGCCTGAGCGTGCAGATCAAGAGCGGTTTGTTTTTCGCCTTGTTGATTATAGACGCCGGCCATTGCAGTCAACGTCAAGGCGCGTTTCTGCTGCTCGGCGGTTGACTCCCAGATCGCCAGAGCAGCTTTGTACGAGATCAGCGCAAGTTCAAGGTTGCCCAGGTTGCTGTGGAGATAGCCAAGATTGAGATCAGTCAACGCCAGCACACTCTGCACGTTAGTTGTTTTCGCGATGACCAGGGCGCGCTCGAACTGGTCCTGCGCTTGCGACACGTCGCTGGCTATCGAGCTCGCCACGCCCAGGCAGTTCAGCGCCAGTACCCTCCCCTCGTCGAAGCCGAGGCGCTCTGAAATGTCGAGGGCTTGGGAGCAAGGTGGGCCGGCTTTCTTAACATCCGCCATTTCCAGATAGGCGCTGCCGAGTTTTGTGAGGATGACAGCTTCCAATTGCTCGTCTTTGAAATGAAAGATGAGCGAAAGTGCGCGGCCGTAGTGCTCAACCGCGCTTTGATAATCGCTAAGTAGCGCGGACACGTCGCCGAGTTTTTCGAGGGTCTCTACTTCCAGCCGTGATTCACCGGCGAGGTGAAACAGGCCTTGAGCTTTGGCGTATTTCCTGGCCGCCAGCTTGAACGATTCACTCTTCCACTCGGTTCTTAACTTGTCCGCTTCGGCCGACGTTCGCTGCGCGAGTACCAACGCGCCGAGCGAATGGGACGTTTGTGGACTAACCGTCTGCGCGCACGTTACGCCGGAGCCGATCGCCAGATACACCAGTACTGCAAAGAGCGCGCTGCCTCGTTTTGCAACTGATTTAGGACAGGATCTCGCCATTTCAGGATCCCCCGTCGAGTGAGAACGATGAATTGCCAGGGCCAGTGCATGGTAATGAAAACCCAAGTGAGTTTCAACGCGTCATGGCCGACCAGAGCTACCATCGCCCGCTGAAAAGAATTTTTTTCGAAAGAACAACTCACTCACGAAATTATTTGCCTCGATCTGTCAGATATGAAGCAAGAACTAACAGATGCTGCGGCAATCGCCTTCCCGGTAGGAGATCTTGCCGCGGTTGTTTCAAATCAACTGACTGAGAGGAGACTCCTAATGATAGACAAACGAACTAACGTAGAGGCGTCAAGCACCGACGATGTTCCACGTGTTGGCGGTGAGGATGACTCGCGCTCTTGCGACACGGACTTTCGCGTCGGCGGCGAGGATGACTCGAGAGAACTCGTCGACGACCAGCCTCTGAAAGACTAGCAGATGTCCTCACCCAGGCTTGGAGCTGAGTCACTGGTTTTCGAGCAAACGCGGCTTATTGTTTCTCGAAAATACCCACCAGTGACTCGCTTTGGGCCACAACCAAAGAAAGTAGGATTCTATGTCTGAACCAATCAAGATTCTTTTTCTGGCTTCGAACCCGACCGATATCAGCCGCATTCGAGTCGACAAAGAGTTACGCGAAGTCGACGAACGCATCAGCCTGGGCAGTCATCGCGATCAATTCGACTTGATTCCACACCTTGCCGTTAGACCGCGCGATCTGCGTCGCGGACTGCTCAAATACAAACCGCACATCCTGCACTTCAGTGGCCACGGATCCACCTCCGCGGGAATCGTGCTGGAAGACGACGATGGCAAAACGAAGGTCGTGGCCGCGGCCGATCTGGCGGAACTACTCGGCATCCTGAAGGACAATCTTCGGGTAGTTGTCCTGAACTCATGCTACAGCGCGCTTCAAGCAAGCGGCATCACCCAGACGATCGACTGCGCCATTGGAATGAACGACAAAGTTGGCGATCGGAGTGCCGTCATTTTCGCCGCGACGTTCTATGAAAGCCTCGCTTTCGGTCGCAGCGTTGAGGAGGCGTTCCAGCTTGGAGTCGTAGATCTGAAGACCGAGGGCACAGGCAGCGGAAGTATTCCGACTCTGCTGACCAGGCAGGGAGTGGATCTCGCGAAAGTCTATCTGACAGCAGCTGAAGAGAAATCGCCGGCGCCGAGGAAAGATCCCGGTTTAGCGTCCGGTGGTGACAAGGTGATGAATGTGAACGATACCACTGTCAACGCCAAACGCGATGCGACCTTCAGCATTTCCTGAGGCAAATTCGATGACATGTCCCAAGTGTAGTCAAGAGCACGACGAGAACCAGGATTGCTCAAATAGCGAACCGCAGCGAGTCATCGATCCGAATGCAGACAAGCAGCCGGAGAACAATCTGTCTCCAACAGTCTCACCTCCGGAAGACGGCCGGGAGAATCAACCGGCGAATCCTGGTAACAGCGGAGGGATAAACGTTCGCGGTTCAAACATAAACGCAAACCGCGACGTCAACTTTTACCTGAAAGCCATCGCGACTGCTGACGCAACTGCCGATCAGTCGCCCAAGGGTGAAGAAGAGAAATCGCTCTATGATCTCGTAAAGCCCCTAAGTCCTCGGCCACAACGTTACTACCGGCCAGCAGACTTACAAGAGATGGTCGCGAGTCTGATCAGAGACCAGGTTATCTTAATCAGTTCTTCCTATGACGAATATGCTCTCGATGCGGCATGGGAAGTGATTGAAGCGATGCCTGATTCGCCTGATCGCTTCAACGGTCGCCTCGCATTCGAAGAGACGGCTGGTAAAGGCGTCGAGTTCAGTCCACAGAAACTCTGTGAGCAAAGGCCGGAAGGAGAGCCGGCAACCGTGTTGTTGGTAGACGCGTTAGACAGTCAGGCCAACACTTTTGCTGCCTCTATGCTGGGCCACTCCGCGCGGGTTGAAGCTGCCAGGCAGGATCTGAGAAACAGCAAGCTCTTCCTCGTCGTGGTCGTCAATCACAAATACGCAACCGAGAAGAAGCTCTCCCAGCCGAATCGCTCTTACAAGAGCTTCTCGTATTGGAACATTCCGTTCCTCGAACCATTCTTCAAAAGATGGTTTGCGGATCACGAACAGCTTCTGGCTGAGTTGGCAAAACAACGCACTAAGTGGGATGAAGACGAGGCGATCTTCACGCAGCAAGTGGTTAACTATCACGCCAACGACACTCTCCGTGACGTGATCAGCAACGGCGGACCCAAAGATCCGGACAGCTCCGCGGAATCCATGCTGAAAACCGCTTGTCCGGTGGAAAAGACCGTGCTGTATACCGCGACGTTCTTCAACGAGATCACTTCTCCCGAGTTCTGCCGCGTGGTGGAATCACTGCTCGGCACGCGCACAATGCTGAAGGACGCTCCGGCTGTCAGCGCAAACGGAGCAACTCCAGCCACGGCCAAGATTGAAGTCCCGCTACGGCGCGCCTGGGATGAAGAAAAAGACGAGATCTTTACGAAACTGCTCGTCGAAACAAGCACCGCCACCGACTCGCCAAGAACAGTCAGTCTCTCTGAGTTCAACCTCGCCGAGCCCTTGCGCAAGCTGTTTGAAAAACGCCACCGCTTTTACCTGATCGACCAATTCAAGGTATTGCAAGAGACGGGGATCTTTTTCTATCCGTCGCTGCGCCTGGCTAAGAACACAACCCAACTGGCCATCGACCTGGCCCAGATCTATCCGGACGAGTTCAACGAAGGCTGGATAGTCACAATGGTGAACCGGATCAGGGAGTATTTTGCCGCGCGTGGCTCGGATGAAGAGCGGGTGGAAGACCCGATGTTCTACTTTTTATCAAACACTCAGCCCGGCGCTTTTCACGTCGCTTTCGCGCGCGTGTCTGAGATTTGTCAGCGGTTCCTGGAGTCGCCACAACGAAAGAGCGTTGTCCCCAACAGCCTGGAATACCTGATGAAGAACGGTTACCAGCAGGAAGTTCTATGGCTAATCAAGCAGCTCAAGTTCAATCCGGAATTTGATGATTGGTATTGGCTGAAGCAATTGCTCAATCGCGGCGATCTCGAGACGAAATACCTGACGTATCACTACATTCTTTCCTATCTCAAGCAGTTGGGAACGCGCGTCTATGAGGGCCTGAAAAAACTCGAGGGCTGGTTACCGCCAACCGATCGGTCCAACTTTAAAGACTTCGATACGTTTATCTTTCGCATCGTGATCAAGTATTGCCTCGATACGATCGATCGCTGCAAGGCGAAGCACTATGGCAAATGGCCCAGCCGCTATGCCTTGTTCACCTTGACTGATGCAGAGACTGCTAACTCAAGGTTTGGCTTGCTCGCCAATTGCCTGCTCCACCCCGGAGTAGACCGGACTTTAGTAGGCCTGAACATCGACGGCACACGAATCGATCTTATTGGAATTCTGTTGGCTGAATGGAGCTTCATCCTGCTCGGAACGCCGCGCGTCCCACAAACGCCTCGCAAGAACGAGAAGGAAGACCTCGCAAATAACGACACGCAAAACTTTACCGCGTCACAGATGGTCGATCTGCTGCTCAAACAATTCCTGGGTCGGCTCGACTCGCTGCAGCGTCTGGAACTCTTGAAGTACTGGACTCAGCTTGATTCAGCATTATTCACGTTCGGTCACTCATATTCCATCGCCGACGATCAGCGGAACGAAATGAAGTGGAAGAGAGTGTTGGTACAAAGGCTTATACGCGAACTCAAGCTCGCTCCAACGGCGAGACCAGTGGCAAAGAGATCCGCTGGTTTAATTGTTACCAGCAGTCATGCATAACGGAGGACGGCATGATTCAAGCAATATCAATCAGCGAAATCGCTCGACAGGTATCCGACAACATCGAGCCAAAGGGTGGTTACGAACAGCGTGTCGTAATCAATACCGACACCGGTCAAGCGGTCCCTGCACCGAACATTCTCGAGTATGTCTTCGGTAACTTCAGATATTACATGGTTACCAATAACACCAGTCCGCAAAAGGTAATTGCCGGACGCAAGACTGTTAAATACCGGGAAGGAAATGAAGAAATAGTTTTGGTGGTCGACTATAAAGGTGGTTGCCCGCCGGGTTGTGAACCGCAGTTGACCGAATTCTTCTTCAGAACTTCCGGTGCGGACAAAGCGATCGGCGATGGTCTGGGGAAATGGCTGATCGAATATTTCACCACGAACGGCCGCACGATCGATCAATTCTACTCAGACAACGACAGCGCATCTCGCGATCTGGCAGCGAAAGCGCTGACTGAATTCGGCCTGGCCCTCACGATAACCCTTACGGCCGAAAACTCTAAGAAGCCGGAAATTGTCGACATTGGGCCAATAGTTCTCACCTCCCGATTGCTCGGCTCCGATGAGGAAGAAAACCTATCGATTAAAGCGGAGCTGGAAGCCGATCCACAAAACCTTTTGCGAGCGATGCTGCACCAGAAGACGTCGCTTACCGACGTCTTTAGAAACGGCGTGCGGCAATATGTGGCCAGCCGCGTCACGCTTGAAACCTATTACAAAGATCTAAACTCCGAACGGGTGAAACAAGGGCTACGCGAGCACCTCAACAGTCTGCTGAAGCAGTTTGGCCGTCATGTCGTTTTTGTTTCCTTGAAACCAGAAGGAGGACGGGTTCCGCCGCCACACAACGGCGAGACAACTATCGAATACAAACATCACGAATGTCCCGAACCGATCAAGCTCAGGATCTCGGTTCTCATGACGCCACAAGATCCTGCTCGCTATAGAGCGAAAGGTTCACCAGTGCTCCCGGGGTGGTTGCAACAGAATCTCGAAGAGGTCGTCAGGAGAGTACTATTTGGCTTTTCCTATGTCGATCTGTTGTTGGATTTCCGTCCGGCCAAACAAAAGATCATCGAGGAAATGAACCGCCGCGCGGAATCGATTGGTTACCACATCGAACAGCTGATGACGATGATCTCGATGGAGCCCCGAACCTGGCTCAAGAGCTTCGACATTGAGATCAAAGCCACGGACAGTAATCCGAACGCGGCAATGTTTGCGACCAGTGTCTCAGGTGTTTACGCCGGTCTGGAGGTGTATCTCACCGCAAGAGTAAAAGACCTGCGCGCTATCAGACACTATCTCACCAGCGACTTGCCACAGAAGGTGAAACAGAAGATCTTCGAACTGGTACAGAAAACCCTGCACGCAACAGACCCGCAGCAGTTCTACAAATACTATCGGGAAGCCGACAAGAAGAAACCCGGTGGCGGGCCTTTTGAACACGAACTGCGGGAAAAGATCTGCTACCTGTTGGAATCGGAATTCAACGCCGAAATAATTCAGTTGGTCCTGAAGCCGACCGACACCGATCTGACGGACAAGTTATTCAAGGTCGCTAAGACCTCTCACGACTTCGTCGCTACCAGTGAGATTGGCGCCACGCCCGGCGCGCCGAAGATTTCGGTCTACGGAAGCTTCACTGTTGAAAGCGTAAGCTCTGATGGCTGGGAGAAATTTCGCGAACGCGACGTGACAGCCGAGAAGTTGATCAAACGCGTCAAAGACAGCGTCAGCGCATTCATCAAGCGCACGCCGGAAAGCGCCACCGCCTTGTCTTCCCCGGACTCCGTCGTCGAATTGATCAAGCACGCTTTGCAATCAGCGCGAATACTGATGGACGACGAGTTTGGCCTTTCTATCAAGTTGGCGACGATCTCCTGGGATTGGGATGAAAACATTAAGAAAATCGGTCAACTCCGCAACGAGGAAGATCTCGAAGCAATTCATATTAGAATCGCCAGACTGAAAGACAGGCTTCTGGATTATTACGAACACAACGGCAGTCAGGAAGAAATAGATGAGACCAGGGCCTCGATCGCGCGTCTGGCCGCCATGGTGCCGGCGAGCCTCGCGTCGAGTGTCGGTTACCGACAACTGCCCGAGCCGCCGAGGGTTAAGGAGCTGTCTGCCGGAGAACTTGATGCTGAACCATCCTAGATCGGTCGAACGTCATGAAACTTGGAGTACTGCAATTATGAGTTTGCTATTCGTTGTCATCCTATCATCGGAGTCACAACGTTCTCGCCACGGCGTTACAGCTTTTTTGCGATCACATCTTTCAGCGCCCGGTTCTCCAGCAACAACTCGGCCGACATCTGCTTTAATCGCCGGTTCTCGTCTTCCAGGATCAGGCGTGGCGATAGCTGCGATTGAATCTTTCAATAAAGCCATTCTGCATCGGTTTGCCCGGTTTGATGAACTCGAGCGTTACGCCATGCGCCCGTTCCTGACTCGTTAGCGTGGCCTACATCCCTGTTCCGTGCGAACTCCGTTATACCCATGTAGGAAAGATTCTCTCGACCTGAGTCGTAGAGCAACGACGCGGGACCGATGACGACGCCCGTTTTGAGCATAATATCCGCAGGACTTTCCAAGCCGGCATTGTGAAAAGCATCGTCGCAGCTTTGCCCCAGTAGGTGTTCGACTGCGTTTCTAATCTTAACTTCAACTCTAGACGTAAAACTCGCACAATCGCTGTAGTCTCGTAACAGTTATCTGCTTCTTCAAGTCCACACTATGAATGTTTTGGGGATTGCCCGGCAACTTCGCCATCGCACCATCAAGTGCATCAGCGGCGTCGCGGCCGGCAGTCCATTCGCCATTGATCGAAATCATGAAGTTCGGATTCTTTGTCAAAACCTTCTGCATCTTGTCATAGAATTTGTTGTCGCCAGTCCGTGCGAGATCAAAGAGTGCGTGCAGGAATTCTCGCTTCGTTACGTTATAAACATAGGCGGCAGTCCTTTCGGCTACATAACTCTCATACTGCGCCATGCCGCTTTCCATCTCGCCGGTCCAGTTGCCCTGATACTCGATGTACATTGGAGAATTCATTTTCGAACTCACGCCAATCGGATCAAGGGCGATCGTTGGATCAGGCGGCGAAGTTAGATCACGTCCCAACGGATCAGGTTCCTGACGGCCGGCATAACTACCGCTGGCGTCAGTTGTCGTGACCCCGCCGGTCACTGGATTGGTTGATTCAATTTGGATCGAACTGCCGCCGCTCCAAACGTTTTGCGTTGCTACGCGCGCACCGCCTGAATACACGTATCCCTTAGTTTTGACTCCATTCTGATCAAGTTCTTCGATGGTCTTCCCACCCAGCACAGATGAATGAACGTAATAAGTCGTGGTCGTGATGTCGGTCAGGTAGTACGCGATGTAGCCGTCATCTGCCTCATTCGATAAATCGGTCCGCGTGCGTTCAGTGTGCTTGACTACCTGACCCGCGCCATCGAACGAGTCAGTCGTCTCCAAAGCTGGACCATTGGGATGACTGCTGGACCAGTTGGGGAACACTTGCCAGTTCTGCTGTGAAACGAAGCCGGAAGGCCGGTCGGCGGCGTCATAGTTGTAGTAGCCGTTGCCCGCGAAGCCAATATTGCCGGCCCAATCGTAAGTGTAACCCCCTCGCTTATTATCGTTGGTATAACTCGCTGCGTCACCATCATTGTTCGTCCAAGCTCTTCCTGACCGGCTGGTCACATTGTTGTATTGATCGTAAATGTAGGTCTGCCGGTAAGGACTGTTCGCCTGATTGAGCGGTGGCGCCGCTTGGCCATGAGCTTCTACGCCTGAGTATGCTTCCTTCAATCTCGCCGAGAAATCAAATTCATACTTGCGATCAAATCTCGAATCAGATAGATCGAACGCGGTGTTGGTGCGGCCGTCGTCGTAGTAAGTCATGGTCGCGCCCGTCGTGAAGTTCGAACCGCTCGCCTGATACTGCCCAATCTGCATGCGCGAATTGTAGCTGAGATTCAACTGCACATTGTTTCCATAAGTAGTGTGCTTCAATGCGCCGAAGGCACGGTACTGCGTATTCGAAAGGAAGTTGGTCACGCCGGTGTAACCGGACGCGGGCATACTCAGTGGGTTGCGGCGACGCCGTTAACCGTCCATGTTTGGGTAATCGTCTGCAGGTTGTAATTGCCGTCATAGATGAAGGTGAAGGTGCGGCCCAGCGTGTCTGTAATATTGACGATGTCGCCGAAGGAATTGTAATTGGCAAGGATGAGATTGCCGTTGCGATCCTCGATCGCCGTGCAGTGCCAGTCAGTACCAGACTTGCTGTAACTCATCTGCGTACCATCGGTCGTGCGGAGGAGGAGACTGCCGCCGTTATCGATCAACTGCAAGTACGAGGAATCACCCGCTTCGTAAATGTTCGAGCTGCCCACCCGGCGCAATTCGACGCGACGACCTGCTGAGGTGATCAGGATATACACATTTGCGCCGATCAGATTGTCGGTGTAGCGCCCTTGAATCGTCGGAAAACCAATCTTGAATCCCGGGCTCGGATCTCCCCAGTCGTCATCGAAAGAGATGTAGGATCCGGCTTGGGTCCAGAGCATTGACGAGTAACTCAGACCGACGTTCAGATCGAGCCCGGCACGACCGGGCAGACTGACGAGCGGCAGACTCCATTCGCAATCGCGCGCCTCAATTTGATTACCGGATCGGTTGAATAGATCGACGCGCGACGGCACCAACTGATCAGCAATCGAGGTGACACCAAGAATGTCTTTAACGCGCTCGCGCAGCTCTTGAATGTGAACCGCGAGAATCGGCTGACCGGAACCGAGGCCCAATGCGTACCCGTGTGGCGGAGAACCAATGGCCTGATTCAGCGCCGTGCGCATCTCATCGATCGGCTCCCAACTGATCAGAACGTTGCTATTGATGGCCCCAACACTGGCCGTAGGCTTCACCCATGAATAGTCGGGAAGGTGCCGGCGGTTCCTGACAGTATTGATCGCGGCCCGCAGTTCGGTAAGGTGCACAGCCTGGATCTTAAAACTGTCGGGATCGTTCGGATTCTTTAGCGGATCGTTAGTGAAAGGCGGTGGTCCGCTTTGGGGCGTCGCAGTTTCAGTTTCTGAGTGATGTCTTGAGTTACCACTTTTTGCACTGCGCAATCGTCCGTAATGCGACTTTTTGTCTGAAGCTGGTTGTCCTGACTTGCGGCGGGAACGAATAGTTGATTGAATCGGCGCGGGCGCTTGAGGCTCACTTCATTGACGTTGCCGCACTTGATCCAGATTCGGAAGATTCAGATTCGGAAGGCCGGGTTCAGGAGGTAGAGGCGTTACTTTCTTTGCTTTTCCATTTGATGTGGGCTGCTGGGCTTCGCCAGTTCGTGCCGCAGGCTTTCGGTCACTTGCCGCCTTGGATTTATATTCGCGAGGTATGTATCCATCGCTGAAGAGAATTAGAGAGGAAATGAACCAACCTACAGGATTGGAGCGTTCCGAGGCGCAGCAAATCCTCAGCGAACTCAGACTTGAACTTGGTATCTCCCGGAGTTACTTCCGCAAGGATCAACCCGCACAGAAAGCTGACTGATTTCCAATTGGAAGCAATTAGTTGCCGGACGCTACTGGAACTAATAAGTTGCCAGGCCGGCAAATTAATGGTTCAAGTTACATGACCGCCCGTTCACGCTTTGAAGATGTTGGCTGGGAGGCAGGGACTCGAACCCCGATAGCCAGATTCAGAGTCTGGTGTCCTACCATTGGACGACCTCCCAGCGAGGAATTCGAATTTACGGAAGTCTGACATTCAAGTCAAC